>Ga0105249_10006202_pt1 | contig 10379 bp, 8 predicted proteins | sample KBSS44metaG_FD_81522 | JGI IMG/M metagenome (GOLD analysis project Ga0105249, IMG submission 81522) | Switchgrass rhizosphere microbial communities from Kellogg Biological Station, Michigan, USA - KBS S4-4 metaG | ecosystem: Host-associated > Plants > Roots > Rhizosphere > Soil | place...
AAGAATTTAAAATATGAGTTAAGTATGGTGTTTTGCCCAGCTTTTGTTTATCCATTTTGCTTTCGTTGCGTCGCACTCTTCAACTATTGGTTCGCTACTGAGCAATTTGGGAAATTCAAAAGCCCCTCTTCAGCATGGGGCTTAACGGGTGCAAAGATAACATCCTGACAAATTCAACATTTTTATGTTATCCACTAAATTTTAGTGTATACAATTCGCAGCCGCATTCGTTGGGTCGGATGATTACCTCCTCCTACTCTTACCCTTCCAAATGCAAACTGAGGATTGAGATATGTTGTGAGATATCTATAAGATCCGGTGTTCGTTAAAAAACCATCTTTAATTCTATTAACAACGAAATAAGGGGTATGCAAACGGAAATTATGTAATGGCTCCTGGTTGGTTAAAATATTTTGAAGATACCTGGTTAGATTAAACTTCCATACCCTGATTGGATTACCAGCTGCGTCAATGGTATTCTTACCGTACAATCCGAAGGTTGAAAGTGGTGATCCCTGGTTATCAAGAGCAAAATCGTAAGGAACATATTTAAAAAAGCCATTGGCAGAGTCAAAAACATCCAGCATCATTCCAGGCGGCGGACCAAAAGTATTATCCGATAAATCATATACTTGTTCAACTATCAATTCAGCTCTATTAACAATCCTGTTACTTAAACTCCTTATTGCAGGAATTTTTACGGATACAAAGCTTCCGGGAGTATTCATCAGATAACCTATATTATCCTGTATTTGGTCATCTGCAGCGGCAAGTACCGGGGCACCAAAATCACGTTTAATATAATTATGGTGCGCAGATGTTGTTGTAAACTGAAAATAACTAACCGTAGTGTCATCCTGTCCGCCTTTTGTAAAACGATAATAGATCGCAAGCTTTGTTTTTGGATTGTTAGCAAGTCCAAACGCCATCAAAGCATTTCCAAATGATTGATCCGCATCTAGTGCGAATCCTTTAAAGTAAGTTTTCAATGCTGAGTCGGAAGCATATGCATTAGTAGTATCGTAATCCAATAATCTTCGTCCAAAACTGTTATTCAATTTTATACGAAGTTGACCCGCTGTTGTATCCTGAAACGCTTTTACAGAGTCTCTCAATCGTGCAGGGGAAAAATCTTTTGTACCTAAGAGGTTGGAATAAGTGAAATATTGCTGACGCAAAGTATAAAAAGTATCTATCCTGAAATCATTGGACTGATCCATTTCCCATACTCTTACTCTTTGCGTAGCCATGGTATCACCATAGGTGCCATTCCAACCAAGTACCAGAACTACCGAATCAAGATGCAAACTATCTTTATTATATATGCCCGAAAAGCCCCATGGAAAATTTTCAGGTCTGACTTGGAAAAATATCTTTGCATTTGTTTTCCCAAAAATGGGATCCATAATGATATTTCCTAAAATATGATCATCAGTAGCAGTCACCCGTACAGAATCCTTTTCGGGGGAAAATATTGAATCATAAATTTCCACTGTTAATGAGGTATCAAAAGTATTTACACCATCAACACCAGGAATAATATCATCGCCAAGGTCCGTAGCCTCGTTTATTTTTTTGCAGGAAGAGACGATAAGAAGCAATGAAAAGCAAAACAGTAAAAAGCGAATAGGTCTAATTGTCACAAGAGTTTTTTTTGGAATAAAGCAGGGTATTGATATTAGATTTTATTTGCCCGCAAGGTCGCTATACAATTGTAAATAGTCTGTTAAATCAGACTCGGCATTATATAGTAATGTTTTTTTGCCACGAACCTTGGTGAATTCATCGAGCAATTTCTTTTCGATCTTTTCCGCGCCAAAAGTTATGGCATCAGCATACGTGGCGCCGCCACGATACATTGCTGTATTATTTGTTTCTTTAAAAGGCTCAAGGTCTTTTTCTTTTATAGAAGGATGTATCAAAGCTTTCTTTAAAAATTGCGAACCCAATTTTTCTTTGAATACAGTTGGGCCGATCGTGAATACAACTTTGCTATGCGAAAAAACCGGTTCTTTTTTGTAAACAGTCTTCAGATAAGCAGGTATCAACCCTGTCATCCAACCGCTGCAATGAATGATATCTGGTGGCCATCCGAATTTTTTTACAGTTTCAAGGGCTCCCTTACAAAAGAAAATGGTACGAAGATCATTGTCATCATACCACTTTTCATGCTCATCATAGAACACAAACTTTCTTTTAAACAGATCCTCATTATCCAGGAAATAAACCTGTAGTCTTGCATTTGGAAGAGATGCTACTTTGATCTGCAGAGGAAGATCATCATTATCAACCGATACATTAATGCCTGAAAGACGAACCACCTCATGCAGGCGGTGGCGCCGTTCATTAATAACACCAAAACGGGGCATAATGCACCGAACTTCAAAGCCTGAATCGTTTGATTTTATCGCCAATCTATTAACTATTTCAGAAAATTCGGTAAGCTCCAGGTAAGGAGACATTTCGTTGGCAATAAATAATATTCTTTTCTTTGCTGTCATCGTTGAGCCTGTTTGATTAAATCCCGGAAAATGAAATTTTTTGGGATGGCGGCAAAGGTAATCCTTTTATTCCGAACTTGATTTTCGAAAAGGCACTAATAAATATGATAATTTTTAAAAAGCCCGAAGCATTACATGACTTTCTTAAAAAGAAGAAAATTGGGAAGGATCAGATAGGTTTTGTTCCAACTATGGGGGCCCTGCATCCAGGTCACCTATCATTGGTTAATCAGGCAAAAAAACAAAACAATATTGTCGTTTGCAGCATTTTTGTAAACCCTACTCAATTCAACGATCCCGAGGATTTTAAAAAATATCCGATCACTCTGGAAAAAGATATTTTAATATTGGAAGAAGCTGGTTGCGATATTCTTTTTATTCCTTCAGTTGAAGATATTTATCCAGATGGAACCAACGATCTGAAACATTATGAACTTGGATTTCTGGAAACAGTACTCGAAGGAAAATTTCGCCCCGGGCATTTCCAGGGAGTTTGCCAGGTAATGCATCATTTACTTGAAATCGTTTTACCAAACAATTTATATCTGGGACAAAAAGATTATCAGCAGTGCATGTTGATAAAAAAATTAATTGAACTGATGGAACTGGATAAATTGATTAAAGTACATATCTGCCCCACTCTTCGCGAAGAAGATGGACTTGCAATGAGCAGCCGGAACAGCCGCCTGCTTCCGGATGATCGAATAAAAGCGACAACTATTTCTGCGGCATTGCGTTTTATAAAAGAGAATTTAAAAGCAGGTGACACAAAACAAATTAAGGAGAAAGCAAGACAAATGCTTTCACAAAAAGGATTTCGTATTGATTATATTGAAATCGCAGATGCTGATCTCCTTGAGTTAGTTGAAAATTGGAATGGAAAACAAAAAGTTGTTGCACTTGCTGCTGCGTTTCTTAATAATGTGAGATTAATTGATAACATGGTGATCAATACATAACTTTTCTTTTAGCCTCAATCGTGTATTTTTGTTTATATGCAAATTGAAGTTTTAAAGTCGAAGATCCATCGGGCAATGATCACTGAAGCCAATCTGAATTATGTGGGAAGTATTACAATCGATGAAGACCTGATAGAGGCAGCGAATATAATCGAAAACGAAAAAGTGCAGGTAGTGAATGTAAACAACGGCGAAAGATTGGAGACTTATGTTATTCGCGGAAAAAGAGGTTCAGGTATTTGTTGCTTGAATGGGCCCGCAGCAAGAAAAGGAATGGTAGGTGATATTGTTGTGATCATTTCTTATGCTTCTATGGATTTTGATGAAGCAAAAAAGTTCAAACCACGGATTGTATTTCCAAAAGAAGGCAATAAACTTTAGAGCATGGCAACTTTATGAAAGCAAAATTCTTTACTGTTTTAAAATATCTTTTCTTCATAGCTCTTGGAGGTTTTTTCGTGTGGTTGTCCGTAAGACATCTTACCCATGATAAATGGGAAGAAATTAAACATGCTGTTGCCCGAGGACGCAAGTGGGTCATTATACCAGTTATACTTTTTTTACTGATCGCACATTATAGCAGGGCTATGCGCTGGAAACTATTAATGGAACCTTTAGGTTATAAACCCTCCAATTTTAATGTATTCGCTGCTGTTATGATCGGCTATCTTGTTAACTCGGGTGCACCGCGACTCGGCGAAGTTTTTAAATGCAGTTTATTGGCACGTTACGAAAAATTCAGGTTTGATAAACTAATCGGTACAATTCTTATTGAAAGAGCTGTTGATCTTGTTTGCCTCATTATAGTTTTTATTTCAGCTCTTATAGTACAGGGAGACATTTTCGCACAAATGATGACGAACCTACTAAAGCAATTTTTTCATGATAAAACGGGAAATCTTTCAACCGAAAAATTATTGATCGCACTAAGTATTTTTATTTTATTCCTGATTATCTTTTATTTAGTTTTAAAACGGTTCGGACACATTGATATCATTGCCCGTATAAAAAAATCGATCAAAAATATCATACATGGTCTTTCAAGTATTAATAATCTTGAGCATAAGGGTTGGTTTATTTTTCATAGCTTATTGATCTGGACCATGTATTGGCTGGCATCAACCGCTGGCTTGTATGCCTTGAAAGAAACACAATACCTCGGTTTGCCAGGCGGACTTGCTGCATTGGTTGTCGGAACCGTTGGTATCATTTTAACTCCCGGCGGCATTGGTGCATATCCTGTACTTATTTCCCAGTTATTGGGATTGTATGGTCTTGATCCTGATACAACAGGTATTGCTTCAGGAACATTGATGTGGGCAGCCCAAACTGCCATTATCCTCTTAGGAGGAATGATCTGTTTTGGATTGATCTCCAAATACAACAAAAGGAAAATTATTCCTTCAAATTCTGAGCAAGCTTTTCAAGCGGATATTATATCCAAAAATTAATATTTTTCATCGGGTCACTTCCTTAATTTTATCCATTACACAATAAGAGGCGGATACTATGACTTCGGATAAAAAAAATAAGACAATTTTCAGGGATGTTAGCTGGTTATCATTTAATGGAAGGGTGCTGCAGGAAGCTGCTGACTCCACGGTTCCCTTAAGAGAAAGAATTCGTTTTCTTGGGATTTTTTCTAATAACCTGGATGAATTTTTCAGGGTAAGAGTGGCGACACTCCGGAGAATGGTAAGTGTCGGTGAAAAATCAAAGATGCATTTGGAAAATAATGCACAACAAATACTGGATGATATTCAAATGACGGTACTTAATCAGCAAAGTGAATTTAATCGCATCTGGGAAAATATTTTTGCCGAGCTGAAGAATGAAAAAATATTTATCGTAAAAGAAAATGAATTAAATAAGGAACAGCAGGATTTTGTAACGAAATATTATGAGGATGAAGTGAGCACCAACATCATTCCTCTGATGATCGAGAGTATTCCAAATTTTCCTTCACTTCGTGATAAATCAATTTACCTCGCTGTCGTTATGTGGAAAAAAGAAAGTGCACTAAAAAGAAAATATGCACTCATTGAGATCCCAACTGTGTTGAATCGTTTTATATTGCTTCCTTCTCCCCGACCCGATGAGCATCACATAATTTTATTAGAGGATGTCATTCGGTTTAATCTTCCCGAGATCTTTTCTTTTTTCGGTTATGATCAGTATTCCTCTTACATTTTTAAAGTTACCCGTGATGCAGAGATAGATATTGATAATGATATTCATACTTCCATTATTCAAAAATTAGAAAAAGCATTAAAGAACCGGAAAAAAGGAAAACCTGTTCGTTTTGTTTATGATCGTGAAATGGATCCCGGCATGCTTGAATATTTGATCCGTCGATTAAATCTTTCAAAAAGAGATAATCTTATTCCTGGTGGCCGCATTCATAATTTTCGGGATTTCATGGAATTTCCGGAACATATTTTTAAAGTAAAAGGCCAGCGTCGTAAACAATTTGATCATCCATTATTGCAGGAAGGAGAAAGAGTAACAGATGTGGTAATGAAAAATGACCTGATGCTTCATTTCCCTTATCATTCGTTTAGCCCATTGATCGATCTGTTACGTGAAGCCGCCATCGATCCTGAAGTGACAACAATAAAGATCACTAGCTACAGACTTGCTTCACAATCAAAGATCATGAATGCATTGGTAAATGCCGTTCGTAATGGAAAACAAGTAACTGTATTTTTGGAATTAAGAGCAAGATTTGATGAAGAAGCTAATCTTGAATGGAAAGAACGTTTGGAGGAAGAAGGCGCCAGGGTATTGATCGGAATTCCGGATATGAAAATACATGCGAAAATTTGTTTGATAAAAAAACGAATACAGGAAAAAACTGTACAATATGGGTTTATAACTACAGGGAATTTGAATGAACGTACTGCAAGAACATATGCTGATCATTGTTTGCTCTCCAGCAATAAAGAAATAATGACGGATATAAACAGGATATTTAATTTTCTTGAAACACCAAGGTTAGGAACAGAATATCTTAAGGATTGTACAGTGGTAATTCCAAGTCCTGATATACTCAGGCAAAAAATTTTCAGTCATATTGAAACAGAGATCAGGCATGCAAAGAATGGAAAGCCGGCGGCAATGACACTTAAAATGAATTCTCTTTCTGATGAGTCGCTAATTATGAAACTGAATGAAGCGGCGAAAGTTGGCGTTGAACTGAATTTAATTGTTCGTGGAATTTTTTGCATGCGTTCTGAGAGCAAAAAATATTTGAAGCCGGTAAATGCAATAAGTATTGTTGATGAATATTTGGAACATGCACGGGTGTGGGTATTTCATAATAATGGTAAAGAGAAAGTTTATATATCTTCGGCTGACTGGATGGTGAGAAATCTTGATCATCGTGTGGAAGCAAGTTGCCTCGTAAATGATGATCAGATAAAACAGGAAATAAAAGATATTCTCGAGATACAATTAAATGATAATGTAAAAGCAAGGCGGCTGAATAATGAGCTAAGCAATGATTATGTTAATACAGGCAGAAAAAAGATCCGCAGCCAGGTCGAGACCTATAAATATCTTTACAAAAAAACTCAAACACCCGTAAACGTTGAGATTGGCAGCAATTGATATTGGAAGCAACGCAGCAAGACTTCTTATTTCTGATGTAATAATAGGACCACAAGGCAATCCCGAATTTATTAAAGCAGCCCTTGTCCGTGCACCCCTGCGCCTTGGCTTTGAAGTATTCGATAAAGGTGTGATTCCTCCCAATAAAGTTGAAAAGGTCATTAAAACAATGAAGAGCTATAAGCTTCTTCTTGATGTGTATGAAGTGAAACATGTGAAAGCATGCGCCACTTCCGCAATGCGGGATGCAACTAACGGCGCCGATATTATTCGTAAAGTGAAAACTGAAACGGGTATAGAAATTAAAATTATTTCAGGACAGGAAGAGGCTTCACTGATCTATGAAAATCATATTGCCGAAGCCATGACAAAGGATGAATCTTATCTCTATATTGATGTTGGTGGCGGCAGCACCGAGCTAACTTTTTTCAGCGATAGTAAACTTGTTTTTAAGGAATCATTTAATATCGGTACTATTCGTTTACTCAAAAATCAGGTTAGTGAGGCAACGTGGGATGAGATGAAAGAGTTTATTAAACAAAAGACCAAAGGGTATCATCATGTTACTGCTATTGGTTCCGGCGGAAATATCAATAAAGTATTTTCTCTTTCAAAACGTAAAGAAGGAAAACCATTACCACTGGATCTGTTAAGGGACTATTATAAAGAATTCAGCAATTTGTCAGTAAATCAGAGAATGACTCTTTATCATTTACGTGAAGATCGTGCTGATGTGATCGTTCCTGCCCTTCTAATTTATATTAATGTGATGCGTTGGGCCGATACTGAAGAAATTTATATCCCTAAAATTGGTTTGGCTGATGGATTGATCCATACACTTTATGAAGAAGTGAAATTAAAAGAGATAGAAATTTAGAACCACGATTAAAAAAATTTTCCAGGATTAAGAGGAAAATTGGATATACTTTTAGAAGACTCAATCTTTAATTGCAGGATATGTCAGTTAATAAAGAAGTTAAGAAGGTTACTACGAATACACTTCAAAAGATGAAAACTGCTGGTGAAAAGATCAGCATGCTAACGGCGTATGATTTTTCTTTTGCAAGAGTTATTGATAATGCCGGCATCGATATAATTCTTGTTGGCGATTCTGCTTCTAATGTAATGTCAGGTCATGAAACAACACTCCCTATTACTATTGAACAAATGATCTATCATGCATCAGCAGTAATTCGCGGAGTTAATCGTTGTCTTGTTGTGGTAGATCTTCCTTTCGGTTCTTATCAATCGAATTCGGATATTGCCCTTGCTTCTGCTATTCGCATAATGAAAGAGACTGGGGCACATTCAATAAAATTGGAAGGTGGTGAAGAAGTCGTTGATTCAGTAAAAAGAATTGTCTCTGCCGGAATACCAGTGATGGGGCATCTTGGTTTAACGCCACAATCAATTTATAAATTCGGTACTTACACGGTTCGTGCAAAAGAAGATGAAGAAGCAAATAAGTTACGTCGTGATGCAAAAATTCTTGAGAAGGCAGGTTGTTTTGCAGTTGTACTTGAAAAGATCCCTGCACAACTTGCAAAAGAAGTAACTGAAAGCTTACATATACCAACCATAGGTATCGGCGCAGGAATGCATTGCGATGGCCAGGTATTGGTAATGCATGATATGCTTGGGATCAATACAGAGTTTAAGCCACGTTTCCTTCGGCAATATTTGAATCTCAATGAACAAGTGACCAAAGCAGTTCAGCAATATATAAGTGATGTAAAGGGAAAATCTTTTCCTAACGAGACGGAGCAATATTGATTATTAGACGATCAAATGTTATTCCGGGCATCCTTATAAGTAAGGCTCAACTAATCTGTACAACGCATACAATAATTCTTAAATAAGATTTTTCAAAGATTCAAACAACATCATTGTTTTCTCAACTTATTTATGATCATTGATCTGTACTTTTGCATTCTAAATAATACAAATGGATTTTCTGAAGGTATTGCATGTAGAAACTGATAATAATGGCGCAAGCACCGGAAGCAAATGGATAAAATCCACTGGTGAAAAAATAAACTCATATTCTCCTGTTGATGGTAAATTGATAGGCTCTGTTATCGCCGCAGATAAAGAGAGCTATGAAAAAACAATTCAATCAGCAGAAGCTGCATTTAAACAATGGCGATTGACACCGGCGCCGCAGCGTGGTGAGATTGTGAGACAAGTTGGTGAAGAATTAAGAAGATATAAGGAACCATTGGGTAAGCTAGTTTCTTATGAAATGGGTAAAAGTTTGCAGGAAGGATATGGTGAGGTGCAGGAAATGATCGACATCTGTGATTTTGCAGTTGGCTTATCAAGACAACTTTATGGATTAAGCATGCACAGCGAACGACCTGGTCATCGCATGTATGAACAATGGCATCCATTAGGAATTGTCGGAATTATTTCAGCATTTAATTTTCCAGTGGCTGTATGGAGCTGGAACAGTATGCTTGCATTGATTTGCGGTGATGTTTGTATTTGGAAACCATCGGAAAAAACCCCTCTTTGCGGAATCGCATGTCAGCATATCATTTCAGAAGTGTTTACAAAAAATAATGTACCTGAAGGTGTTTGCTGTTTAATTATTGGCGGTCGTGATGTTGGTGAATGGATGGCAAACGATACAAGAATTCCTCTATTATCGGCAACTGGTTCTACAAGAATGGGAAAAGCTGTTGGTGCGGCAGTTGGTGCAAGACTTGGAAGAGCATTACTGGAACTTGGCGGAAATAATGCAATTATTATTTCAAAAGACGCAGATATTGATATGGCGATCCGAGGTGCTTTGTTTGGAGCGGTTGGCACTGCGGGACAAAGATGCACATCAACAAGAAGGCTGATCATTCATGATGATGTTTATGAAAATGTAAAACAAAAATTAATCGCCGCTTATTCTCAATTGCATATTGGAAATCCTTTGGATGAAAATAATCATGTAGGCCCGTTGATCGATAAGGATGCAGTAAAATTGTATGAAGCCTCAATTGAAGAATGTAAAAAAGAAGGAGGAAAATTTATTGTTGAAGGTGGCGTATTAAGTGGTGATGGTTTTGAAAGCGGTTGCTATGTAAAACCATGTATTGCTGAAGTGAAGCCAGAATATAAAATTGTACAGCACGAAACCTTTGCTCCTATTCTTTATTTATTAAAATATAAAACAGTTGATGAAGCGATTGCTATTCAAAATGGAGTGCCGCAGGGTCTTTCATCAGCTATAATGACACTGAACCTTCGAGAGGCAGAACAATTTCTTTCTGTTTCCGGAAGTGATTGTGGAATTGCCAATGTCAACATAGGAACAAGC
>Ga0105249_10006205_pt1 | contig 10378 bp, 13 predicted proteins | sample KBSS44metaG_FD_81522 | JGI IMG/M metagenome (GOLD analysis project Ga0105249, IMG submission 81522) | Switchgrass rhizosphere microbial communities from Kellogg Biological Station, Michigan, USA - KBS S4-4 metaG | ecosystem: Host-associated > Plants > Roots > Rhizosphere > Soil | place...
AATGCCGCAAAGGGAAGCTGCATAACTGAGTTTGCAAGTATCACGTCATGAGCATTTGTGCCATCGTAGCTAATGATGACCGGAACATTGGATTGATTGATAATGCGCAATAGACGTGTAGGGAAATCCAATGTAGCGGCAAGTTTTAATGTTCCATCCAATCCCGCAGAATTGAATGAGTCTATTGTCTGAGCTAAAATCTTATTTGAAGAGGATGTCCCCATTCTACTCTCCCTGTTTTTTAAGAATCAGTAGGTTCTACAGCTACTTGTTCAGAGTCCTTTTTAGCCTGCTCTTGAGCTAATGCAGTTTTCTGCATCTCAACTATTGCGTCCTTGAATTCATCACAGACATCGATAGCCTCTTGCCAGCTGCTGCCTAATGGTACAGTCATCTGGTATCGAACCTTATTGTCCTTTTTGAATATCTCGATACTGATCAACCCTAAATGGTAGATCTTGTTTTGCTCTTCCACGGTTCCTCCTTCAAGGAAATAACTATACTGTTTTCCAAGTTTTGCCGTACTTTATGCTCGCTATGGTGTTTTTGTTAACCTTAAAGTCTGTTGCAATTCTATTCATATTGACTCCCATTTTTAATAGCTTTTTTATTTCGATAACCTTTTCATTGGTAAGCACCGAAGCAGGATTACTTTCACCAAGCAAAACACCAGTTCTTCCTTTGAATGCCATATCACGCATGTTATCGGTTTGGTCACCTAGAAACAAATGTTTTGGGTTGGAACAATTTCGGGTATCGCATTTATGCAAAACGAACATACCATTAGGTATTTCTCCATTATGTATGATCCAGCTTGCTCTATGCGCTTTCATTATTTTCCCTCTATGATGAAAATTCGCATAACCTTGCATAATACAACCATTCCAGCCCCAACACCCTTCTTCATTTTTTATCGCAAACTTCTCATAATGCTCTTTAAGCCATAACAGTTTTTGTTCATTTGTTTCCTCTTTCAGATACTCAAAATGCTTTTTAAGTTGGCCTTTTCTGAGCAACTTACGGGTGCATTCTCTAGAGCAAAACCTCCCCTTTTGTTTCTTTCTCTTAACTTCAAATGACTTTTGGCAAGCTTCACATATTCTTTCTGGTTCCATAATCCTCCTACATAAATATTACATAGGAGGATTATATCATTGCGTATGTATAAAATCTACTTTACGCTGCGCAAGTCACGTTAGTCCACGCACCAACACCCGTAGCTACAAAAATACGATCCGTAGCCCCTGTTGGAGCCGTGTTCCAATATGTATCGCCTGCATGAAGAGCAAGACCATTTCCTGGAGCTCCTGCACCTGTGTAGAAATAGACAGGTCCAGGCAATGCCAAGAATGGAGCTGAAATGTTGACGCCACCTGTACCACCTTGAAGGGTAGTTAATGCTGCGCCTGTTGTGGATCCGATTACGACACTATTAGCTGCCGCTCCGGAAGCAATACTCACAGATCCCGCTTGGCCACCAGAAGCCATCAAGTTAAACGTTTGAGCTCCTGCTGTGGCAACACCATTAAGAATGTTAACAACGCTGTTAGCGCCTGAGTTTCCACTGGCAATATTGATAGTTTGAGCACCAACGTTGACACCGTTACCAACGTTAATAATTTGGCCAGCTGTTGAAAGACCTAGGGTAATAGCACCTGTCATTGCTGCTGAGCCGACGGTGATTGTACCCGTTGCTGACGTAGAGGCTGACATATTGCCTGTACCGGCAAGAAGAGACAACGAAGTAAGTGCTGTAACATTACCTATCGTGATTACGTCTGCACCTGCCGCTGCACCGATATTGATTGCCTGACCTGCAGTAGAACTACCAAGAGTCAAAGTACCTGTCATGGTAGCAGCACCAACAGTTATTGTTCCTGTTGCTGACGTTGACAAAGCCATGTTGCCGGTACCAGCCTGCAAAGTAAGAGAAGCTGCTCCACTTGTAGAGCCGACGGTTACTAAGTTTGCGGCGGCATCGTTGGCTATTCCGACGGTATGCCCTGCGCCAACGAGAGAGAAGTTACCACTACCAGCCGTAATGGTTATTGCGCCGGTATTTGATGAATTGCCGATACTTACAGCACCATTACCTACAGTAGAAAGATTGGTTGGCCCTGGATTGACGGTCAATGAACTAAAGACACCCGCTCCTCCAGAGATATCTGACCACGTAGCAGCATTGGCTACAATAGAGGTCAAGATAAATGCAGAGTTGGTTGATTTATTGATCCATATGGTACCAATCTGAGCAAGATTGGATGATGTTGGATCTGAAGCATTGGAAACTATTGGAGCTGGAAAGATTCCAATAAGAGCTTGGCTCAAACCATACGCGGTCTGATTATATTGTGGCGATGACATAATTTCTCTCCTATAAATGAAGTTATGCCTCAGTTATAAACCTGGGAATGCTGGTACACAAAAGAAATGTAAAGATATATATTGACGATATATACCGAAGTGCTAGTATTGATATATATCAAGGGAGTAATAAAAATGAAAAATGTTCTAACTGGACATAAGAAAATTAGGTACAGAAAGAGGTTATTGCTGAATATACCTGACGAAATCCATATGACGATCGTCCATATGGCAGATCATAAGGGTATTACAATAACCAAATATGTATTACAGGCTGTAGCGGAGCAGATACTAAAGGACAAGATGTATGAATAAAATTACGCGTTGTGTTACTTGTAGCATAGGAACAAATGGAACTGACTATTGCTACTTATGTTATTGCAAGAGGAGGGAATACAAGAAAAACAGCTAGCCACATCCATAATGATTAATTAATTACACTCTATATTTCGAATTTATTAAGGATAACTTATGAATCACACTCATGTAGCCCTAATGGCCATTCTTGTATCTTTTTCTCCCCTCATCGCATCTGAAAGCAACGGTAAAATTAGCACTTCCCTTGCGGCATTACAAGCGGGTGGTTCAACAGCTGGTATTGTTGCGGGTGAACCAACAGTGACATCGATTCTTATTGGAAAAGGAATGATTATTGCCAAGGGAGCAGGAACAGTTCTTCTTTTTTCTCCTTTTGGTGCAGCGGCAGGAGCAGCAGCCCTTGTGTACTATTCCTCTCGAAACTGGAAACCAATCACAGAAACTAAAGAAAATAACTAAGGATCACTGTGTTTAAACAACTTACTATCGCACTAGTGTGCGCATCATCGCTAGCAGTAGCCTGTGAAAACGAAGAGAAGAAAGACACTCTTTTGCACAAGCAACAAAGTTTCTTCCGAAGACCAAGATGTAACGGTTACGAAACGCATAAAGGCCCTATCTTAGGATGGATTGCGTATCATGTAACTAAAGCGGTGTGTTATGGCGTAGCAGGAGCATTCGTCAATAAAGCTGCCAAAACTGTTATAAGTGGTGCATCTTCTACAGGAGTGGTACCACAACCCATTATAGATACAGCAGTAGCGGCAGCATCAACATCTGCTACTTTTGGATTTGTTGTTCCCACCGGCATGGTAGAAAGAGGCGGCGTTGTTGTTAACACGTTCGTAGAATCTTATGGAGTCACCAATCCAGCATTCCATGAGGCTATGTGTAATGCGGGAGCTGTTGGATCTGCGGCGCTCGTAGGGCAAACAGGATCGGTAGCGGGAGCATGTTCAGCCATAGAATCAGCTGCATTAGCCGCTAAAGCAATAGGCGACTCACTTCCTACATGGTAAGGAATCAGTAATGGAAGCACCGTATGGATATGAAAAAGTAGTCAATAAGCTCTTTTCTGTTATAGGCGCATATAGCGTGGGAAGATATGGATTCCAAGCAATCGCGTATTATTTCCAGTGCGAAACGCCACAGCGAGAGATCTTGGATACGTTGTTCATATACGATTTATGTCTAATCGCGATAGGGATGTTCATAGTAGGAGCGTACTATAAACAGTATCTAAAGCCGTAAATGGTTGAACACTGCTTTACTTTGAGGAACGGAGGGCTTTCTAGGGCCCTCCTCCTCTAAACCAAAAGGATAATGAGTTGAAATCAAGAATACATGAATATCAACTTCAAATACTAGAACGAGAGACAGAAAGATATCCTGATATCGTTCTAATAGCTCTCAAGAAGATGCGAATAAAAACCGTTATCGAGGTTTCTCGAGAAAGATTCCCACGGTTTATGAGAGAAATGAATAGAGAAAAATTAAAGAAGTATGTGGCGAAAGAATGATAAAGCGTTGTCACCGCTGTGAAAAAGACTTTAAAACAAAAAAGTCACACTATGCAATAAGGAAGTACTGCTCAAAAAAGTGCATGGATATTGCACGACAGACACATGAACTGAGGAATTGCAGGATATGCTACAAACAATTCAAATTTTATAGCTCTGCTTCTGTGAGAGGCGCTATAGGCGAGTACTGCTCATTACAATGCAAAGGCATTGGGATGAGAAAAGAAAGAATAAAAAAGACCTGTGCTTTATGTAAAAAAGAATTCCAACCGAGCCTTTCATACGAACAAAAGAAGTTTTGCTCTATAGAATGCTATGGTCAATCAATGGCAGGCAACGAGAAACCTTCATTCTGGGAAGTAGCCACAAAAGAAGAACAGATGAAGAGATTGAAATCCTCTTTCGAGAAGTATGTTATAAGAAATGAAGATGGTTGCTGGGGGTGGAAAGGGTGCCTATCGAAAAAGTATGGATCTTTGCAATACGGTGGTAAGTACAAATCAATATCCGCCCACAGAGCATCCTGGTTGATACATAAGGGAGAAATCCCTGAAGATTTATTTATATGCCATACATGTGACAATCCAGTTTGTACAAAACCTGAACACTTATTTCTCGGAACTCCCACTGACAACGTATTAGACATGATAAAAAAGGGTAGAAATAAACCAACAAGAGGAGAAAAGTCTGCGAGCGCTAAATTAAATGAAGCTCAAGTTATTCAGATTAAAGAGTTATTAGAGCAGAATGAAAGCATGACTCAAATAGCAAAAAAGTTTGGTGTTCACATAGTAACAATACACGATATAAAATATAAAAAGACTTGGTCCCATATACAATAAATAGATGGAGTTAGTTATGAATAAATTGTGCTTAAAATGCGAAGGACCGTGCACCAGAAACTGGCACGAGTGGAAATTCTTTATAGCCCTTGGTATAGCGCCAGCTCTGGTAGTCCTATTGATACTTATTAAGTTACTTCAAAACTCAAAGAAGATACTTTAATGCTCCTATTCCAGCACCCGTAGCCGCACCTTTTGCAAGACTGCCTAGTCCGCCAACAATGTCACCCAAAGTCGTTTGCAAGGCAGTAACTAATCTATTTTGAGCTTGAGGAGCCGGCTTGGCGATTTCTTGTTTAAATCTTTCAGCTATCTTATCAAGTTTAGGATCTATTCTATCGTCTATTTGCTCTAATAAATCGTATGGGGGTATACCTTCATTTTCTTTCATTATTTCTTTTAATGCTTCATTATAAGCAAGGTTTCCACGCTGTAGGTATTTTAGATTAGAAATAACGGATTTTCTACCAGATGGACTTTGTGACAAAGATGGTATACTTTTTAAAAATTGCTCAAGCTCATAATTACTGATTCTTGCGCCAAAGTAAGCTTTAGCGTCCCTCAAGAAACCAACCGCAATCTTTTGGAATTCTTGGCTTTCAGGATTCATTAAAGCAGGAATATCTAACCCAGATCTCTTTAAAAATTCCACATATCCTGGTGTATCCAACTTGCCCGACTTTTCCAACTCTTCCATACGCTCTAAATCGTGCAATTGCTGACGAGATGATTTTGCTTTATCAATTATTTCTTTTCTATCTTTCTGGCTTGCCTTAAATCGTTCAGACTTCTCTTGGTTAGCAATCTGTTTTTCTTTTAGTGCAATCTTATGTCTTTCCCGCTTTTCCTGAGGAGAAGTGAAAATGTCTTCCACAAGCTTGGCTTGATCTTGTGCGATAGGTTTTTGCTGTGGCTGCGCAGCCATTTGTGGCTTCAAAGGAGCCTTGGATAACGCTTGTTGGAGCAAAGGGTTGGATTGGCTTGGATTAGATAAAAGATCAGCAGCAGACAGTCCTTGCAGGGCTTCCATTCCTGATTGCGGCTGTACGTGCTGAGCTGCTTGAGGACCGAGAGCTTGTCCCAATTGCATAAGTGAACCAAGATTTTGCAAGGGATATTTACGCTCTTCTGGGCTTAGAGCCGCCAAGAACTGGGCAATTTCTGGTGTAACTCCTGGAAGCTGCTGGAAAGCCTTAGCTGTTTGAACTGCTTGTTGTCTCTGAGCAAATTGATTCAGTTTCATATTGGCAAGATTCTGGAGAGATCCTCCTAACCCTTGGCCAAGCCCTGTTCCTAATATCTCTCCAAATCCTGGAGCATCTTGTATTATTTGTGCCATTAACTTCTCCTACATAAGTCCTAAATAACGTAATGATCCTAAACCACCTAAGGATCCAAGTCCCTGGCCTACTCCACCTGCAAGTCCACCAAGAAGGCCTTGTCTCCCTGGCATATACGCATTCTCAAATTGAGGCATCAACGCAAGTCGTAGAAGGTTTAAGAGATAATTCTGATCTAACTGTTGTTGTTGTTGACCGAATTGAGAACCCATAGCAGCTAAGTTGCTTTCTAAGCCTGCTCCTGCTTGGCCCAAAGCTCCTTGAAAAGCAGATGAGTTCTGACCGCCACCAAGGGCCGTGAAGCGCTCTGCAAGGCCAGGAATGGTTTGAGAAGAGAACTGTTCACGTGCATTTTGTGCAATAGGAGCGAAATCAAATCTTTGAGGAGCTCCTTGGCCACCAGAAAGCATCTGCATAAGATTCTGTATGTTTAATCCTTGAAGCTGCTGCTGTTGTGGATTGACGAGTGGGAACTGTTGAAGTTGTCCTTGGGATCCAAAAAGTCCTTCTTTTAGTTTAGTTCCAAATCCCTTCTTTTGCTGCATCATAGGATTCATTCCCATCTGCATCGGTGCTTGAAAATTCTGTGCCATGACACTCTCCTATATTTGTAAGTATTCTAAAACTATGTATGAAATCGTATACGCCGAATAGTTCGCACCTGTTATTACATTAACATTCGTCGTATCAACATTCACTTCAATATTATGGGCTACGTCAGTAGCGGAAACAAAAGGAATGGGAATGTATGACGTTCCTGGATTTGTTGCGGCTCCGTAGATCCTGGTGAACGTAGTGGCCGCTGTACACGTGATATTGTGAGGTATGCTAATTGTGGCGGCATTTGGCAAAATTCCAGCATTTAACACTGTTCTATAGACCATTCTATATTCAGGAGTATTGGCAGTTCCAGAGTTAAAGTTCGGTTGCGGGAAGTACTGTTCAGATGTGATGAACTCACGTGCATTGTCATATATGCCGGTCTCTTTTGTGTTGACGGCCAAGTTAATACGATTCACAATTAAAGCAAGACGAACAATAAGTTCTTTGAACTGATCGCTGCCTGGATTGGCTGTAGAAAGTTCTTGTATAACCTGCCATATCTCAGTGGTAGGTACGAATTCACCCAGATATTGCAGGATGTTATCTGCTTGCGCCATTACATATCCTTCTGTTCATGATCGAGCTGCATGTAATACTTCTTTGCTAATCGATTATCGATGTGTTTGAGTATCCAGCGGGGGGGCTCATAGTTCTGGTTAATAAGTACTCCTGAATATGTGTCGGACTGTGGTTCATAGGTGACGGTACATAATAAATGCCCATCCAGGCTAGAAGCAACAATTCCGGTTCGGGTTGTTGAAACTGAAGGACGAGGAGATCTGTTTTTATTGCCAGCGAAAGCGGCGCACATAACACCTGCCCCGAAAACTAACCAAAACATTTTCATATCCCTCCCGCCAATCTAGATATCCTTCCATGATTTGCAATTTAGTATATCTAAGATAGTACCTCGGCACACACCAAATTTTTCTGCTATTTTGTATGAAGATAAAGTTTTAGTCTTCAACAACTCTTTTATCTGTACAACTTTCTCCCTATCTAACTTCGCGTTTTTGGATTTCTGTTTACAGTAATTGCCTCTTCCCGCTCTAATCATATCCTGAGTATTGTCTTTATTAGTTCCAAGATATAAATGATCGGGATTACTACAAACACGATTATGACATTTGTGCAAAACTAATAATCCCTTGGGAATTTCGCCCCTATATATTAACCAACTTGCTCTATAAGCATGAATGGAGTGCCCGACGGGTCCCACTTTGCCTGATCCAGTACAATCAATATAAGACTTCCAACCCCAGCATTCTTCGGATTTAATAACATTATTCTCAAATAGATGCTTATATCGTTCAAGTTTTTCAGAAACAGCAGCTCCCCTCCAGAAAGATTTCCTGGGGTTAATTTGATAATACTTTTTCAATGCCTCGGAGTTACCCTTTATACATTTCAAAGAGCAAACCTTACCCTTACTGCCACCGAAATACTCGAATTCTTTATTACAACCTTCGCATGTCTTTGTTATTGGGTATCGAGAAAACGCTAATGCCATGCACTGTCTAGAACAATATTTTGGCATAGGCCTCGTAGAAGCCCAGAATTTGGGCCGAAATTCTTTATCACATTTCGAACAATTTAATACCATACATTCTCCAGATGGGATACTCATTATTCCTTATGAAGTATGATACCATTGCACTGTTAATTATTCCAATCTGTCTGAACTTTTCGTACAACTAAGCACCATTCCGTCTAATTCAAAATCAGAAAATGCAATTGTAAGGGTGGTGATTTGGGTTGGATTTAAGTAGAGCAAGATTTGGATGCATTCGCCGGTGGTTTGGAAATATATTGGGTGCCAGAGGCGATCTTGGAACTGCTCTAATGGATAGAATGTCACGGAGTATGGATGAGTTTCTAGAACGCCGGTTCCCATATTTGCGCCGGTCCCTGTTGAACCTCCTGCATTTAACATGGAAACATGAGATGCTGAAGGGAAATAATCCACAGTTATTTCACCTGCTGATGTCTTCTCTACACCAAAATCTATCTTTTGCAGGAATACGTTACGTCCTTGATCAAGGTATGGATTCCACTGCTTAGAGAGAATATTGATGTTGGACACTCGCGATACAGTACCGCCACCAGTATAGGTTCCCGTCAATGTGGCCGATGGAATTATGAATTGATTTATCGGATCAACTCCTAATGCAAACACTGGGAATATTTTGTCAGGGTAGAGCGTTGCAGGAGTACTGACAAGCGTAACTCCTTGGAAGTTTTCCAGAATTACGTAATCACCCTCAGTGGGATCACTTGGATTAACAGGAGCCAATGTGTGATCTATACAAGTAATTATCACGTTGCTTCCTGATTGCGTCATATTAGTTATCTGCATAGCGCGAGCATTACGGCTTTCATCGGGATCACATATGAATGTGTAGCCTTGTTGGTTGCCGGCAATCACTTGTCGGAAATTGGCATCAAGAGTACCACTCACCCATTGCATATTAGCTTCTTCCCATGTCAACGTGGTAGAAGCCCATGTGAGAGAAGTATTCTGATTTTGCTGTTCGAAATATCCAAAAGCAGTAATACAGTCAGTGTTTAGCGCCCACGAATCATTACGGTAGTTATAGATCAGAATCTGAGTTGGATAAACAGACGCGCCAGCTCCAGACTGGTAATCAGTCGAAGGGAAGGTCCAATAAACTAACTCTGTGAAGTAGTCACGAATTCCATATACTCGCTGTACGCCAAGATTTCTGTTTTGGATCTCAAACACTTGGTCAGGGATTTTCGTGTCTATACGTTCAACGTTGGAGCCAGAGCAGGCATGTACACCAGTAGTCCCCATGGTAAGTATGACTGTGTCAAAAGGAACGGTGGAGAACTGTGCTTCAGATCCAAGCTCTGTGTTTATCTTTTGCCATACAAAGGGGATCACATAGTTACCAGTATAGGCAAGTTCCCAAGTAGATCTTTCAAAGTAAACAATCAGACGGTCTTTTATAAATTCGGCGGATATAATCTGTTCTTCTGTGGTAGCGTCAATGAACCCTGCGCCGGCGGCTATGTTATTATTGTTGACGACGCCACCCGACGTATCTTTTTGGTTAGGCTCATACCAGGCATTACGAGCAAAGGGAGATCCATTAAATGAATATCTGCAACGATTAGTATAGGCAGTATTAACTCCCAAGCCACCACTATTATCGTTCTCTATGGTGCTCAAGAGAAGCAATCGGTTTTTGAAAGAGACTATCAAGCGAGAGGTTACAACAAATGGCCCTGTATGAATTGCGCCGCCTGCAGGTGCAAAGTAGAACGCATTAGCTCCTGTTGCGGCTGTCCATGTGGTTCCGTCTTGGGTATACCATATTGGGTCATCGGTAGCAGTACCTGCTCCGTTTGGATTGGTAACTTGGTAATT
>Ga0105249_10006206_pt1 | contig 10378 bp, 11 predicted proteins | sample KBSS44metaG_FD_81522 | JGI IMG/M metagenome (GOLD analysis project Ga0105249, IMG submission 81522) | Switchgrass rhizosphere microbial communities from Kellogg Biological Station, Michigan, USA - KBS S4-4 metaG | ecosystem: Host-associated > Plants > Roots > Rhizosphere > Soil | place...
AAGGGAAGCGATCAGCGAATAACTGTGGCCACGACGCGACCTGAAACGATGTTGGGTGATACCGCGGTTGCGGTTAACCCTGTCGATGAGCGTTATCGCGACCTGGTCGGTGCGACCTTGATCCGTTCTTTCGCTTGCTCAAAAACAAAATCGACATCGATGCCCCTGAATGAAGGATCGAAATAGTTCTTTTTGATCGCGTCTTTGGTCATCTCAAGCATCGTGAACGCCATGCCCCGATCGTTTCCGCTTGCTTGCGCATGCGCGGTTCCGGATAGCGCTCCAATGAACAAAAACAAACTTAACAATACGAAACGGCGAAAAGGCCTGGGACTGTTTTTCATTTCTTTATTTTTAGTTCGAATGAACTTCGAAAATCTAAGAAGCGATATGATATGAAAAGGTTTGCCGCAAAGTAAAGCCACGATTCAGCTCAGGATCGGTCACTATCGTCGTTGGCATTCGCGGCAAAAATATGTTGACCGCCCTCCCTGGACGATGCGCGTTATAGGCGCCTTGCAGTTCACGCATGGCTCACGCTCCCGGTCATAAACTCGCCATTCCCATTCGCTTCCATTCCCGTAGATGCTTCCGCCAATGTCATCCGGCACGATCGGCATCGATGTACCCAAATCTATGGCCTCCGATAGGACGAGACGAATATTTTCAAACAGAGCGGCCGTCTTTGGTTTCGAAAGCCGATGTGCGGAAATGCGCGGATCTGCGCGTGATAGAAACATCGCCTCCGAAGCGTATATATTCCCGAGGCCGCAGACTTTCGTCTGATCCAACAAGAATTCTTTCAAGCTCCGTTTTGAAGTTCGCAGTGTCGAACGGAGATATTCGTACGAAAACTCGTCCGACAGCGGCTCGGGAGCAAGCTTCTTAATTTCTTTCGCTTCGTTCAGGTCGCGAGTCTTCACTATTTTCATCAGACCGAAATGGCGTTGATCCTGAAAGACAAGACGATCGCCGTCGGCGAAGTAAAAAACTGCGTGAGTGAATTTCGGGTTTAGTGTTGCGTCAATGAGCAACATAAATTTTCCGCTCATCCGAAGATGCGTGATCAATGTCCGGCCGTTGTCGAGATCGAACAAGATGTGCTTCCCTCGGCGATGAACAAAATTTATACGGGCGCCGCCGAGATATTTCGAAAACCGTTTCGGAGAGGTATCGGGTGCAAGTCGCGGGCGCAACAGTTCGGACGCAACTATCTCACGGGCGCTGATTATTGCATTTAGAGATCGGGCAACTATCTCGACTTCGGGCAGCTCGGGCATAAGCAGTGCGCTATCCGTCTATCTTAATTGCGGCCTGAGCCAAGTAACAAGTTGAGAGCTGATCGCGTGTTTATTCGACGTGAGGTACGTTCAGATACTTGAGTAGTCAGGCAGGGAAGTCTTATCGCCGAGAACTGCGCCGGGCCGCACACTGGTGTTTCTTCCGAGATAGCAACTGCGGCCAACAACGGCGCCGTCGATCTCGGCCGCGGCGGCGATACGGGTGTGAGCCCAGATCACCGAATTTTCGACAACGGCTTTTTCGTCGACATGCACACCCGGGCCGAGCACCGAGTTAGTGATCCGGGCATGAGGTTTTATCACACAGCCTTCGCCGATGATCGAGATCTTGTCGATATCTGCAGTTGTCGCTATATCGCTCACCGCATCATCCGTTTCGACAATGTGCCTGATCTTTCCGCTCAGAAAATCGTGGTGGGCAGCAAGATAATTCGAAGGCGTCCCGATGTCGCGCCAATACTCATTGGTCAAAACATGGCTGAAGAAAGACCGTCCACTTTTGACAAGGGACGGGAAGACGTCGTATTCGAACGACGAATTCTCTCCCGCAGGTATCAGATCAAGAACCGTCGGTTCGAGAATATAGATCCCGGCATTAATGGTGTTTATCCTTAGCTTCGCGAGAACCTCAGCTGATGGCTTCTCGAAGAATCTAAGAATCTCCCCACGCTTTCCGATCTCTACCACACCGAACCTCGACGGATCATCCACCGGCGCGAGCAAGATCGTCGCCTCGGCCTTATTTGTACGATGGGTCTCGATCACGCCGGCAAGGTCTACATCGGTCAGAATGTCCCCGTTAAGAATGACCGTGGTTTCGCGAATAGAGCCCGCGGCAAACTTGTAGGCGCCCGCCGTTCCCATCGGGCTCGGCTCGGTAAGGTATCGAAGTTTGACTCCGAGGTCCGACCCGTCTCCGAGCAGGTCTTCGATCTTGTTAGGTTGATAACTTAGTGAAAGCGTGATGTCCGTGATACCGGTACGGGCGAGGATCTCGATCTGATATTGCAGCAAAGGACGATTGAGAACGGGAACAATAGGTTTTGGCGTATAAACCGTTAACGGACGCAGCCTTGTGCCTTTACCGCCCGCAAGAATGAGTGCCTGCATAAGAGATCGCCACTAATACGAGACTTAAGCCTAGAAAAAAGGAACCGAAAAATCAATGATTCCCCGCAGATAGCACGCCTCCTGAAGTGTTTAACCCTGCCAAATACTGTTGACACTTTTTTCGCTACTGTGATATTTTATTCTATGCAGGTATGACCATTTACGGGCCTGTACACGCCGAAAGATTTAATCAAGAAAGAGCCTTTCTTTCTTTTTCCTATACCGCCGACCCCGAAGCCGTTCGAAGTTCAACATGATTTTCGATAAAACAAAGTCAATGCGAAATGCCGAACGGTATCTCGCACAGGGAAAGATTCAGTCTGCCATCGGTGAATACAAACAGGTAGTCGCTAATGATCCGAAAGATTTTGGCACGCTGAACATGCTCGGCGATCTCTACACGAAGAACGCGGACAAGAGTAGGGCGGTCAGTTGCTACACCTCAGTCGCCGAACACTACAGCAAACAAGGATTCGCCCAGAAGGCAATTGCTATCTACAACAAGATCTCAAAGATCCAACCCGGATCGATCGAGATCTCAGCCAAGCTTGCCGACCTATATAAATTCAAAGGCTCGGTAAATGAGGCGCGCACGCATTACAAGGCCGTCGCCGAACATTACGAAAGTCAGGGACTCAAGATAGAAGCGCTCGAAGTTCGAAAGCAGATCGCGTCACTCGACCCTAAGGACACGACGATTCAACTGAATCTGGCCGCTGCATATCTGGAAGAGAATCAGCAGGACGAAGCCGCGGAGGCATTCGCCGAGGCCGGACTGCGTTTCGTAAAGAAGTTGAAACACGTCGAAGCGATCGAGGCCTTGGAAAAGGCTCTTGAGATAAAACCAACTGAACCAAAAATCTTAGCCGCGTTCGTGCAGTCGCATTTTGCGCTAGCGACACCCGCGAAGGCAGCCGAACGACTTGCCGAGATCCACACATCCGAGCCGCATGATCGGGACGTTCTACATCTGTTGATCGACTGCTACCTTGAAGCCGGCAACACGAATGAGGCTGAGAAGGTAATTATCAGTTTGGTCGAGAAAGAACCTTCGAACTATCCGAAGCTAGTAAACCTGACGCGGATGTATCTAACGAACAGCGATGCAGAAGGTGCCGCGCGTATCATGGCGATGCTGTCTGAGCATCTGCTCGCGGCGGGTCAGGGGGATGAATTTCAATCATTGCTGACGGAGATCTTGACACTTGATCCGGAACAGCTCGAGGGTTTGAGACTGCGAGCCAGACTCGCAGCATGGCAACGTGACGAATTAGGAATGCATGATTCGCTTGCACACCTGGCGTCAGTCGCTAAAAAATGTGAGTCGATTGACGACGAGCGATTCGCGCTGTCGCAGCTTGCGATGATCGCACCGCACGAGGTCGAATACGCGGATCGATTAAAAGAGATAAACGAGCAATACGGTTTCGATGAAGAGTATGCCACGGGGAATTTGTTCGATGAACAATTTCTAAGACCCGCAGAACAGGTCGAGCCTGAATTGGAAACCTTTACAGCGGTGCCGGCGGATCCCGAAACTGAGGAGCAGGAAGTCGACGAAGTCGCGGCGGTTGCGGATTTCGCGATCATGGACGACGTGAGTGAATCGGTAGAAATGGTTGGCTCGGAGCCGACCGACGAGACCGATGAAGAAAAACTTCGGCGCGAAGTCGACAGCATAAAATTTTATATCGACAGCGGCTATCTCGAATTGGCAGAAAAGGCGATCACCGAGCTTCGCACCGAGTTTGGTACGCGCCCGGAGATCGACGATCTCATCAAGCATCTCGAAAGCCGGCCAGAAACCACGGAAACCGAGGTTGTTGAAATCAGCGCTCCCATACTCGGTGAACCGGCATCAAACGGAAAAGCTAATGCTGATTCGCGAGGCTTCGGTATCGACGACCTAAGAAATGAGCTTGGGATCGACGAAAGCGATGCAGCTACCGACTCTGATTACGACACGCATTATCATACGGCGGTTGCATATCAGGAGATGGGACTGCTCGACGATGCCATTAAAGAATTTCAGGATGCCGTCAGTTTGGTTCAGCCAAACGACCCGACGCGGCGTTTTTTCCATTGCGCAAATCTTCTTGGCCACTGCTTCATGCAAAAGTCCATGCCGAATTTGGCGCTCACGTGGTATCAGCGGGCACTTGAAACGCCAGGCCTGAGCGACGAGGAAAAGCAGGGAATTTGGTACGAGCTTGCTTTGGCGTATGAAGCCGAAGGCGATGTTGATAATGCCGGCAGATACTTCGAACAGGTCTACGCGGAAAACATCGACTATCGGGACGTCAGCGAGCGGGTCAAAAACATATCGGTCAGCCGTTAGATTGTCTCTCAAAATAGAAAGGCGTTATAATTTGGCGGTATGGTTGAGAAGCTGACCGTCATTTTCTTTATAGTTCTCTGCCTTCTACTGGGCTTTTACCTCATACTTTCGCCGTGGGATACGCTGTTCGGAAATTGGAGTGAGAATTATCTTCTCGTCTTTGTATCGGACCGCGCAGGTTTTCCTATTCTGCAAAAGACAGTCTCTTCTAATTGGTTTCGCGGAGCGGTCACGGGGCTAGGCGTTCTGAACATCATCATCGCGTTCTGGGAAGCAGCGCATTTTAATCAGAGTGTCGCGATGCTAAGCGGTGAGAAAACCGAGCGCAAGTGAAACGTCTCGGCGCCCCGCCATACATTTGCCTGATCACCAAAGGTGAATCCGATCCTTCCAATTACGCGTCCCAAAAACCGAAGATATTAGAAACTATCCGTGAAGCTGCCGCAGACGGCGTGCATCTGATCCAGATCCGGGAAAAGGCGCTTTCGGCCCGCCTCTTGTTCGATCTCGTGTCAGATGCCGTCCGGATTGCTGCCAAGACAGGATCACTCATAGTTGTAAATGATCGAGCGGACATCTCGATTGCCTCTGGTGCGGATGGGGTGCATCTGCCGGGGAATTCTATTTCGCCGAAGCTTGTCCGAAACACGTTTGCGAGCGAGCTCGTGATCGGCGTTTCGACACATTCGGTCGAACAAGCCAGGTTGGCGGCCGAAAGCGGCGCAGACTACGTTTTTTTCGGACCGATATTCGAAACACCCGGAAAACCAAAACCGGTTGGCCCGGGCGTTCTGGAGAATGTTTGCAGCCAGCTCGGGACGTTTCCAGTTATCGCACTCGGCGGTATCGATCAAAATAATGTGAAGCAAGTGTTACGAGCCGGAGCGGCGGGCATCGCTGCTATTCGCGCGCTCAACGAAAAGGAAAGCAGGCGATCGATACTTAAGGTGGTCGCCGAGACAGCGCGTAATATGCGTTAAGATATTCTTATGCACAGACCGCCCGTTTGTTTGACGATAGCCGGACTTGATCCGTCTGGCGGTGCGGGCATCATAGCCGACATAAAAACGTTTTCAGCATTCGGTTGCTTTGCGGCTGCGGCGGTTTCGTCAATTACGTTTCAGAACACCACGGGGGTCTTTGGTGCAGAACATCAAACTGCCGATTCGATTCGCAAGCAGGTCGAGCCGATCATCGATGATTATGAGATTGCCGCGGTAAAGACCGGCATGCTTCCAACACGCGAGGTGATCGAGGAAGCTGCGCGGTTGATCGGCAAAATGAGCGGTGCGCACGTGATCGTCGATCCAGTAGTTCGATCAACATCGGGCTACGACCTTATCGATGACCGGGCTCTTCGGTCGCTTATTGAGATACTGTTTCCCCTGGCTGATCTGATCACTCCGAACAAGCCCGAAGCCGAACGAATTTCCCGGATCTCGATCGAAACCGAATTAGACATTCACGCGGCAGCGAAAGTCATGCAAACAATGGGGGCGAGAAATGTGCTGATCAAAGGTGGGCATTTTGATCACGCAGGCGCGAAACGGCCGAAAGCGGTCGATCATCTCTTCCTCGCTGGCGCTCTCCATACCTTCGAATCTGATTTTATTGAAACGACCGCGACCCATGGAACCGGGTGCACACTCGCCGCAGCGATAGCAGCAAACCTCGCGCTCGGGAAAAGTTTGCTCGAAGCGGTCGACGTCGCCAAGAAATTCGTTACGAATGCGATCCGAACCGCTCCGATGCTCGGCCACGGCCATTCACCGATCAATATTTCTTAAGCTGGTCGAAAACGAAGGTTGAGGGCGGTGGAACAAACAAAAAGATCCGGCACCCAAAGATGCCGGATCAAGTGAACAAAAACAAACGAGTAGTTAACGGATGTCAAACGTATTCACTGCGAAATCCGCAGCCACACCCCAGGTTTGAACTGTTGTCGTATTCGTAAAGCTGTTGTAGACCCAGAAGTTGGTCGGCGCAGTCGTCGTCCCGGTTTCTCGAACTACAGCGATATCCGTCCGTGCATCGCCATCATAATCACCCTGTGCCGGGAAATCAGAAGTGATTCCGAACTGCTGAACACGTAATGAACCATTGCCGCTGTTCATAATCCACCAGACCATTGGTGAAGTAGCTAAGGCACCGGTTCGTCCCACGGCGTAGTCGTATTTACCATCGCCGTCATAATCGCCCGGTAAAATGTAATCCGACACAAAGTTGCCGAACGTTTGGTAGGAAGTTTGGCCGTCCGAGCTGCGAAGCACAATATAAGTGTTCGACGGAGTTAATACCCCCGCGCGATAAACCGCAATATCAAATTTGCCGTCTCCATCGTAATCGCCAGGGACCGGGAAATCCTGGTCGTTGGCGGTTGCCCCGGATGTTCCGAAAGCCACTATCCGAGCGGTTCCGTTACTACTTTGGCGGATGTACCAAACTGCCTGGGAACCTACAGGGCCACGCCTCATAACTGCAGGATCGGTAATACCGTCACCGTCGTAGTCACGGGCGATTTGAAGATCGCCGGTGGTTCCCCAGGCATAGTACTGAACCGTTGCGTTCGAGCTCTTAAATATCCAAAAGGCGCCTTGTGGGGCGGCAGCAACTCCAGCCCGGAAATATGCCAGATCGTCTATACCATCGCCGTCCCAATCACCCGGCGCGGGGAAATCGGTTGAAGCCTCTCCCCATGGTCCCATTACTTGAGGGCCGACCGTACTATTAAGGTTCCAATATGAAATTGGGCGGGGCGGCCCGGTCGGAAACCTTAAGACGCTGTAATCATTTCTTCCATCGCCGTCAAAATCTACCGGACGTTTAGTACCGAGCTGTCCGCGTATTTCCCCGCCGGTGAAATTCGATGAGTGAACATTGCAATAGCCTAGATGCTGTCTGAGCTGGCTAAGTTGAGTCGGGGTAATACTTCTCGTACCGGTTATTGTACCGGAAGTCCCGCCCGCCGTTCCGAAGTCGATCGCAACCGGTCCGTTCGCCCCGATTGCACCCGGAGCGTGTATGTGTGACAAAATTTGAGCAGAGGTGAGACCGTTGTATACAAGAGTAAAGTTTAGCGTCATCGTAGACTCATTCACGAAGACGCGGCAATATCCGGTCGCTGTTGTGGCAACGGGCGGACTTTCCTGCGCGCCGTTCAAATAGCCATAGAAGGTCTCGGCCCTCGCACTAGTCGACAATGACATCATAAAAAACGCCACTACAAAAAAGGACAAAAAACTGTTTCTCATTTCCCCTCCGATACCATAATTTTTGTAACCTAGAATTGCAGCTGATCACAGCAGCTGAGATATATTTCCCACTACTTCTGCTCTTTCAATTTCAAATATCGAAAGGCAGATGTTCCTGCATCCGTAAGACCTGCAAAAACTTAAACTTTTAATGAATTTTAGTCCCAGACGTGGGGCAAGTCAACGTATTTTCGGTCGCTACCCTGCTCCTGAGCGACTTTTGGACTCTCGGTGGAAATCTGGCAGAATATTTTTACCGTGACACCGGTGCGTGCGGTGTCCTACGAATGGAATCTCAGAATCTAAAAAAGGAAACGAGCGACCAGGGCGGACTACGTCTCGTTAGCGATTCGAAGGGGTTGGTCGACTCGCCCGCGATCGAGAAACAGTTTGTGAACTTCATGTTTTTCCGGATGAACCCTGAGTGGCGAAAGCTTGATCCGGAAACGAAGAGCATCTTCAAAAAAGAGTTTGAGAATGTTTTCGACAAGTTTCGTGACGACTTTTTGCTTTTTTCATATTCGCTTGTGGGCTTTGATTCAAAGGCGGACCTAATGTTCTGGAGGATCGGAACCTCGCTCGATCTGATCCAGGAAATGACGGCAAAGCTTTACCGGACCAGCCTCGGCAGTTTTTTTGAGGTCGTAGACAATTACCTCTCCATCACAAAACGGATGATGTTTGTCGAGAATGAGTCGGCCGACCGCTTCCGCGTCCAGGCCGGAGACAAGAAGTATAACTTCGTCTACCCTTGCGCGAAGCACAAAGAGTGGTACGAAAAAACCGGTGAAGAGCGCGACGCTTTGATTGAAGAGAATTTCATGGTCGGGAAGCGTTTTCAGAACATTAAGATCCACATGACGCACGCATTCGGCTTTAGCGAGCAGGAATACGTGATCTCCTTCGAGACCGACGAGCCGAAGGATTTTCTTGCTCTTGCCGAAGAGCTTCGCGAGACACCGGCGAGCAAATTCACACTGCGCGGAATGCCCGTTTACACTTGCCGCCAGCGGCCATTAATGGAATGCCTTGACGCATTGGGCTGAGGTAAAGATCCGATATTCATATACCGATCGAGAGCGTGGAGAGATGGTTGTTGCGCGAAAATTTGTGATCCGCGGTTTGGTGCAGGGAGTTGGATTTCGATACTTTGTACAACGCTCGGCGGCGCGACATCAGGTCCGCGGCTATGTGCGAAATCTCGAGGACGGACGTGTAGAAGCATTTGCTCAAGGCAGCGAACGACAAGTCGAAGCTTTTAAACACGATCTCGCCGCGGGGCCGACATATTCGAATGTCGAAGAGATCGAGGAAATTGTTTTAGAACCAAATCGTACATTCTCGGCGTTTCGTATCGAACGCTGATGATGATTTCTTGTTAGTGACAACTGATAACGTTATAAATGGAAAACTTAAAAAAACTTATTCGCGAGGTGCCTGATTTTCCGAAACCAGGTATCAACTTTTACGACATCACAACATTACTGAAAGACCCGACCGGGCTCGAAGAGACGATCGATGCGCTCACAGAGCAATGCCGCGGCATGGACATCGATACCGTCATCGGCGTCGAATCCCGAGGTTTCATTTTTGCGACTCCTCTTGCATATCAACTGGGCGCCGGTTTTGTGCCCGTTCGTAAACCGAAGAAACTGCCGGCCGAGTGCGTCTCCGTCTCCTACGATCTCGAATACGGTCAGGATACGCTCGAGATGCACAAGGATGCCGTCGGTGAAGGACACCGCGTGCTGATAGTAGATGACCTGCTTGCCACGGGCGGTACGGCCAGGGCGGTGGTCGATCTTGTCGAGGGTCTTGGAGGAAAGGTCGAGGGGCTGCTATTCGTCGTCGAGCTGAACTTCCTTGGCGGCCGACAAAAATTCAACGGCTACAATGTGAAGTCGCTGATCAATTACGATTCATAGCGATTTGGGATGTGGGATTTGGGAGTTCGGATTGGGCGTTGACGGCCGCGGGACTAAGTCCGGAACGGATCCGGAACGTAATCCCAGATCCGAAATCCGAAATCCCAAATCGAGTTGACATTCCGAAATCCGCAATCCAAAATCCCAAATTGACGAGGTCCCGTAGCTCAGTTGGATAGAGCGTCCGCCTCCTAAGCGGAAGGTCGCTGGTTCAAATCCAGCCGGGATCATATTTTTCGCAAAAAATAGTCCGCTAAACACAAAAGTTTCCTCGATTTATGGAAACGTCCCGTGAATGAAACTTTCTATTAAATGAACGGAAGAAATCGATGATCAAGCACAGTGGCAGACATTTATAAGTGTCCCCCGAGCGCCGCCGATCTATATTCACAGCATCAGATATTAAGCCGAAACCGCATTTTAACTGAATGCGGTTTTTGTATTGGCGCGCCC
>Ga0105249_10006207_pt1 | contig 10377 bp, 11 predicted proteins | sample KBSS44metaG_FD_81522 | JGI IMG/M metagenome (GOLD analysis project Ga0105249, IMG submission 81522) | Switchgrass rhizosphere microbial communities from Kellogg Biological Station, Michigan, USA - KBS S4-4 metaG | ecosystem: Host-associated > Plants > Roots > Rhizosphere > Soil | place...
ATGAGCAATGCCGGTGCGGCCATGCGACCCCATCACGATGAGATCGACCCCGAGCTGGGACGCGTGCTGGACGATTGACTTGGCAGCGTATCCAAACACCACGTTTGCCGACGCCGCGTCTGGTGCCTGCTTGCGTAGACGTTGTTGTGCGACCTCGACCATGTCCGAGCCCATCGCCGTGCTCTCATCGATGAACGCTTCAGCGGCGAGCCCTTCGGCGAGCAATGGTCTGTTCACGACGTGAAGCAGGTGCAGCGATGCGCCGAATCGCTGGGCCAGGCTGCGTGCGTAGGCGAGTGCCTGTTCCGACGGCCGACTGAAGTCCGTCGGTACGAGAATGCGCGTGATCACGGTCCGCATGACGTCCCTCCTTCCAGTCAGGTGCAATACTTATCGCTCACCGGGCGCGGCCGTGCCGTGGCCATACAAGACGTACGTGAATCGCCCGTGAAGCCACGCTTCACCGGTCGCGGGATCCTGGCGGCTGTCGATCGATTCGTCCAGGACGTGTGCATAGTTACCGCCGAGACGACGGATTTCCTGATTGAACCGCTCGTGGGTGTTGTCGAGCAGACCGCGGTAGCAGCGATCCCATAACTCGTCCCGATGCGCGAGCGAGCCCTGGACGCGTTCGCTGGTGGCCTCGAGAACGTGTTCACCCATGATCTCGGCGCGGGCAGGCGGTAGTTCCCGATGCCAGTAAACCCGCGGGGCGTCGTCGGGCCGTGTCAGCAAGCTCTCTTGTGCTGTGGCGCTCGGTGACGTCATGGCCTCTCCTTGTGTTGGAACACTTGCGCGAATGCGTCTTCGGCGGCTGCCTGGTCTGGCCGCCCATTGCGAAGGCGCGCAGACCAGTCATGACCACAACGACGGCAGCTATACCAGGCGACGATCCATGTGCTATCGGGAGTCGGCGCAACTGGTCGTCCACATCGCGGACATGACATCGAAGCACTAACAGGAAGAGCATTCATGCTTGGTAAGTGGGCAACGATTGTGCCGCCGCGAAGTTCCGTCGTTGCGCCCTCTCGTGACGCGAGCCGCCGGCCGGGTGCGGAAATACCCGGACTGCAGCATGAAAAACTCCGCAGAGGGCGTACGGCAACACGAAGAATGCGTTCTTGTTGGATCCTGCAGTCTTCGTGTTCTTCGTACTGGTCGTGCACTTCGGTTGAATGCGTGAGCAGGACGAATGCGGTAGGGCGCCAATCAGCGACGCTGGGAGTTGCCCAGCGCCGCTCCTAGCAGATCTCGTCCTCGTCCGCAGGCGGTTCGACCGTGATTTGATTGTCGACTCGCCTGATCCCGGGCGCATCGGCCGCCGCCCGCTCGGCGATCTCGCGTTGCAGCCACGTGCCGACATGACCGGTCAACGTCACCACGTCGCCTGCTGCATGCGCCGTCACGTGACGTGCATCGAGATTGGCATTGCGATGGAACGCCTCGACGATGCGATGTCGAACGTTACGCGCGGCCGACATCGGCGCCAGCCCGATCCGGTTGGCGACGCCGCGCACGCCGCGGACGTGTCGAACCGCTTTCTCGGCGTCCAGACGCTGGAATTCCCACATCGTTTCGCCCGTCAGCGTGACGTACCCGTGATGGACCGTGGCCTGTACGTTGTCGGGCACCGCGCTGCGCAGCTCGAGAGAGCGGACGACGTCCCGAGCGATATCGGCGTCGGTCCGGCCGACTTTGGGTCGCACTTCGATGTCGTTGGCAACAGCCCGCACGCCGCGGACGCGTTTGGCCGCGCGCTCTGCCGCCAGTTTGCATAGATAGGTGTCGACATAGCCGGTCAATGTGACTGTGCGAGCTGTGGCAGCCACGCCGATCGCGCTGGCGTCGACGGCAGCATCCCACTCCAGTTCGCGCGTCACCAGGTCTCGAATCCGCGTGTCGACCTCCACAAGTGTTGCGATGGCCATAACTCCTCCTTCCCGCTACGACTGGGAGCGGCCAATGCCGTGCCAGGAGGTCCGATGTAGACGCCGGCTCAAATCCCCGCACTGGAGACCGGCCCTTTCTTCCCGGGCGAAAAATTCCTGTGCGCTCCGAAACATTCCGCGAATACGTAGTGGCCAGGGTCGTTGGTTCTTGACAGGTTGCCCTGCGGCCACGGCAGGAGTTATGCGTCGTCAGAATGCATCATGGCTGCGTTCTCGTGCACTCGATCTCTGGCAAGGTGGGCGGCTATGGGCGTTGGCGTCGCCGCTGGCGCGTATGGCGCGTACGCCGCGGTCACCTGGTTCCGTTACGGGCGGCCGTCGCGTCTGGAGCCTGAGAGTCAGGATCCGTTACTCGAACGTTTCATGCCGAGTTGCGACGTCGCAGAGCGTCATCACGTTCGGGTGAGCGCGCCCGCGGAGATCACGTTCGCTGCCGCAAGAGAAGCGGACCTGATGGAGTCGCCAGTCGCACGAGCCATCTTCAGGGCGCGCGAGGTCATGCTCGGCAGCGAACCGGTTCGAACAACGCGTCCGCGAGGGCTGCTTGCGATGACGCAATCGCTTGGGTGGCGGGTTCTCGCTGAAGTGCCCGACCGCGAAGTTGTCGTGGGTGCGGTGACGCAGCCGTGGAAGGCAAATGTCACATTCCGGGGGCTGCCGCCCGACGAGTTCGCGGCATTCAACGAGCCCGGTTACGTGAAGATTGCGTGGACGCTCCGAGCCGATCCGATCGCTTCGACCGAGTCGGTGTTCCGTACAGAGACGCGAGCCATCGCAACGGATGCAGCGGCGCGAGCGCGGTTCCGGCGGTATTGGTCGTTCCTCTCGCCGGGCATCATCGTCATTCGATCGATGATGCTTCATCCACTCAAGGCAGAGGCAGAGCGTCGCGCGCGCGAATTGAAACCGCGCCTCCGCGAGGCTCCGAATCCGGGCTCCTGAGGAACGACCATCATAAGGATGGACGAGATGTTGGTCGATGAATTCCTTCCGGTGTACGACGTGTCAGACACGCTCACGACGATTGTCGACGCGGATGTCGCAACCACGTGGGCGGCCCTGATGCAGGTCGATCTCATGGAGGTCGGTCGCCGGCGTCCGCTCGTCGCCGCGCTGGGCGCCCTCCGGGTCCTGCCGGAGATTGGCAATCGCCTTCTGCATGGCCAAGCTCCACCGCGGTCGCGTGAGCAGCTGCGGCTGCGTGATTTGACGACGCTTCCACCGGGTGAGGGCGGGTGGATCCTGCTCGCCGAGCGCGACCGGGACGAAATTGCATTGGGGCTCGTCGGCAAATTCTGGCTTCCAGTCATCACGTACGCGCAGGTCTCACCCGGGTCATTTGAGCGCTTCAACGAACCGGGGTACGCCAAGACCGTTTATTCACTCTCGGTTCTGCCGCTTGGCGCACGCCGCACGTTGCTCGCGGGCGTGATGCGCACGGCGACGACGGACGAACATGCGCGCCGCTGGTTCAGGCGTTACTGGACGTTCGGGGTGTGCTCCGGCGCGCACGTCCTGGTCAACGGCCTTCTCGATGTGGTCCGCGAGATGGCTGAAGGTCGGCCGGAGGCGTTATGCACACAGTCGCGTGCTCTTCTGTGACTTGCATGGTCATCAATAGGGCGACGAAGGCGCCGATCCTGGTGTTCTTCGTACTGGCGTACGACTGCAGGGCTTCTTGACCCCACGCGGCAGAGGTGGTGATTGTCAGGTTGATAGGCGGCCGCTTTTACGCGCGCGCCTGTTGAGAGTGGTCGTCGTCAACGTCTAGCCGCTTGGTACGCGACGTCGGCTGCGCCACATATGGACCAGGCGACCGGATACACCTTGCTTCCTCGCGATCGCGTCGCGGAGCTGACCGCAGCCTTGAGCACGTGTCGGCTACTGTTCGAGTCGAAGACAGGCCTGACGTCCGGTTGCTGACGAGGATAAGCGCAAGGAGAAACGAGCGTTCCTGCGCAACTTACTCAACAACGAGGATCTCCGGAATCATCCCATCTTGGTCGACTTTGCCCTCAGCGACTGGGCACTGAGCGTCGTGACCGACTACCTTCACGGCGTGCCGTATTTGAATCGTGTTGATCTGCTGTACTCAGTGCCGCGCCCGACTGATGACCGAATTGCCAGCCAACTGTTTCACGTCGACCCTGAGGGCGTCACGCAGGTGAAATTCTTCGTCAACGTGTTCGACACCGATGACGATGATGGGCCGTTCACGTTCATCCCGGCTGATGAATCACGACGAATCATCCGGGCGATCCGATCGCTCCGCACAAGGCAAGGCAAACCGCACGTCGGCCGCTATACCGATGACGAAATCGACGCCGTCGGCGGAAGCCGCTCAATCATCAGGGTGACTGGACCTCGCGGCTCGGGTGTAGCCGTTGACACCTCCCGTTGCCTTCACCTCGGAAGCCGGGTCAGATCTGGCTCCTTTCGGTTGTGTATGTATCTGCAGTACTGCGCGTCGCTCGAGCGTGGAAACGTGTTCGACATCGAACGCTTCCGCCACGATCCGATTCGGCTCCTGGCCGTCAAGCACAGCTCGAAGTGGGCAGGTCGCGACGTCGCTGCCCCCCATCAATGACCGGCACCCGGTGAACTCTTAATTCTTTAATTGACAACCAAACAGGCGGTTGCTACAGTGTCGCTGCAACTTTTAAATAATTAAAAGATCGTAAGTCATGGCGAGAAAACGTTCACCGGCGCTCACAGATGCGGAAGCCAGAGTGATGTCCGTCCTATGGCACAGCCAGGCTGCAACCGTCGGCGATGTGGTGGCGGCATTGCACAAGGGGCGCCCGGTCAACTACAGCACCGTTCAGACGATCCTGCGGATCCTGGAAACGAAGGGGTACGTGACGCACGAAAAGGTGGCTCGAGCCTTCGTGTATCGGCCTGCTGTCGATGCACGTCAGGCTCGGCAGCGTGCTCTCCGGCATCTCGTGACGCGTCTGTTCAACGACTCACCGAGCCTGCTGATCCTGAACGTGCTCGAGGACGAACAGATCGACCCGGCCGAACTCCAACGACTGAAGAAGCTCATCGAGGACGCCTAAAGGAGGCGCATCGTGGAATTCCTCGCCAACTGGCTTGTGCAGGGGAGCATCGTCGTCGTGACCGCGGCCGCGCTCCTTCGTTTGCTTCATCGCGCCCGCGCTCACGCCCGTTATTGGGTGTGCATGGCGGGATTCGCGCTGGTGCTCGCCCTGCCGCTGATGTCGAAGCTCGCAGCGCTCGTGCCGCAAGAGGACGCGCCCGTTGCCACCGGTGCGGCACTCACGCCGCCGCTGGTCTCGCTGCCTCATACCCCGTCGCTGCCGACAGTGCTATTCGCCGTGTGGTGTGTATGGGTCGGCGTGCACAGCCTATGGTTCGCGATCGGGATCGTGAGAATCGTGCGGACGAGGAGGCGCGTGCGCACATTTCCATCCGCGGTCGAGGAACGATTGTGCCATTGGACGCGGGTGAAAGAACGGGGACGGACGACGCACCTGGTTCTTTCTGACCAGGTATCTGCAGCGGCCGTGATCGGAGGCGGATTGCCTGTGATCGCTGTTGCCCCGGCGCTCGTCGAGCACCTTACCGCTGATGAACTCGATCGTGTTGTCGTCCATGAATGGGCCCACGTCCAAAGGCGCGATGACGTTGCGAATGTCGTCCAGTTGATTGCGCGATTGATCGTCGGCTGGCATCCGGCTGTGTGGTGGTTCGACCGAAGACTGCAGGCCGAACGCGAGGCCGCCTGCGACGAAATCGCAGCACGCATGACCGGCTCATCGAAGGGCTATGCCGCCTGCCTGCTCAAGCTCGCGAGTCTCCCTTTGACTGAGCGCCAAACCGCTCACGCACTGGGTGTGCTCTCTTCGCGAACGCTTTCAGCCCGGATTCGGCGAATTATCACTCACGAACGCCAGGGCTCCTCGACCTGGTCGAGGAACGTCGCGAGCGCAGGCATCGTCGCCCTGGCTGGAGTGTGTTGCGGAATCGGCTCGCTTCGTATTGTGGGCGCCGCGATTGTGTCAGCCGAGGCGGATGTGGCTCGTGTCATGGCGACGCCGAGAACACTGCCACCGCGGGAGTCGGCTCCAGCCGTAGCTCTGGAATCGACACTCACGGCGCAAGACACGAGAAAACCATCGCGACGAAGCCCGGCGACACGAAGTGCCAACGTCCGTACGGTCGTCGTGGCTCCAAGGGAACTGGTTCCGGACGCGCACGCGCATGCCCTCGTCACCAATGCTGTGCCTGACTCAAAGGAGGTCGAGCCGAGCGAACCCAGCGGGTCGCAACCTGATGAACTTCTGCCCGCCAGATCGATCCCGATACCGACCCTACAACGAGTCACGCCCTGGGCCGCCGCCGCGAACGCTGGCATCGCATTAGGTGACCGTTCCAAAAAAGGCGGCTTGGCAACCGCCGCAGCCTTCACCCGATTCGGCAAACGACTCGCCGACGCATTCTGAGGCCGTTTGATGCGTATTCATCTTGTCAATCCAAGCGACGTGTCTTTCGGCACCGCTGTGATCACGCCGCGCTGGCAATACGTCCTCGCCGCGGTGACGCCGGAACGGTACGGTACGCCTCACATCGTTGACGAGACGCTCGAGCCCTTCGACCCGGAGTCGGTCCGCAGCGGCGATGTCGTCGGGATTGGCATTCATACGGCCAATGCGTTTCGCGGGTATCACGTCGGTGGTCTCGCGCGTGCCCGCGGCGCCTTTGTGATCTTCGGAGGCATTCATGCCTCCCTGTTCCCCGAGGAGGTACGCCAGCGCGGTGGCGCTCACGCTGTCGTAGTCGGCGATGGTGACATCGTCTGGGCGCGGGTCTTGAAGGATTGCGAAACGGGCGAAGTCTCTCCGCAATACGAAGGCGGCCGCGTGGGCGGCGAGTCATTGTCGCCTGCGCGATGGGATCTGCTGCCGACTGATCGATACATGTGGGGCTCGGTGCAAACCGTTCGCGGATGCCCGAAGCATTGCTCGTTCTGTTCGGTATGGCGAACCGACGGACAGAAGCCACGACAACGCAACATCGACGCCGTCGTCCGCGAAATCGTCGATCTCCGGCGACGAGGATTTCGATTCATCGCGCTCGCGGATGACAACTTCTACCCGGTGACATTCGCTGACCTCGCGGCGGCAGATCGTCGTTCCGATAAGAGCCGCTTCATCGAACTGACGATGCTTCGGCGTGAACGCTTCGAGTTGATGGCACGGTTGGAGCAGTTGCCTGAGGACATGGTGTTCTACACGCAAATCACTATGGAAGCTGCCGAAGACGCCGAGTTCCTCTCGGCCATGCGGCGAGCGCGGATTCGCGGTGCGCTGGTCGGTGTCGAGTCGGTCACGCCGGAAGGGTTGAAAGCCGTCCACAAGAACTTCAATGAAGCCGGTGATGGACTGGTCGGCCGTCTGCAGGCGTTTCGATCCGCGGGCATTCACGTGCTTGGCTCCTTCATCTTTGGATTGCCGACCGACACGCCAGAGACATTTGGCGCCACAGCGGATCTGGCCCAGCGTGCCAACCTGTCCTTCGCGCAGTTCGTCATGCTCACGCCGTTTCCAGGGACGGTTGACTTCGCCGCCTGGGAACGCACGAAAGCGGATGGTCCGATCATCGAGGGAGTGCCGCTGACTCGATACTGGCTCATTCCTGCAGCGAAACGACCGCGGGTCTATTCACACCATCCATCTATGTCTGCCGAAGACATCCGGACCCGAACACAACAGGTCTGGGATGAGTTTTACACCCTTGGGTCCATCTGGCAGCGCTCATCGTGTGTGCGTTCCGTTCGGGCCCGGCTCGCGTTCATGTTCATCTCGAAGCTGTATCGGCAGATGTACGCGAATACCGGCATTGCGACTGACAGCGCACGCGTCGCCCGTTCAGCGCGGCGAGCCGGATGGCTGGCCAAGGCAGCACGCAGGTTGTTCGTCGCGCCACCGATGCCCGGGCTTCAAGAGCCGCCCGGGCGCGAGAAACTGCAAGGCCGCAAGCGGCTTGCCGTGACCGTTGTGCAGTGATCGCTCATGCGACTTTCCCTGTGTGGCGTGGTGCTGCTTCTGCTGCTTCCGTCGGCGGAAGCCGATGGTGTTCGCGATTCCGCGCGTGCGTTCCTCGTATCGTCGTTCGGCGTCAGCAGCCAGGAGATTGAGGCCATCGATCACGGGTACGTGATGGCTCGGACGCTTCCTGCGCGCGATCCACGCGAGGTGGCGACGCTGGGCGTCGTGCGTGTGCAGGTGACGCCGGAGTTCTATGTCGAGCAACTCGCCGACATCGTTCGTTTCAAACGCACCGAGGCCGTGTTGGAGATCGGACGCTTCGGCAACCCGCCCGATCTTCGCGATGTCGCCGCGCTGACGCTCGACGACTCGGACATCGGGCGACTCCGCGACTGCCAGGTTGGCGATTGCGGTATTCAGCTTTCGGCGGAGGCGATTGCGCAGTTTAGAAAGGGCGTGGACTGGCGACGGCCAGATGCCGCATCGCAGGCCAGCCGGCTGATGGGGCAGGTCCTTGTCGAGTACGTCACGAACTACCGGATCGCCGGCGCTGCGGCGTCGATGGAGTACGCGGACCGCAGTGCCGCCGTCGATACGAGTCGCGAGTTTGCGTCGCTGATGGAGGGCGATCACGCCACGTGGCAGCAGTTCGCCGATCTGCGGCGACATCTTCTCCAGTATCCGAGTACGCATTCTCCCGGGACGAACGACATTCTTTATTGGTCCAAGGAGCGGGCAAGTCGACGCACGGTGGTGAGTGTCACCCATCTGGCAATCTCACGTACCACGAGTGGGCCCACTGACTATGCCATTGCGTCGAAGCAACTCTATGCGAGCCGCTATTTCGACGCGTCGCTCGGGTTGACCCTGCTGCTCCGAGATCCATCGGCGACTTCCTCGCCTGCAACCTACCTGGTGTACTTGAATCGATCCCGCGTCGATCTGTTCGACGGGATGTTCGGCGGCCTCGCACGACGAATGGTCAGCACGAGGGTCCGCTCGATCGTGACGCAGCAGCTCGAGCGCTTACAGCAATCGATGGAGCGACAGTTCAGGGCGTCTTCTTCGGCTTCAGCAGGAGATCCTGAAAATCGTAACTGAAGTCGACAGTCGGCGATGTCGGTGCCATCTTCGCCTGTTCGATTGTCCCGTCCGGGTTCAGCGCGAACGTGATGTACGCGTCGGCGCGCAGTTCGCGATCGCGCCACCTGGCCACGAACGTGTCGTACTGCCAGTGCTCGAGATCGCCGACGAGTGCCGGAGTGTGCGTGAAGCGAATCGTCAGCCGCCCGCCTTGCTCCCCGATGACGATGTCTCCATACCAGTCGTCTGTATACGTCCCCACGTACCGGGACAGCGGCAGCGATGGACGCGAGGAGGTGTTTCGAGCGAGGGCGGCACGCTCGACTGCCTGCGTTGCGGCGGCGTTCTGACTGGTCGAGAGTGTCCTGTAGACATCGATCCAGTCAACCGCTGGCGCGTCCAGATAGTGCTCGACGATGTGATAGGCGATGGCGTTGAAGACCGCGCCAGACTCCTGATTCGTCAGGACGGTGACGCCAAGAGCCATATCAGGGATCATGACCACCTGCGAGACGAACCCGGGCAAACTGCCGCCGTGCGTAAGCACTTTGTGGCCTCGGTAGTCCCGCACGATCAGGCCGAGCGCGTAGCCGTAGAAGTCGGGCTTCGGCCCTTGAAATTCCGGTGGCACGCTGTCGATGGGCATCGGCGTGACGAGCGTGGTCAGCTGCTGCCAGGTGGAATCGGAGAACAGCCGTGAACCGTCTGCGAGCTTGCCGCGCGCGAGCTGGACGATCATCCATCGCGCCATGTCGTCGGCGTTCGACTGAATTCCTCCGGCCGGATTCGTGTTGTCACTGTCGAATCTGGCGATCGGCCTGACCTTGCCGTCGACGGCCGCATGCGGCGTTGCCTGATTGCTGGCCGTCGCCGAAACCCGTACCGTGCTCGTCGTCATCCCGACTTTTCGCAGGATGCGCGCGCTCACGAATTCCTCCCACGTTTGACCGCTGACGGCTTCGATCACTTCGCCGGCGGCGAGGTACAGCAGGTTGTCGTACGCGTATACGCTTCTGAAGCTCGTGGCGGGACGAATGAAGCGAAGCCGGCGCGTGACTTCCTTCCGATCCAGGTTGCTCGTCGGCCACCAGAGCAGGTCGCCGGCGCCCAGGCCGAGCCCGCTGTGGTGCACGAGCAGGTCTCGAATCGTGAGCTCTCGTGTCACGTACGGGTCCCACATCTGGAACCAGGGCAGATACGTGATCACTGGCGCGTCCCACGCAAGCTTGCCTTCTTCGACGAGCAGTCCGAGCGCCGTTGCCGTGAAGAGCTTTGAATTGGATGCGATGCTAAAAAGCGTCTGCGCGTCCACGGGCGTAGACTCGCCCAGCTTG
>Ga0105249_10006210_pt1 | contig 10375 bp, 11 predicted proteins | sample KBSS44metaG_FD_81522 | JGI IMG/M metagenome (GOLD analysis project Ga0105249, IMG submission 81522) | Switchgrass rhizosphere microbial communities from Kellogg Biological Station, Michigan, USA - KBS S4-4 metaG | ecosystem: Host-associated > Plants > Roots > Rhizosphere > Soil | place...
TATGACGATGGTGTGGGCGTTTGGACCATTGGATTTGGCACAATCAAATATCCCAATGGCTTGCGTGTCAAAAAGGGTGACACATGCACTGAATCTCAGGCAGAACAATATTTACGCAATGACCTAGTTGTATTTGAAAACGCTATCAATCGCTTGGTGAAAGTACCTCTTAATCAAAACCAATTCGATGCCTTGGCTTCTTTTACTTACAACTTGGGTGAGGGTAATCTTAGCAAATCAACTCTGCTTAAAAAGCTCAATGCAAAAGACTATAAAGGCGCTGCAGCTGAATTCCCAAAATGGAATAAAGCAGGTGGACGTGTTTTGGCTGGATTAGTAAAACGTCGCAAAGCTGAAATGGAGTTATTTTTAAAATGACACTATTTCTAATCATCTCAAAATGGCGAGAAATCTTAATCGGACTTCTCGCTTTTTTATTGATTGTTTGTCTTGGTTTGTTGAATAGCAAAGTAAGTCAACTCGATAAAGCTCAAGCGAAATGTGCGACACAAATCCAATTAATTGAAAAGCAACATTTAAAATCCTTAACTGACAAACAAAATAAAATAAACAAAGTGAGCGCAGACTATGAGCAACTTAAATCAGAACAACGTGTTAAAGTCGAAACAGTTACACGTGAAGTGCAAAAGATCATTGAGCGCCCTGTTTATAACAACGTTTGTATTATTTATTGGGTTTCTAATAGCTAATTTTTACATTGAAATACTGCTAAGAATTTTTAAACTTTTTAACTAAACTGACCTACAAATGGTCGGTTTTTTATTGTCCGCGATGCGCCTTTACCCCCACTTACCAAAGATGAAAATATTTGTTATTTTGACGGTAATTAAGGAGAGGCTATATGAAAAAGATTTTTTTGGCTGGAGTTTTGTTGTCTGCTTCATGTAGCATTTTTGCTAAAGACAATATGACAAAAGGTGATGCAATAGATTTAATTTGTGGTGATGTTGGCGAATACTCAGAATCAGTTATGCGCTCAAGACAGCTAGGGGAAAACATCGCAAACAATATTGCAGTACTTAATAAGAATAAAAATATGGCGGAACTAACAAAGGTGTATCACAAGGAAATTATTTATGAGGCTTATAAAGAACCAAAGTGGTCTACAAAAGAAAATCAAGATAATGCAGTTACTGAGTTTAGCAATAAAATGTATTTAGCTTGCGCCAGAGTATTTCAGAAAGAATTAAGTGATTTGGATTAATATGAGAATTAAAAGCACCCTAGGGTGCTTTTTTTGTTTCTGTATAAATATCAAAAAGATGCTTTTCATCATCTGATTGCTTTATATAGTCAGACGGAAAAACAAGGTTCTCTATTCGATAGGGATATGATTATTGATACAGTTTCAAAATACAATGAGTGTAGTGCTTTGAATGACGCGAAGAATGAAGTTTTGAGGATTTGAATTTATCCATCACTATCAAGGTAAGACCACAATACTTCAGGTTCAATGCGGCTTAGTTTAAACCTGTAATGTTTTTCTAAATGAGAGTCTTCTCCGCCAAAACGATTTTCAAAAAAGACATGAATAGTTGCTACCTTGTATTTATCATCATAAAACTCTTTAGTTATTTCACCTTTAATCACATAATTTGGTGGAACCAAATTTTTAATTTCATTATTTGCACATTTCATAAGTGCACTCTCTAAATGCTCATCCATAACTCAGCCTTTGGTTTGATTTAATAGAAATTTGACTCGACTAAATTAAGATATATTGATCGCATTAAGCTTTGTCAAGAACCAGAATAAAATTCAATTTTTTATAACTAATCTGGTTGAAAAATAACCGTGTATATTCTTAGGCATAATTTTGGAATAAAAAACTATTAAAAATGCAAAAATTGCTAACTTGCGCATTTTCGCAAGCTGTAAATAAAATAGAAAAATTTCACCCACTGCTATAAGATTAACCTGTTGACAGTTAATTTCTATCATGCTGACTATTGTGAATAGCGGATAGAGGACTATTCAATATAAAGCATTGGTATTACTTTATATTCCCAATGGTTTGGTTTAGTTGGTAGCTAATCCAAACCATTTTATTTGTAATGACAATTTCGCCAAAAACAATTAAAAAATTGCGTATCGTGTATATAAAATTGAGTTTTTATGAAGAGTTTAATCTTTAAAAAATATTGCCCATATCAAAATAAGAATAAACAGAATTAATGCTGGTATCTTTATTTCCCTTTAATCCCTATTTTCAACTCATCACAATAATCTGACCATCTTTGCATCATCTGCCGACGTTTTTCTAAATGCTTTGTGCGGTTGTATGCTCGACCATGCATGTCGCGTACTTGGTGGCCTAATTGCATTTCAATAATTTCAACAGGGAATTGAAGTACCTCTTCAAGCATTGTACGTGCGGAAGCGCGGAACCCATGTCCTGAAACTTTTTCTTTTTGATAGCCTAATCTTCTCAGTGCTTGAGTGATCGTATTTTCAGACATTGGCCTTGAGTTAGAGGTGACGGCTGGAAATACATAATCACTTTGATTGCTGGTGACTGGGTGAATCTTTTGAAGTAAATCTATTACCTGATCCGACAATGGAACAATGAGCTCAACACCAGTCTTACTTTTTGTTTTAGGCGGAGTATAGGACCAAATTTTCTCATCAAAATCTATATCACTCCATTTTGCATGGCGAAGCTCTCCTGGTCGAACAAAAACCAATGGGGCAATCTTTAACGCAGTTTTGGTGATGATGGTGCCTTCATAGTGATCTATATCATCCAGCAACATAGCAAATTCGCTTGGATTGGTTATGGCTGCCATATGCTCAGCAACAGGAGTCGTAAGGGCACCACGAAGATCTTGAGTGACATCACGCTCACATAAACCAGTGGCAACACCATATCTTAAAACTTGACCACATTTAACTTTTACTTTTTTGGCAGTTTCAAATTTTTCTTGCCTTTCATAGATTCGACAAATATTTAAAACATCTACTGGTGTGACCTTATTAATAGGCTTCTTACCAATACCCTCAAAGATCACACCAAACAAACTCTCAGACTTCTTATATGTTGAATCTGCAAATTTTTGTTTTGCTAACCATTCTTTAGCCACAAACTCGAAAGTATTTTTTAAAGAGTCACCATGTTCTAAAGCTATACGCTTCTTTTCTTCATGAGGATCTAAATTCTGAGCCAAAAGACTGCGAGCTTCTTCCCGGTGTGCGCGTGCATCTGCAAGTGATACTTCTGGATAAATACCAAAGCTGATTGTATTTCGTTTTTTAGAGTAAGGGCGGTAGTAATCAAATCGCCAAAACTTATTGTTGTTTTTATCAATAAGCAGATACAAGCCACCACCATCTGAAAGTTTTATGTTCTTATCTTCAGATTTTGCCTTTTTAATCTTTGTATCGTTTAGCGGTACAACGGTTCTAGCCATTTTAGCGGTACCATTTATAGCGGTATTTAAGAGGTACCGTTATAAGTACCGTTAAAAACGCTGGATTAATATAAACTATCTTAGACTATTAAATTATAAAAGTTCAGTATTTTCAATACTTCTGAATAGCTTAATATACTATCTTATATCTTCTTATAATCTATATTGGTGCGCCCTGCGGGACTTGAACCCACGTCTGTCGCTTAGGAGGCAACTGCTCTATCCAGTTAAGCTAAGGGCACAATAAGCAAATAATTTACCGTATATGCATATGAAAAAAAAGCTATTATCGAAATAATAGCTTTGTGTTAGATTTATTTTTCTTCAGTCTTTATTTCATTTGGATTTAAAATATCAAACAGGACTAACATCAAGGTAATCCATACAGGAATCATCAACACGGATTCTTTAAATCCTTGATCCCACATGATATATAAAACAATACCAATAAAAATAATCACCACAAAATTACTAACAGGCGCCCAAAGTGCAGGGTATTTACTGGTTTGATTGGTCAAACGTAGAGCACGCTTAAACTTCAAATGCGTGAGTGTAATCATTAACCAGTTTAAAACTAAAGCACCAACCACCACATACATCAAATGACTTAAAGCATCTTCTGGTAAATAATAATTTAAAGGTACACAACCCAAAATTAAAAATGCGGAAAGTAATACGGATGGAATTGGTACACCATGCTTATTGGTTTTGGTAAAAATTTTAGGTGCATTGCCTTGTTTTGCTAAGCCATAAAGCATACGGCTATTGGCATACATCCCACTGTTATAAACAGATAATGCAGCAGTTAAGATAATAAAGTTAACCAGATGAGCTGCCCATGCAATCCCAATCATACTAAAGACCATAACGAATGGACTTTTATCTAAACCACCAAAATTTAACTGGTTCCAAGGCACCAAAGACAACAGAATAATCATCGAACCTACGTAAAAAATAAGAATACGTGGCACAACTTGATTAATCGCTTTAGGAATGGTTTTTTCTGGGTCTTTGGCTTCGGCCGCGGCCATACCAACTAATTCAATACCGCCAAAACCAAACATAAGGAAAGCCAGCATATAGAATAAGCCGTCAAATCCATTTGGAAAAAAGCCACCATGAGACCATAAGTTTGAAAAAGCGATCCCCGAACTTACATCTGCGGTCAGAACCAAATAAATACCAAATACAATCATTGCAACAATAGCAGTGACTTTAATGATGGATAACCAAAATTCGGATTCACCGTAAAATTTCACATTTCCTAAGTTGACCAGTGTAATCACAACGAAGAAAAACAGTACAGACACCCAGTTTGGAATTTCAGGCCACCAATAATTGATGTATTTGCCGACCGCAGTTAATTCTGTCATTGCAACTAGGATGTACAACATCCAATAGTTCCAACCAGTTAAAAAACCAGGAAATTTACCCCAATATTTATTGGCAAAATGGCTAAAAGAACCAGCCACGGGTTCATGTACTATCATTTCCCCAAGCTGACGCATAATTAAAAAAACGATCAAACCACCAATGGCATAACCCAAAATAATGGATGGCCCAGCTTTTTCGATCACATGTGCTGAACCTAAGAATAATCCTGTACCAATTGCACCGCCCATGGCAATCAATTGGATATGACGATTCTTAAGCCCACGCTGTAATTGTGTAGACTCGTTGCTCAATGTGTACAACTCTGTTTATGCGAATTTAATTATTGTAATAGATTGGTTACTTTTAGCCTAGTATGCGATAGATGTATGGAATGGAACTGTGAAGTCAAAAAATAATACATTTAATTTTTTTATTCATTTTCAATGAAATAAGCTTAATTATAAATTTTAACAGCAAGCTGAATCTGTCTAATATTTAAGCTTTATGCCAAGATTTATTTAATACTTAAGTCAATCCGTCAGTATTTTACTCAAAAAAAGGGTAGTATAAAACTGAATGAAGATTCATTATTTGATACAACAAAGAGAATTGAAAGGAATACGATAAAATGAGCGCTGCACCTCAAATCAAAATCCCAGCAACCTATATGCGTGGTGGTACCAGTAAAGGTGTCTTCTTTAAACTCGATGATTTGCCTGAACGTGCACAAATAGCAGGGCAAGCCCGTGATCAGTTATTACTCCGTGTGATCGGTAGTCCAGATCCTTATGGAAAACAGATTGATGGGATGGGCGGGGCGACTTCAAGTACCAGTAAAACAGTTATTTTAGCCAAGAGTTCACAACCAAATCATGATGTTGACTATCTGTTTGGGCAAGTGTCTATTGATAAAGCATTTGTAGACTGGAGTGGAAACTGCGGTAATTTAACAGCTGCTGTCGGTTCATTTGCAATCAGTAATGGTTTGGTTGCAGCTGATCGGATTCCGGAAAATGGTATTTGTACAGTTCGTATTTGGCAAGCCAATATTCATAAAACAATTATTGCCCATGTGCCTATTACTCAGGGACAAGTTCAAGAAACGGGTGATTTTGAATTGGATGGTGTCACTTTTCCAGCGGCAGAAGTCCAAATTGAATTTTTAGATCCTGCTGATGACGGGGAAGATGGTGGAGCAATGTTCCCTACAGGAAATGTTGTAGACAACTTAGAGGTTCCTGAAATTGGTACATTTCAAGCAACTTTGATCAATGCAGGTATTCCTACAATTTTCTTAAATGCCGAAGAGATTGGATACAACGGAACTGAATTACAAGACGATATTAATAGTGATGTAGCAGCATTAGCGCGTTTTGAAAAAATCCGTGCTTATGGTGCGGTAAAAATGGGTTTAATCCAAGACATTAGTGAAGCGGCTAATCGTCAACATACCCCAAAAGTGGCATTTGTATCCAAACCTAAAAGCTATACCTCTTCTAGTGGTAAACAAGTGAGTGAAACCGATACAGATTTATTGGTGCGTGCATTATCGATGGGTAAATTACATCATGCCATGATGGGAACAGCTGCGGTCGCGATTGGAACAGCTGCAGCAATTCCAAATACCTTGGTGAATTTGGCTGCTGGAGGCGGTGAACGGGAAGCAGTACGCTTTGGACATCCTTCTGGAACACTTCGCGTGGGTGCACAAGCGCTAAATGAAAAAGGGCAATGGGTTGTTAAGAAAGCCATCATGAGTCGTAGTGCACGCGTATTGATGGAGGGTTGGGTTCGAGTGCCAGCCGATAGTTTTTAATCGTTTTTATCTGCTTTCAAATAGCATTTAAGTGATTTGATCGTTGAAATTTTTAGAACCTTGCATCTGCAAGGTTTATTTTTTGTGATTTGCATCAATAAAAGTACTAATTTTGTATTGTGTGTGGCAAAATAGTTACAGTATTTTATCATACTTACTTTATTTGATAGCAATTTTGATAATTTGCTGTTGTAAAAATTAATACATTGAATGCTGATTTCAATAGATTAAAAATTTATTGGCTTCGAGGTGGCGTATGGAACAAGAGTCTAAAAAACTACGAGATAGCCTTGAAGACATCAATGTTTTTGAATATTTACAAGATATCGATAAATTGCATCTGGTTTCTTTTATTTCACAAATTCCTTTACCCATCGCTTTATTTGATCAGGAAGCGCGGTTTTTAGGGGTAAATCAAAAATTTGCTGATATTTATGAAAGTGATGCGCTGTACTTGTTTGATAAGTTACTCAATACATTTTCGACCGTTGTTTATGCACATTTTAATGAGGCAATGCGTTATTTCTCAAAAAATAAGAATTATTTTGAACAAGAATTCTACGTCAAAGGAAAATTTTACCTTTCTTATTTTAAAGCAATACGTAACCAGTATGATGAGATTGAAACAGTCGTAGTCGTATGCTCGGATATAACGCGTTTGAAGCGTCGTGAAAATGTGCTTTTGCAAAATAATAAAAAATTGCACGATCATCTCTATTTAGATTTTGTCACAGGTTTGCAGAATGCTTTTGCTTTTGAGCATTATTTAAATAAAGTCTGGCAAAAAAGTCGTGACTCGTATTTGTCATTTCTTAAAATTGATTTAGATAACTTTAAGCGATTTAATCAACTCAATAGCTATACTGCAGGTGACGAGACTTTAATACAGCTCGGTTCTGTATTAAATGAAGCGATTGCTCAAACTGAAGAAGCAGAAATTTTTCGCTTAAATTCAGCAAGCTTTGTTATTGTGAATGAACATCTGACCGAGTGGGCAGTGGTGACGCTTGCGGAACGGCTTAAATTTGCAGTCACCAATGAAAAGATATTGTTTGGTAGTAATAATGAATATCTTACTGCATCTATCGGAATTTATCATTTAGATCCACACAACCAGCCAACTGAGGTGGATGTCTTACAAAAATTAGAGTTTGCAGTACGTTCTGCTAAGGAAAAAGGCCGAAACTCATTGTTTCTATTAAAAAATGAAATATAGATGTCTTACACTTATTCAAATGATTGCATTGGAATTAAAGGATGAGAATTATAGTGACTCATAGTAGAATGTTCTGACTCACCCAATTTACCAATGTATCTAAAACTACTGATTTTAGTTTTAGCGATTCGTACTAACCGAGGCAGATGTGACTTCTATTCCCAATGTTAATGCAGAAATTTTAAAACGAGCGCAAGTGCAAATTCAGCAAGATTTACAAGCTGCTTTAGATGCTTTTTCATTGCCAGAGCCATTAAAATCTGCAGTGCATCATACGGTGATGTTAGGTGGAAAACGAGTTAGACCTGCTTTAAGTTATGCAACTGCACAATTAAAACAAAATAATCCGAATTTTGCAGCCGTGCGTAGAGCTGCGGTTGCGATTGAGTTTATTCATTGCTATTCATTGGCACATGATGACTTGCCATGTATGGACAATGACTTGTTACGTCGCGGTCAGCCAACCTGTCATGTGGCTTTTGGTGAAGATACAGCGCTATTAGCTGGTGATATTTTGCAATCGATGGCATTTGAGATATTAGGAAGCCGTCTATTCGATCAGGGTCAAGCTGTTGAACAGGGTATTATTCTTAAACAGATGCAAATTTTAGCCACAGCAAGTTCAAAAATGGTATGTGGTCAGGTTTTAGATTTACAGGCTGAAGGCAAACATGTTGATCAAGCACAGTTAGAAAATATCCATCGCAATAAAACAGGGGCTTTAATCCAAGCTGCAATTATGTTGTCTGCCGTGACAGTTTTTTCGGGTACAGATCAAGCAATTCCACAATTGCGTCAATATGGTCAAGCGATTGGTTTAGCATTTCAAGTGCAAGATGATATTTTAGATGTGGTGTCTGATACTGAATCTTTGGGCAAAACTGCGGGCAAAGACCAACAAGTAGATAAGTCAACCTATCCTGCCTTAATGGGCTTAGAAAATGCCAAAATTTATGCGCAACAATTACATGACCAGGCATTTAAAGCTTTAGCGTATTTTGGTGAGGATGCACAGGAATTGAACCAAATTTCGCAATTTTTGTTGGCAAGAAAAAGCTAATTTAATTGAGATCAAATATTTTTTTCATGATGAATGTCACTGAGTCAATTTCTGTCTCGGGAATATAAATTTCAACATCACTGGAATTATTCCATCTGAACGAATTAACCAACAGCTTTAGAGTTAATCGTCCATTCTCAAATGAATATTCGATGTCACTGGTTTCAAATCCATATATTTGATCAGTATATTCAATATAAATACTGTTTGGACATTCTAGTTCATCTCGTCATAGTGCTATATCTCGGTGGGTCACCCTCGAACCAAAAGGTAATAGAGCAAAGCCCATCATCTTCAAAATCTTCATCTATCTGTAGTTTATATAATTTCATTTTAATATCGATCTTTAAATCTCGAATGCTGATGCAAAGAGTGAATTTTAAGTAGCGCGAAATTTAACTATAGATGACGGAAAAACGAACAATTGTTCAGCCTTAAAACTTAAGCGGCATTTTTAAAAATAAAAAAATAGGCAACCGATCGGCTGCCTATTTTTGAACGTTTTTAAAATTGCAAAAATTAGTTTCTACCCATCACACCACGAATAGTATTCATAATATCTGCTGGGAGCACAACAGTTTTGGCATTATTCGATTTGGCCATGTCTTGCATTGCTTTGACATATTGCTCACCGAGTAAATAGGCAACGGGGATTTCTTTATCACCCACAGCAGAGGTCACCATTTCAATGGCACGCTGTGAAGATTCAGCCAATACAACCTGAGCTTCCGCATCACGGCGAGAGGCTTCTAAACGTCCATCCGCTTCTAAAATAGCAGCCTGTTTTTCACCATCTGCTTTGGTCACAGTTGCACGACGTTGACGTTCCGCAGCAGCTTGAGCTTCCATCGCTGATTGCATCGTGTGTGATGGTTGAATGTCTTGAATTTCCACGGTTTTTAGTGTGATACCCCAGTCTGAGATATCATCAGAAATCGCCGCTTTTAATTTCGCTTTGATATGATCACGTGATGACAATGCATCATCTAGATCCATTTCACCGACGATTGAACGGAGTGAAGTTTGTACCAAATTTTGAATTGCCCAAGTGTAGTTTTCAATACCATACACCGCTTTTTCTGGTGTGGTTAAATTGATATAAGCCACAGCATTCATCACCAATACCGCGTTATCACGGGTGATGACTTCTTGTGATGGGATATCTAAAACAATATCTTTGGTGGTGACTTTATAAGCCACTTCATCCACATAAGGAATGACGAAGTTTAAACCTGGACTTAGTGTGGTGTGATATTTACCTAAACGTTGTACGATCCATTTATAACCCTGAGGAACAATACGTACGCCTTTGAAAATGGTCACAGCCACAAACAGAAATAAGACTAAAACAACAATAGAACCAAAACCCATTTAATTTTCCTCTTTATTCTTCATTATTAAGATGATGAATGTAGTTGTACCACTAAATCATTACCTAAAATATCAGTCACACGTACACGGTCACCTACTTGTACAGGCGA
>Ga0105249_10006213_pt1 | contig 10374 bp, 9 predicted proteins | sample KBSS44metaG_FD_81522 | JGI IMG/M metagenome (GOLD analysis project Ga0105249, IMG submission 81522) | Switchgrass rhizosphere microbial communities from Kellogg Biological Station, Michigan, USA - KBS S4-4 metaG | ecosystem: Host-associated > Plants > Roots > Rhizosphere > Soil | place...
CCAAATGAATGCGGTAAACTGTAAACAGCATTCCGTCCCCATCGTAATTCCAGTATGAGTAGCGACACCCGTACCGCTCTCGACGCCGCGCTGGCCCAGTCGACCAGAAATGGGGCCAGAACCGCGGCCGGCCCGGTTTCGCCGGCTGTTTCGGCTTTTTCGGCATCGTGGCTGCCTGTACTCCTTCCGCGGTTGCCGGCTCGCCGGTCGTGCCGGGTCCACTGGTGGTCTCTGACGTGGCCGCGGCCGCCGTGCCCCCGCATGCGTCTGGCAACGCGGACCGGTCCGCCGGTGTCCCTCGGTGGGGGTTCACCGCGTCCGGCTGGTGCTCCTGTGCAGGTCCCAGGTTCATCCGTACTGGGTTGATCGGCTCCGACTTGTCGTTGCGTCTGGCCACCGGTCCGCCACCGTCCTTGCATGCCACCGAGCATCCCGTAGCGAAACCCTTACAGAAGCTCTTGCATATGCGTCCGGCGGGCGCCATGCTTCCGATCTGTCCTCACCTTGAGTGGCAGGAATACGCCTCAGTGTGAGAAGTTGGCGGCGGATGCATGCGTGGGGGGAGCGTGGCGGTGATTGCTACCGCGAGCCGGCAAGCCGGCCAGGTGAGCAGTCACGCGTGCCACGCCGGGCCACACCACCCGTTCGTCCATCACGGAGATCAACCGTGGACTCGGCGCCGGCGTCGACGTGTGCGGGGTGTAACTCCCGCCGCCAGTGCGACGCGGACTGACCGTGACCCGGACGCGACCGATGAGCCGCGGCTGCGTCACAGGCTGTCCGGTCGGGCCCGCGGGCCGAGCAGACTGTCGGGGCCCGGGTCGGCGGGTGCACCGTATTCGACGCCACCAGCGTGTTCCTTCCGCGTTGGCCCCGTGTTTTCCCAGTCCACCACCGCGACGGCCCGGACGTGCACCAGTTCGGTGATCCGGGCCGTGGCGGCCGACATTTCCTGGAGTTCCGATGACCTCGCGGCTTCGTGTCCGGACCTGTGGCGCCATCACCCCGCGGGTCCGGCCCAGACCGGTCGAATGGCCGGCTGCGTCGAACGAGTCGACGCCCCCCGCCCGGGACGTAGCCAGCGAGGACTCGTCCGAAAGCTTCGGAGTGATCGTCTTCGAGAGCGGGTCGCGACAGGCCCGCCGCGTCGTCCTCGCCTTCGAAACCCCGCTGGCAGCCGCGGCCTACGCCGTCGAGCACCAGCTGCCGGACTATCTGGTCGCCCCACTGTCCTTCCTCGCCCCGGCGGGCGTGCCACGGTCCTGACGCTCGCGGCAACCAAGGCGCGCTCGACGCGCTCGACGCGCGACCGGCGAGCACCGCCGGCCGCTTCCGTTTCCGGTGCGGGTCTGCTCGTCCGGGTGCCGACCGCGGCGTGGCGGTCGGTGGGTCGTTCGTCTTTCAGAGCGCCTGGGTTTCCCTGTTGTCCGTGGGGCCTATCCGCTCTGGCGACGGCGGTCGCTCCCGGTCTGCGGATGACCCGGCACCGCTGTCCTGAAAGGCGTGACGACGATGACCCGCCCATACCTGGTGTTTGACGGAGATGGCGAGCTGGTCGGCAGCTTCCCGGACTGGGAGGCCGCGCACCTCTGGGCCCACCGGCGCTCGGCCGAGCCGCTGACCCCTCAGCCGGTGCAGATCGAGGACCGCGCCGGCCGGCGCACCTGGACGGTCGAGGGAGGCGGCTGCCGCCTCACGGTCTGGCGTCGTCGCGTCGAGTACGGCTACTGCGTCGAGGAACGCCGCCCCCAGGTGGTTCCCTTTCGTACCCACGCCTGGGCCTCCTGACCTCGCTGGGACGCGCGACGCGCCCCAGCCGCCGTGAGGTGCGGTCGCCTCACCAGACCTGCGTGCCCATGCCCAGTGGGTCGGCACACTGACGTTCCCGCGCCGCGCTCGCCATCGCGTCCGCTACGTCCGCGTTCCCCGACAGTGCCTCGTGATCAGTACTTCGGCAATGGGCACTGACGTGGACGGCTGGGCGAACTCTGAGCGTCGCATCCGATGAGAGCCTGCGCCGCGCGCCCGCGCGCCCGCGCGCCCGCGCGCCCGCACGCCCGCGCGCCCGCACGCCCGCACGCCCGCACGCCCGCACGCCCGCACGCCTGTGCGGCGTTGGCGTCGACGTTGGCGAGGGCGGCGCCTCCATCTCGTAATCTTCCAACCGCCGGTGTGCAGGGCGGCTACCGTAACGTGGGCGGACCTGGACAAGACGCCGCGCGCGAACATTGCCGAATCATGGTCGTTACCGGGCCGACACGATCTGCCACGACACAGAGTCGATCAAAGACCTGGCCGTCCGTGGTCGCGGAATCAAGCAGGGGTCAACCCGAAGACGCCTACGTGCCAAGTCAGTTTAAAGACAGGCTTAGGCGTAGACCTCGCCTTATGTCCTCGTTGCTACGGTTCGGGGGCGCTGCTACGATGTATGCATTTAGCGTCGGAAATGCATGCGGGGGAGCATTGCTGTGGCCAGGGCCAAGCCTGACTGACGTTCTCGCGGGGAATTTGACGCGGACGAACGGCGGTCGTCATCGATAAGACGGCCAGCCGTGCGGCCATGTCTGGCCGTCTGTGAGTGGCGCTGTGGTCGAGGGCGGAGTCTCCGCTCGATGAGTCCCCGTAAGCAGACGATCGTGGCCTCGGTGCGCCGTCACGGTTGGCTGGTCGGCGGTGAACGAGTGTTCCCGGCGGTGTCTGCCACACGGGAATGGCGACGCGAAGAGACTCTTTGACACCCAGGAAGTGGTCGATGATATCGGTTACCGGCGAGGGTCTCACGCTGGAGCAGGTCCGCCGCGTCGCGGTCGGCCGCGAGAGCATTGAGATCTCGGAAGTCCAGTTGAAGGCGGTGGCCGCGGCCCACCGGCGCGTGCAGGAGTGGGGTGTGCAGGAGCGGCCGGTGTACGGCGTGAACACCGGCTTCGGCGAGAACGCCCGCGTCCGAGTGCCGGCCCAGTACCGCACGCAGCTGCAGGAGAACCTGCTGCGTGGCCATGCCGCCGGTGCCGGCAACCCGCTTCCCCAGCGGGTCGTGCGGGCGATCGCCCTTGCCCGTATCAACTCGCTGGCGAAGGGCTACTCCGGGGTCAGCACGGAGACCCTTCAGCTCATGGTGGATCTACTCAACTCCGGCGTGCACCCCGTCGTGTACGAGCAGGGCTCGCTCGGCGCGAGCGGTGACCTGTCGCCGCTCAGCCACCTCGCCCTGCCGATCATCGGCGCGGGGCAGGTCGAGTACAAGGGCGAGATCGAGGACAGCGCCGTCGTCCTCGACCAGCTTGGCCTCAGCCCCATCGAGCTTGGTTTCAAAGAGGGGCTTGCGCTCATCAACGGCACGTCGGCGATGACCGGCATGCTCTCGGTCCTCGTTGACGAGGCCTACGCGCTCGTCGAGTCCGCCGTCCAGCTGTCCGGCGTCCTCGCACAGGTGCTGCGGGGATCCGACCGGGCGTATGACGCCATCGGCCACGAGCTCAAGGGGCATCCGGGGCAGATCAGGGTCGCCGAGGTGATGCGGCGGCTCATCGCCGACAGCGACCTCATCATGCACCACACCGAGCTCATGTCGGCCATTGAGGAAGGTGCTGCTGGTGGTGGCAGGGTCGCCTCCACGGGTGTGCTCATCCAGTCGGCCTATTCGGTGCGGTGCGTTCCACAGATCCTGGGGCCCGTGCTGGACTCTCTCGACTACTGCCGTGTGGTGGTAGAACGTGAACTGAACTCGTGCAACGACAACCCGCTGATCATGGACTCGGCGGACGCGTCGTTCCATGGTGGGAACTTCCACGGCCAGTATGTGTCGATGGCTGCCGACCACCTGGCGATCGCGATGGTCGAGATCGGCGTGCTGGCCGAGCGTCAGGTCAACCGGCTCGTCGATCCGCATCTCAACGGTGAGCTGCCCGACTTCCTCGCGCTGAAGGACTCCGGTCTGTCGATGGGTCTCATGGGTGCGCAGTACCTGGCGACCAGCGTCGCGTCCGAGAATCTTGATCTTGCGACGCCGTCGTCGGTGAAGAGCATCCCCTCGAACGGGCAGAACCAGGATGTCGTGAGCATGGGCCTCAACGGTGCCCGGCGCTGCGCCCGGGTCCTGGAGAACGTGCGGACGATTCTCGGGGTGCTCGCCCTAGCCTGCTACCAGTCGGCGCATGTCCTCGGCCCGGACCGGCTCAGCCCCGCCGGGCAGGAGTGGTATGAGGGCATCTCGGCCGCGCTGCCGCTGCAGGACGAGACCCGTCCCGTCCACGAGCTACTCCGGGACGCACGCAACTTCGGCGTCACCGGCGACGGCCCCCGCCTCGCGCAGAAATGGGTCCAGCTCGCCGCAGCGCAGTGACCACGACCGGCGCGCCGTCGCCGGGCTGCCGGAACAGGCCATGGACTCCATGGCCCACTGGCAACCCAGCGACCGCGCGCCGGCTGGACCAGGGTCCCAGTCTCAGTGCCAGTCCCAGGACCGGACTCAGCACCTGAGCGGGAACCGGTTCGGGCTCGGCACGGACTGGCACCCATGAACTGCCAGGGGACAGGATTCCGTCCCGACCTGAAAGGTCGTCCCGATGACGGAACGGCCGGTCGCCGGCGAAACAACCAGCAGGTCAGCGGGCAGCGCAGTCTAGAAGAAGGTCGGCAGGTTCTTCGCCTGCAGGACGTTCGCGTCCAGGAAGATCTCCCGCCGGGCGACGAGCAGGCCGGCCTCGGTCCGGCGCAGCACATCGGAGCGCTGCCCGGCGAAAATGTTCTCCTCGCGCTCGAGGCGGTTTCGGTAGACGAGGAAGTTCGACTTCACCACCAGGTCGTCGGTGCTGAAGCCCGCGAGGAGCGTGGGGTCCGCGTGGCTGACTCGGACGTTGCTGACGAGGTGGCGGGTCCGCGAGGGCGGATTCTCGGACCAGGCCGTCGGCAGGCTGAATCGGCGGATCCGCCAGGCCAGCGATTCCTTCGTCTCGTCGTAGTAGGCGGCCTCACCGCGGGCCGCGACTTCCAGCGCCTGTTGGCGGCGCAGCCGGTTGGTGCGGGTCGGCATCCAGTAGTCCAGGTCGTCGGCGAGCAGCTCCAGCCATTCGGCGTAGCGGCGCTCGTCGAGCAGCTCCGCCTCGAGGTAGTAGAGCTGCTCCACGTCGAAGTGGATGTCCCGGCTGGCGGGCCGACCCGCCAGGGAAGCTGTCATGACCGCCGGCTCGTGCGGCGCGGACGTCGTCACGGTGCCTCGTTCGCCTCGGATCCGCAGCCCTCGGCCGAGGACTCGTTCTCATGCCAGGCTGGCGTGTTCATCAAGCGGCCCCAGTGGGCGTAGAAGCTGAGCGCACCTGCGTCGGAGTACAGCTCGGCCGTCAGTCCCGGGTGGCGACCGTCATGTGTCTCCGAGCCCAGGCCCATCTGGTAATTCAGCGGCAGGGTGCTCGTGACGAATCCGCGGCCGATCGCCTGCATGTCGTTCCAGTTCTCCGGGTCGTCCTGCTCGAAGATGCCGGTCGGGCCGAAGGTGCGCAGGCTCTGGAGGTGCTGTGCCTCCTTGACGTCGTCCGGCCAGGAACGGTCGACGATCGTCCAGGACCACACCTCCATCCGATCCGGCCCCTTCGGGTGCCAGACCCGTATGGCGCCGTTGGCCGGAAGGTAGGAGAAGTTCGGGAAGACGGTGCCGGCGCCATAGGTCAGCGGCCCCTCGACCCGGGCGTCGCCGAGCCGGGCGCGCAACGCCTCGTAGTCGACATGCTGGTGGACGGGCTTCGCCTCGAACCGGTTCTTCGGGTGCACCGTGAAGTTGGCACCGTGGCCTGCCTCGCTCAGGTACTGGCGGCCCGAGCGGTTCCCGACCGGGGTTCTGCTCCCCTGCCCGGACCGGTTCATCAGCATGAACACCGACGAATGGGTCATGTCGAGGTGGTACCAGTCGCTGGCGAAGCCCTCGGCGGGAATCTTCCAGTTACTGTCGATGATCCACTTGTGTACCCCGCCGACGACCTCGGTGCCCTCGTCGTCGTGGTCGAGCATCGCGTCCATGTACCAGGCCATGTCACCGAGCGCTTCGCGCAGTGACAGCGGCTCCGGGTTCCAGGTGCCGAAGATCAGGCCCTTGTATGCGGAGACATGCGGTACCTCGACGAGGCCCCAGTTCTCGAGGGAGAACGACGCCGGATAGGTCTCCCGTTTTGGCGCCGAGACGAGCCGGCCCGTCAGGTCATAGGACCAGCCGTGATAAGCGCAGGTGAAAGTGCGGGTCTGGCCGAGATCGGCCCGGCACACTCGCGTTCCACGGTGGCGGCAGGCATTCAGGAAGGCGCGGACCTGACCGTTCTCGTCGAGCGTGACAATGATCGGGTCCTCGCCCATGTAGGCGGTCACGAAGTCACCGGGCTGGGAGAGCTGGGAGGTGTGCGCGAGGTACAGCCAGCTCGGCGCGAAGACCCGGCGCAGCTCCTGCTGGTAGAGCGCCGGATCAGAGTAGATCGCGCGGTCGACGAAACCCCCGTCGGCGTCGATCAGACCGCTCACGTCCATCGGTGAGAACAGTGCTGCCGGCCGGCGCAGCGCACCACTCGACGCCGCGGTCGCGCGACCGCCTGGGATCTTGCTGGGTGCGCCAGGCTCTTCCGGCGGTTTGCCGGGCTCACCAGCAAGAATCGCTTCCGCGGTCATGGGCGGATCATCGTCCCGCGTCCTGGGCGGGTCAATAGCGCGTTCCCCATACCCGCAGGCTCTTGCCGCGCGGCCATCCGGCTCCGGACGACGAAGGCCGGCGTGGGTCCTGGCCACTGAAGTACGTCTCCGGGGGGCACGGAGCCGACGGCGGACGGCATGTGCCCAGGTAGCCGGAGGATCGAGCCGCGGGCTGTCGGACCAGTCACCACACACGTCGGCTGGCGCCCCGGTGACGCACGGCGCCCTGGAAACGCGGTTGGAGTGGACTGATCGCGTGGACAGTCGGGTTGAAGACAGATCCGGACAGCCGCCAGCCGCGACGCAAACATCGTGGTCGGCCGGACGGTCCCGTCGGGAGGTGCGAGCGCGGGCCCGCCCACGGCTTGGTCGGATCCAGGAATATGCGCGCCATGGTCGACCGGCACCTCGGGCTGAAGCGAGATATCAGCCGGTCGCCGGCGTTGGTCCGACGGCGTTTCCCGGGATGGCGAGGCCGGATTCGTAGGCGGCTATGACGAGCTGGATGCGGTCTCGGGCGGCCAGCTTCGTCAGTAGATGACCGACGTGGGTCTTGATGGTCGAAACGCTGACGTGGAGCGTTTTGGCGATTTCCGCGTTGGAGTACCCGGCCGCGATGAGGATGAGCACCGTGCGTTCTCGTTCGGTGAGCGTCGCCAGCACGCCGTTGAGGTCGGGGCCGGCGGTTGTCGGCCGCCGCTGGCGTGGTCGCCGCACGAACTCGGCGATCAGTCGCCGGGTGATCGCCGGAGCGAGCAGCGAATCCCCGGCAGCGACCGTCCGGACAGCGGCCAGCAGGTTCTCGGGTTGCGTGTCTTTCAGTATGAATCCGGCGGCGCCGGCCTGCAGCGCCTCGAAGACGTACTCATCGTCATCGAAGGTCGTGACCACAAGAATTCGAGGTTTCGCCGCGTCGGGGGCGATGAGTCGGGTTGCCTCGAGACCATCCATGACCGGCATCCGGATGTCCATCAGCACGACGTCTGGCCGAACCTGGCGGCAGGTGCGGACCGCGGCAACGCCGTCGCTCGCCTCCGCGACGACGGCCAGGTCGGCTGCCGCGTCGATGAGCAGGCGAAAGCCGGCCCGGACCAGCGCCTCATCGTCCACGATCAGGACTCGGATCGGCTGGCCGGCGCCCGCCGCGAGGTCACTGCTCATCGCGAGCCACCGGGAACCGGGCGACGACGGCGAAACCGCCATCAGGGCGTGGGCCGGCGTCGAGAACGCCGCCGAAGAGTTCGAGCCGTTCGCGCATCCCGGCCAGACCGATACCAGGCTCCGTCGTGGGGGCTGGTCCACGACCATCGTCCAGGACCGTGACGACCAGCTCGTCGTGACGATGGTCGATCGCGACCCAGGCATGTTCTGCCGCCGCATGCCGTGTCACGTTGGTCAGTGCTTCCTGGACGACGCGGTAGGCGGATGTTTCCAGAGCCAAGGGGTAGGCAAGCTGGCTTTGAGCCTTGCCGCCCGCGCCGTCGCCCGTCCAAGCTGCCGAAGTTGCCGAAGTTGCCGAAGCTTCGGAGGCTTCGGAGCCTTTCGGGTCGGCCGTCCGCGGCGCCGGAAGCGCGGAAGGTGGAGGCGACGACCGGGCTGAGCCGATGACGCGGAGGTCCACATTCAGCCCATTGCCGCGGACGGTCTCGACGAGGACCGCCATGTCCGCCAGCGTCGGTGGGGTGACCACTTCGTCCGGCCCGGCAGGTCGGGTCTGCCGCAGGATCCGCCGTAGCTCGTCCAGCGCCGACCGGCTGGCCGTCTCGATCACCTCGAGTGCTTCCCGGGCTCGGGCCGGTTGGGCGGGCTCGTCCAGCCCGTCAGCCAAGAGGAACCTGGCCACCCCTGCACGTACAGTGATCATGCCCAGAGTGTGCGAGACGATGTCATGCACGTCCCGCGACAGCCGAAGCCGTTCCTCGGCCCTGATGCGCTGATCGTGCTCCGTCTGTTGCCGGATGCGTGCCCGATCAAGATCCTGACGATACTCGCGGCGGACGCGCAAGGTGTCGCCGGCCAGCCAGCCGACCACCACGAGGAAGAGCTGCACCGCGTCCTGGTCCTGCTCCGGGTAGGTCCACAACGCCAGGATGGCCGCGGCACTGACCGCGACGGCCGCCGCGACGCAGCTGGCCAGAGACGTGCGCCGCGAACGGCGACTGGCGACGGTAGCGGCGGCGAGTGCAAGCGCGGGCCCCGTATTGCTGACGAACGGCGTGAACCGGACTCCGGCGAGGGAGGCCGCGCACAGCGCCGCGGCGACACCGGCCAGCGTGGCCACCGGTCGATACCGTCGCGCCACGAGCGGCAGAACGGCCAGCGCCCCGCATACCGCGACCGCGGCGGTCGATCCGTACCCATCGCCATGCCCATCGGCGGAGGCGCTGGCGGCGAGCAGCTCCGGCAGAGTGAACCCCGCGAAGCATGCGCCCGCTACGGCGAGGTCGACGGCCAGCGCCTGCCGTGGACCGGCCCCGCCGACCGGCCAGCGACGCGCGAGCCCGAGCCCGAGCCGGTCGAACCTGGGCCGGGACGCCGCGGGAGCCGCGGGAGCCGCGGGAGCCGCGGGAGCCGCGGGAGCCGCGGGAGCCGCGGGAGCCGCGGGAGCCGCGGGAGCCATTGTCGTCGGCGATGCCAGGGCTGGGCGGGGCGGAGGCACGGCATCGGCCGGTGACGTCGGCATGCCCTCAAGTGTGGTCGTCTGCCCCGGTCGTGGCGTCCACCCGCGGTTGGACGGCGGCTCTCCTCCTCCAGGAGGAGGAGAGCCGATGGTCGGCACCCCGGTCCCACAGCAGGAATGGCCGCCGGGCCGACGACATCCGCGGACCGTTCGACGACCTTGGCCACATGCCTCGACGCGAAGACATCCTGGCCCAGGCCACGCCGCCCTCGGCGCCGTCTCCGGCCCTGCTGCCCCCGACTCCGGGGCCACCAAATCCACTGCCCCCGACTCCGCTGTCCCCGGCCTCGCTGCCGCCGGCCCTGCCGGCATCGGCCGCGTTCCGCCTGAAGCAGGTACTCGCCGGGCTTTCGCCGTCACTGACCTTGGCGTCGGTCGCGATTTTCGCCGCCGGTGTGGCCACCGGTGGCGTGGTCTACCTGCGCAGATCGCCGGTCCGGGAGGTCGAGAGCGCCGGCACGGCCGCTTGGTGGCCGCATCTCGCGCTGTTCGCGGTGGCCGTGACGCTTCTGGTGACGGCCCGGCTGCGGCTGCGGCGCAGGCAGCGCCGTCGTGAGCTCGAGACGGGTCGAGAGGCGGGCGCCCGCGGCCGGAAGCTCCCGGGCGAGCCGCGTCCGTCGTATCAGCCGGTCGACCTGCTCCTGCTGGCCCCGTTCGGCAAGCCGGCCGCCCGCCGGATCGCGATGACGCTGCGGATGGCGCGGCGCTCACCCGGTGCCCTCGCGCGGCTGGTCGCGGCCGCGGTGGGGGCGATACCGCTGGCCTACAGCCTGTTCCGGTCTGGCATCCAGGTCATCGCTGGTCTCGACCCGAACTTCACGATCAATGCCTGGGGTGGTCCGACCTACCTCGGCGCCATGGCCTGCCACTACCTCGACGGCGCCCTCATCGTGGCCGCCGCGGCACTCCTGGTCTCCCGCATCCTTCTGCCGGATCCGGAACGCCCGCAGCACATCGGGCGCGCTCGCCGCCGGGGACGGAGCTGACCACGGTATACATCGAGACCGTGCAGGCCGTGTTGTTCG
>Ga0105249_10006217_pt1 | contig 10369 bp, 8 predicted proteins | sample KBSS44metaG_FD_81522 | JGI IMG/M metagenome (GOLD analysis project Ga0105249, IMG submission 81522) | Switchgrass rhizosphere microbial communities from Kellogg Biological Station, Michigan, USA - KBS S4-4 metaG | ecosystem: Host-associated > Plants > Roots > Rhizosphere > Soil | place...
AACCTTCCCGGCCAACGGCTAACGGCCCACGGCCAACGATCCCGTCAACTGTCTCCGGCCAACGGCCAACGAACCCGTCAACCGTCAACCGTCAACCGTCTCCGGCCAACGGCCCACGGCCAACGAACCCGTCATCCTGTCAGCACTTCCTCCATGGCACTTTCTTTGAGCCGGAGGGCTAAAAAAACAGCCATGCAGAAAGGAAGTATCCGGGTGCAGACCGAAAACATCTTTCCCATCATCAAGAAATTCCTGTACAGTGACCACGAAATTTTCCTTAGAGAGCTGATTAGCAACGCTGTAGATGCGTGCCAGAAACTGAAGACCCTCTCTTCCCTGGGCGAAGCCAAGGGCGAGATCGGGGATCTGGCCATCCGCGTGAAGCTCGACAAAGCCGCCAAAACGATCACGATCTCCGACCAGGGTATCGGGATGACAGGCGAAGAAGTAGACAAATACCTCAACCAGGTCGCCCTTTCAGGCGCTGAAGAGTTCGTAAATAAATATAAAGGCCAGAACGAAAATGCCATTATTGGCAAATTCGGACTCGGTTTCTACTCAGCCTTCATGGTCAGCAGCAAGGTGGAAGTGGTTACCAAGTCCTACCGCGACGACCAGCCGGCCGTAAAATGGGAGTGCGACGGCAGCCCGGAATTCACCCTTGAACCCGCCACCCGCGAAGAAAGGGGCACAGACGTGATCCTCCATATCGCCGACGACAGCGCCGAATTCCTGGACGAAGGCCGGATCAGCAGCATTCTCAATAAATTCTGTCGCTTCCTGCCCATCCCCGTTTTCTTCGAAGAAAAACAGATCAACAATACCCGGCCTGCCTGGACGCGCAAGCCTTCCGAACTGACGCCCCAGGATTACCAGGATTTTTATAAGGAATTATATCCTTTCAATGAAGCCCCGCTTTTCTGGATCCACCTCAACGTGGACTATCCCTTTAATCTGACCGGCATTCTCTACTTCCCGAAAATCAAACAGAGCTACGAGATCCAGAAAGACAAGATCCAGCTTTACAGCAACCAGGTTTTTGTTACGGATGAAGTAAAAGACATCGTCCCCGAATTCCTGATGCTGCTGCAAGGCGTGATCGACAGTCCGGATATCCCGCTTAACGTGAGCCGCAGCTACCTGCAGGGAGATCCGAACGTAAAAAAGATCAACAACCATATCACGAAAAAAGTCGCCGATAAACTCGACGAGATTTTTACGAAGGAAAGAAAGGAATACGAAGAAAAATGGGAAAGCCTTGGCCTCTTCGTGAAGTATGGCATGATGACCGACGACAAATTCCTCGAGAAAGCCAACAAGTTCCATATCATGGAAGACGCGGACGCATCCCGTTTTTATACGCTGGATGAATACCGCACGACTACTGAAGCGCTGCAGACCAACAAGGATGGTAAACTCGTGATCATCTATACCAGCAATCCCGTACAGCAGGACGGTTATATCCGTGCCGCGCAGAACAGGGGATTTAAAGTAGTGAAGCTCGAGACCCTGGTGGACGCCGGCTTTATCAACCAGATGGAAATGAAATGGGATAAGGTTCATTTCACCCGCGTCGACAGTGAGGTAGTGGACAATCTCATTGATAAAAAAGATTCCGCCGAAACAGTATTGAACCAGGAAGAAACGGAAAAACTGAAATCACTGTTCGCGGTCGAAATTCCCGCGCTGCAGGTGAACGTGGAAGTGAAGGGAATGAGCCCCGATGATATGCCCGTGATCGCTACGAGACCGGAATTCATGCGCCGCATGAAGGACATGGCCGCGCTGAACGGCGGTATGGGCGCTTTCTATGCCAGCATGCCCGACGAAGTAATGCTTACGGTAAATGGTAACCACCATGTATACCCGAAGATCCTTGCCGAAACGGATTCAGAAAAGCAGCAGAAGATGGCAAGGAACCTGGCAGACCTCGCCCTGTTGAGCCAGGGGCTGCTGAAGGGGGCAGAACTTACACACTTCATCGAGCGCAGTATTGAACTGATGGAGTCTAAGGAAAAGAGCCGGATCATCGTCGAAAGTTAATACACGGTTAATGTCGTGTTTTTACAACGCGTCCGCTTAAGTTTTTATGATCCCGTTCTACTTTAAGTGATCCGCTTCACGATAATATGATTCCGTTCTACTTTAAGTGTTCCGTTTCACGGTAATATGATGCCGTTTTACTGGATCGTTTCACGATAATATAATCCCTTCCACGGGATTCGGGCAGCCCGGTAACATGCCGGGCTGTTTTATTCCGCGGCTTTAATATCGCAGATTTTCAATTGCAGCGATTTCTCGCCGTTCCATTCGTTCAGATCAAGCGTAAAGGCTATGTCGAATGGCTTCCCGCTTTTCACGACGGGCATTTTATCTGCCATATTAAAAGCGATGCCGGAAAAAAGCACATCGTCCTGCCGCAGCTGAAGCCGCAGGTGTTTTTCTTTAAGAATTCTCGAAAAACCGGTGTCGGAAACCCCGCGCGAAATAAAAACGGGTTTTGGGTTTTCAGGACCGAATGGCTCCATCTGTGCAATGATCCGTTGCGTGGAAAAATCGAGTTCGCTGAACCTGGCCACCGCATCCACTTCTTGTTCCGGTATGAGAAATTCGGGCAGGATGGAGGCCGAAACCACTTCTTCGAATTTGCGGCTGAAGGGTTCGATATTTTCCGTTGTCAGGGTCATGCCCGCCGCGGCGAAATGACCTCCGTATCCCACGAGGTATTCGCGGCATGCATGCAGCGCTTCGTAAAGATTGAAACCGGGAACGCTGCGTGCGCTGCCGGAAGCAAACTCACCACTCTTTGTCAGCACGATGGTCGGCCGGTAATATTTTTCGATTAGTCGCGAAGCAACGATCCCCACAACGCCCTTATGCCAGTGTGAACGAAAGACAACTGTGGTTTTTCGTATGCGCATCGCTTCATCTCCGTCGATCAGCGCCAGGGCTTCTTCGGTAATGCTTGAATCCGCTTCTTTGCGGTCAGAATTATCCGAATGCAGCAGGCTGGCGTAGAGTTGTGCTTCCTGGTAAGTGGATGCCACAAACATCAGCACGGCTTTGCGGGCATCGTCCATGCGGCCGGCGGCATTCACGCGGGGCGCGATGGTGAACACAAGAGAAGTAATGGAAGCCGGTGAAGACAATCCGCTCAACACCATCAGTGCACGGATGCCGGCATTTGGATTCGTATTTATTTTTTCCAGGCCCAGGAAACAGAGCGTGCGGTTCTCGCCCGTCATCGGTACGATATCCGCGGCGATGGCGATGGCTACCAGGTCGATCCAGCCCAGGTAGACTTCTTCGGGCAGGTGAAGGCGCATACAGATGGCCGTGATGAGCTTAAAGGCAACGCCGCATCCGCAAAGTTCTTTATAGGGGTAATCGCAACCTGGTTGTTTGGGATTTAAAATTGCCACTGCAGCCGGGAGTACGGGATCGGGCAGGTGATGATCACAGATGATAAAATCGATCCCTGCTTCGGCGGCATATTGCACGAGCCCGGAAGATTTTATGCCGCAGTCAACCGATATGATGAGGCTGAATTTATTTTCGATGGCGAAGTCAATACCCGCTTTAGAAACGCCATAACCTTCGCGGTGCCGGTGGGGGATATAAAATTCAATAAGCGCAGGATCGGAAATTTTGCAAAGGAACTGGTACATCATCGCAACGGAGCTGGTACCATCCACATCATAATCGCCGAAGACGAGCACTTTTTCTTTCTGTTCCGCTGCGCGAAGGATTCGTTCAACGGCCCTGTCCATGTCTTTCATGAGCATGGGATCGAGCAGGAGCGAAGCGTTTGGACGGAAATAATCACGGGCCGCATCAAAACTTTCAATACCCCTTGCCACCAGGACCCTTGATAACAGGGGCTGTATTTTTAGTGCTTCCGACAGGGCCTGCACCCTGTCTTCATCCGCCCTCTTTATCTTCCATCTCTTTTCCATGTTCTTGTTCTGGTTAATGGTGTATGGTTTATGGTGTATGGTATATACTATGTGATTAACGGTACTTTAATCAACCAGCCATTAACCATAAACCATATACCATAAACCATCCACCCTAATAGCTTCTGTCCGTCGTAAACCTCACGAGTTCCTCCATGGCGCGGCGAACCTCGCTGTCTTCGAATTCGTAGAGAATGCGGAGGGCTTCGTCGCGGAACGCAAGCATTTTTTCCTGCGCGTACAGGATGCCGCCGCATTCCACTACTTTGGAAATAACATATTTGATCTTTGCCGGGTTGCGGTTTTGATTCCTTATTATATAGATCAGTTCCCGGCGAAGGGATTTGTCTGCTTTGTTCAGGGTGTGGATCAGCGGCAGGGTCAGTTTCTTTTCTTTCAGGTCGTTACCTGAAGGTTTTCCCGTCTTTCCGTCGCCATAGTCGAAAAGATCGTCCTTGATCTGAAAAGCCACGCCAACGGCTTCGCCGAACCGGGCGAGTCGGTCGGTTACTGCTTCGTTCCCACTGGTGGAAAAAGCGCCTGCAGCACAGGAGGAAGCCAGGAGGGAGGCCGTTTTATTACGAATGATCTCGAAATAGACCGGTTCCTCCAGGTTTAGCGTCCTGGATTTTTCTATCTGGAGGAGTTCTCCCTCACTCATTCTGCGCACGGCGCCGGAAAGCAACTGTAAAATTCTGAAATCGTTGTGGTCCAAAGAAAGGAGTAATCCCTTGGCCAGCAGGTAGTCACCCACCAGTACGGAGATCTTGTTTTTCCATAAAGCATAGGTAGAAAAAAACCCTCTTCTTTCGAGGGATTCATCCACTACATCGTCGTGAACAAGCGTAGCAGTGTGCAGAAGTTCTACAAGTGAGGCTGCCCGGTAGGTTGACTCGTTAACGGGGCCGCACAACCGGGCGGAAAGGAAGACAAACATGGGCCTCAGCTGCTTACCCTTGCGGTTGACAATAAACCGCATAATCCTGTCCAGGAGCGGGGTCTGTGACTTTACCGCTTCCCTGAATTTTATCTCAAAGACCGCTAATTCCTCTTTCAATAATGACTGGGCTAACTGCATATGATGACCGCCAAATTACTATTTTATCCAACCGTGGGAATAATTCATGGCACAACTCTGGATGAATTGGTAATATTCTCCACAAATCTGTGGTTTCCAATTTCTTTAGCCCAAAAAAATTTGCAAATTAAGGCGTATCTTATATTTTTGCTAAAGTGTTGAATTGTTTTTAGTCACGTAATCACTACAAACTTCAGTTTATGATATGGAAAAAGTACGCCGTACTTGCCGGGTTCCTGCTGGCATTATTATCAGTTGGATATGCTCAGGAAAGTGCGAGCAGCTATGACATACGTGATTCCTCTCTCATCCCGGCCAAAAGAATCCCGCAGCACAACGAATTTCTCAACAATGCTTATCCTTTCCCTGCCCTGCCCCGGAACATGTATGAAATTGGGGTAAAAGGAGGATTGTCGACTGTGTCGGGCGATGTTCGTGCCTGGCTTCCTACCTGGGGTTTTGGAGTTCATGTAAGAAAAGCCCTCGGTTATACTTTCTCACTTCGTCTGGAATACGACTACATGGTGGCAAAAGGTCTGAACTGGGAACCTTCCTATTATGGATATGCCGCTAATACCGTGCTGAAACAAATTTATACTGCAGGTACCCAGCCGGTGTTTTACAATTACCGGACAACCATCCAGGAAGTCAGTATACAGGGTGTTGCCACGCTTAACAATATCCGCTTTCACAAAGCGAAATCGAATATTGCGATCTATTTACTGGGTGGTTTCGGATTCATGACCTACAGCACGCTCTATAATGCACTGGATGCAAACGGGCAGTCTTACGCAGCGCTTTACCAGCAGGCTGTGGCGCAGTTTGGTCCCGGCGGGTTCGCCTATTCCGACAGAAAACAGATCAGGGATTTTTTGAAGAGCCATATGGATAACACGTTTGAAACCTTGGCACAACGTGACGGTTCACAGCCGACGCTCGGCAGCACACCCATACGTCCTATCCTGACAGGTGGAGGTGGCATCGCATACAAAATCAACGAAAGATTTAACATCGCCCTGGAAGATAAAGTAACCGTTTCCAAAACGGATTTGCTGGACGGTCAGGAATGGCAGGAAACCGGATCTACTACAGTACATGCGCTGACCCCCAAAGATGATTTCTATAATTTTCTTTCCCTCGGTTTGAACTATAATATCGGCAACAAAGCGAAAAGAGTGGAACCCCTCTGGTGGATCAACCCGCTTGACTACGCCTACAGCGAACTCAATGCGCCCAAGCACATGAAGCTGCCCAAGCCCATACTGGATGACGCGGACGGCGACGGTGTAACCGACCAGTTCGACCACGAACCAAATACACCCGCCGGTTGCCCGGTTGACACACACGGTGTAAGCCGCGATACAGATGGCGACGGTGTGCCGGATTGCAAGGATAAGGAACTCATCACACCGACCCAGTGTCAGCCTGTTGACGCAGACGGCGTAGGTAAATGTCCTGATCCCGCCTGCTGCAAGGAAATCAACGCTAAGTTGGATTCAGGTGCCTTCGGACAGGGTGGCAGAGGCCGCTGCTCCATCGGCGACCTGCCCAGCATCGTCTTCAAAGGACGGTCGATTACCCTCAGCAAGGACGGCAAGGCGCTGGCTTCTACCATCGCTGAAAAGATGAGGAACAACCCCGCTTGTAAAGTAGCAGTAATCGGATACGGCGAATCCAGCAAGTCAGCTCAACAGCTCAGCTGGGATCGTGTAAATGAAGTGATCAAATACCTGGTCGAAAAAGAAGGTATCAATTCAGACCGCTTCATCTTCCGTTACGGCCAGACCGGTGGCGACGAAAATACCATCGACATCAAGGACGGTACCGGTGAAGAAGGTCCGAATGCCGTACCTGCACCGCATCCGAACCTCCGCAGGAGATAGTAACTCAACAGAATATAATTCGAAACCCGCAGGTTGATCCTGCGGGTTTTTCTTTTAGTTATTTCACCAGGTCATTCTACGTGAATCCCACATCCCGATAAGGGAATATTTTATTAGGTTGCAACTAAATTTCAGTTACAACGTTATCTTTGAGTAGGATTGAAAAAATATTAAGCAGGTTTTACAGTAGTCCTAAGGATTTTACCTGGGAGGAGCTCGTCCAGGTTTTAAAAAACAGGGGTTATGAAGAAATGGCGAAGGGTCAGACCGGCGGATCTAGACGGAAGTTTGCGAACGCCCGGAAACAGATCATAATTCTTCATAAACCACATCCGCAAAATGTGAGAGAATACGCATTGAAGCAGTTGATTGAAGCGATGGAAATTCATAAAAAGGCCATTGATTCTAAGCATGTTGAAAAAAAAGCTGGGCCTCCCAGGAGGATCATGAGAAATAAGAAGAAGTGAGTAATATATTAACATACAATAACTATTCAGGATCCGTTGAATTCAGTGCGGAAGACAATATCTTTTACGGTAAAATATTAGGTATTAACGACCTGGTTAATTTTGAAGGAGCATCAGTTAAAGAACTAAGGTCGTCTTTTGAAGAAGCTGTGCAGGATTATGTAGAAACATGCAGGAAACTAAACAAGGAACCGGAAAAGACTTTCAGGGGATCTTTCAATGTCAGGGTGCCGATCGAACTTCACAGGGAGGCATATATAATGGCCCAAAGGAATAAAATATCATTGAATGACCTGGTAAAAAAGAGTCTTCACTACATGGTAAAGCATGAAAATGAACTAATTGACAGTTAAATGCCCGGAAAGAGCCTAGCCAGCCAAGATTAACATTTTGAACCAAAACCCAACCCAAAAACCCGCTATTTTCGTTTCTCACCCAGAAATTGTAATTTCGCAGGCTTCATGAGACCTATTTTGCTCGCATTTATACTGTTAGCCGGACTCAGCTCCTGCTCGCTTTTCAAGAAATCCAGTGGCCCACCCACGAGCTTCAACAAGATCCTGAAGAGCACCGACTATAATTTCAAGCTCCAGATGGCGGAGAAATATTACCTGAACAAGGACTATAATCACGCCCAGCAGCTATATGACGATCTGTACCGCGTGATGAAGGGTTCGGAGCATTTTGAAGATATCTGGTACAAGTATGCATACTGCGCTTATTACCTGAAGGACTATGTGAATGCGGAAAACCTGTTCAAGGGATTTGCGGAAGCCTTCCCCAACAGCCCGCGGGCAGACGAGATGGAATACATGCGCGCCTTCTGCTTTTTCAAACAGTCGCCCAAGTATCCGCTCGACCAGACCAACACGACCAAGGCCATGGGTTTCATGCAGGCTTTCATCGCCCAGCATCCGAATTCCGATCACGTGAAGCAGGCCGACTCGATCATCGGGGTATGCCGCGCCAAACTGGAAGAAAAGGATTTTTCTAACGCGAGACTCTATTACGATCTGAAGGAGATCAACCCCAACTACCTGCGTGCGGCGTCGATAACATTCAATATCCTGATGAATACCTACCCGGATTCACAGTTCAGTGACGAATACAAAATGTATATCATCCGCTCAGATTATCTCTGGGCCATGAAGAGCATGGACGACAAAAAGAAGGCGAGACTGGAACAGGTGATCACAGACTGCAACGAATTCAACGACCGGTTTCCCGACAGCAAATACAAGAAAGAAGTACAGCAATTTTTTGATCAGACAACGCAAACGATAAAAGAATTATATAGTTATGAGCAAACTCCGAAGACAAGTTAACACCCACATCGCGAACGTAGCGGAAACACGCAACCTGACCGATCTGAAAAACAAGACAGGCAATCTGTATGAGTCCATCGCCGTTATCGCGAAGAGGGCCAACCAGATCAACATTACGCTGAAGGAAGAACTGCACAGTAAGCTGGAAGAATTTGCCACGCATACCGACAGCCTCGAAGAGATCCACGAAAACAAAGAGCAGATCGAGATCTCCAAAGCGTATGAAAGAATGCCGAACGCCGCGCTGCTGGCTACGCAGGAATTCATCGACGACAAGATCTATTTCCGTAAGAACGAAGACGATCTGTTCAGCTAGCCTTATCTTTGGTTATGGCAACAGAAGGAAAGAAAATACTGCTGGGCGTTACAGGCAGCATTGCTGCCTATAAGTCCATCCTTCTGACCCGCCTGCTGGTGAAATCCGGCGCTGAAGTGAAAGTGGTGATTACACCCTCCGCAAAGGATTTCGTTACTCCGCTCTCACTGTCTACCGTTTCAAAAAACGACGTGCAGACAGAGTTGTTCAGTGAAGATACCTGGAACAACCATGTAGCGCTTGGGCGCTGGGCCGACCTCTTCCTGATCGCCCCGCTCAGCTGCAATACCCTCGGCAAGATGGCCAACGGTATCTGCGACAACCTCCTTCTTGCTACTTACTATTCCGCCGTCTGTCCCGTTGCCTTTGCGCCGGCAATGGACGAAGACATGTGGCTTCATCCCGCCACAAAGGCCAACATCGAGAAACTCAAATCCTTTGGCAACCGCCTGATCGCCGTGGAAAAAGGCGAACTCGCCAGCGGCCTCTACGGAGAGGGGCGAATGGCCGAACCCGAACATATCATCGATTTCCTCGAGTCGAATTTTTTTTTTAGCGAAGAGCTGAAAGGAAAGAAAGCGCTCGTAACCGCAGGTCCCACACACGAACCCTTCGATCCCGTCCGCTATATCGGTAATCAGTCGACCGGCAAGATGGGCGTCGCCATCGCTACTGAACTGGCTTCCCGTGGCGCTACCGTCGAGCTCGTGATCGGACCCTCTTCCCTTGAGATCCAGGATCCGCGGATCCGGGTCACAAGAGTGCAGACGGCCGAGGAAATGTACAATGCATGCCTTGCCCTTTTCCCTTCCGTCGGGATCGCCGTGATGTCGGCCGCTGTGGCTGACTATACCCCGGTTTCTTTTTCCCCTGAAAAAATAAAAAAGAATGCAGCGACGTTCACCCTTGAACTCTCGAGGACAAGGGATATCCTGAAAGCCCTCGGAGAGCAGAAAAAGCCCGGGCAGATCCTCGTTGGCTTTGCCCTCGAAAACGCCGACGAAATGAACTACGCAAAGAAAAAACTGCAATCCAAAAACGCCGACATGATCGTGCTGAATTCCCTCAACGATCCCGGGGCGGGGTTCGGATACGATACCAACCAGGTGACGATTTTTGAAAGGGACGGGACGATCACGCCCTACGGACAAAAATCAAAAAAAGGCGTAGCCCGGGATATCACAGACCGGATCATTAAACTTCTCTGATGCGTACTTAAACTTCTCTGATGCGTACTCCGTTTTTACTAATCTGTATCATCCTTACGTTATCCGCCACGCAGGTCCGGAGCCAGGAATTCCAGGCCTCGGTGACGGTGCTTTCCAACCGGATCAGCACGACGGT
>Ga0105249_10006220_pt1 | contig 10365 bp, 7 predicted proteins | sample KBSS44metaG_FD_81522 | JGI IMG/M metagenome (GOLD analysis project Ga0105249, IMG submission 81522) | Switchgrass rhizosphere microbial communities from Kellogg Biological Station, Michigan, USA - KBS S4-4 metaG | ecosystem: Host-associated > Plants > Roots > Rhizosphere > Soil | place...
AGCACTGTTTCGCGCAACTCTGCGAGACCAGCCTTATTTTGTTCGCTCATCAGAAGTTGATTTGGATTAGCGCGACCATCATGCCTGACAGCAACCGCCTCTCCACCCCAGATCAATTTCGCGCCGCTCAAACCAAAATTCCGCCAACGCCTGATTGTGGCATCGCTTGGTTTTCCATCAGGCGCACCGTCCCACCCTTCCATTGGATGGATACAGAAACGATTGCCGATTCGTTTTCCATTGAAGCCGATTGGTTGTGCGAGAGGAGATGACGATCCGATCAGTAGTTCGTCATCGCACGGGATCGAGAGCGCGAGGCTCGCAACATGCGCTTTGAATTCAGCCAGCGACTTATGGCCACCTATTGGAGGGTAAACTCGCATGCTTCCGATGTCCGATATGCGTCTGACTTGTCGTGAGCCGGGGCAGTAGCCCGACTGTCAAGGAGGGCTCACCTGGATTGGCGATGGCCAACGGCTACGATCAGCCCTTCTTGACAGTCGGGCTACTGCCCCCGCTCACGACAAGACAGACGCATATCGGACCTTAAGAATTGCCGAGCCTTCTGTAGAGCTTCAACAAAAAAGAACTCGCCCCACATCACCGACTCATCTACTCCGAGATCTTTATGAATGTGGTAAACACCACCGCGCAGTATTCCTTCCCACCCTTCATCACCGTCAGCAAGAAATTCATCAACCAAGGTCTCAACCGTGTTAAGAGCGCAGTCAAGGTAAGCACGTCTTTGAGTTGAGTTAGGCGCGAATCTGGCCAGATCGAACAAACCACTGGCGGCGATAGCGGAGGCGCTGGTATCTACCTGGTCCACACTTAACTTCCCAGGCGGTGGTGCATCGAAGTCCCAGGGTGCAATTCCATCATCACCTACATGCGACAGCCAGAAGTCAGCATTCAGGATTGCCACTTCGAGGAAGGTTGGATCTCTCGTAAGTTCGTGACAAGTGCCGAAACCGTAGAGAGACCAGGCAAGTCCACGCGACCAGCACGAATCTCCGCGGAATCCCTGTTGAGTTGTTTGCTTCAAAAACTCACCGCTGACTGTATCGAAGATCCCCTCATGGGCTGTGCTCCCGTCGCCACGCACCAGCGTTCTACGCGTCGTCATACAATGCGCGAACGCGCGCGCAAGCAGCTCCGGATCTGCTGTGTTGAGGGCCGCGTAAAAAATAATTCCAACGTTCATCATGATGTCGATGAAATTGGAATTCTCACCATGGAAGGATCGTAAACAACCAGCAGCCTCGTTAAAACGGAGAGCAAGCGTCTGACCGGCATGAATGACTACGTCGATGAGCGATTTATCAGGCGAGCCATCGCGAAGAGTCGCTTCGTACCACCGTTTATAAGTGCCGTGATAAAAAATGAAGCCGAGATCATGTACTTCGCGATCGTCCTTTCGATGTTCGAGTGGCTTTGAATATCGTTCGGCGAGGTCGCGCCACTCCTGTTCGCCAGTCTCTTCGTGAAAAATCCACATCATCCCGGGAAGGAAGCCATCACACCAACGAGTCCACGCCGGTTTTGAATGACGCCACTTTCCTTTTTCGGTGTAGAGCGGATAGAAGTCTGGATCGCGCTCAACCAGGGCGCGCACCTGATGCTGCGCGAATTCGAAGGCGTGTTCAACTAAAGAGGATGTCATGTCAGACATGTTTTCAAGTCGGCTTTTCTTCTCTGCGCGAACTCTGCGTTCTCTGCGTGTCTGCGGTTTTTATCGGGGGTTTTTCGCGTTTTTTTTACCGCAGAGACGCAGAGAACGCAGAGGTTGCGAAGAGAAGATCTATCACAATCTTCTCAAATGAAATCCACCATCGACGTTAATGACCTCGCCTGTAGAAAACTTCAAGCGACCCGTTGCAATTGCCGCAACCGCATCAGCGACATCCTCAGGTGTGCCCCAGCGCTTAATCGGTGTAAGACCGGCCTCGATCATTCGATCGTATTTCTCTTTAACGTTTGCCGTCATGTCGGTTTCAATCACGCCTGGTCTTATCTCATAGACACCGATTCCATCGTCCGCTAAACGCAGCGCATACAAGGTCGTCATCATTGCGAGACCAGCTTTTGAAACACAGTAAGCACCGCGTTCGGGCGAACCAGCAAAGGCGGAGATCGAACTGATGTTGATGATGGCAGGTGAATAATCCTGGATTGCTCCGCTGTTTCTTTGTTCGATCATCCACCGCGCCGCAGCCTGGCTAAGAAAGTAAGGAGCCTTAAGATTGACTGCTATCAAGTGATCGAACTCTTCTTCCGACGCATCCAACAGGTCAACTCTCATGCTGGGCGCAATGCCGGCATTGTTTACCAACAGATCCAGACGACCAAATTCGGAGCGTGTCGTATCGAGGAGTCTCTGACGATCTGATCCATTTGCAACGTCGCCCTGGCAAAGTGCAACGCGAGTTCCTTCTGTTCCAGCTAGCTGTGTAGCGTTCCGCGCTTGCTCAGCAGCTGCTAAGTTCGAAACGTAATTGATCATTACATAGTAGCCTAAGCGAGCGAGCTCGATCGCGATCGCGCGTCCAATGCCGCGCGAGGCACCCGTCACTAAAGCAACACGTTGTGATTGATTAGACATTCTTAATGTCCGATATGCTTTAGCTTGTCGTGCCTTAACCAACCAAGCACGTCGCAAACTCTCGCGCCGTTACTTCCGTCACTAATAACATCAAGGTTCATATTTGCGAGACACGACAAGCTAAAGCATATCGGACACACGCGTCTTCCGTGGCAACAATCCTATGGCGACAGCACCAACCAACGCCAACATCACCAGAACACCGAACCCGATGACATAACTCCGAGTCGCGTCTCTTAAAGTCCCCACCAGCAAAGGAGCAGTTGCCTCAGCGACGCCATCTGCCGTCAAGACAATTCCCATTAGCCGCCCGAGCACTTTTACACCAAAGAGATCTGCTGTCATTAGCGGAATGATCATGTAATCACCGCCGAGACCAATACCAAACACTATCGCAAACAGATAGATAACGCCCGGAACCGTCGCGAAGAACAGAAGCGAAATGCCACATGCGACGAGCAAATAGATGAGCAACATCACGTACTTCTTAGCCAAACGATCTGCGAGCCAACCCATGATCAGGCGACCAGCAAGACTCGCAAGTAGAACCAGGGATGCCACATTCGCAGCCTCTCGATCTGTAAAGTGAAGGTCTCCACTCAAAAACAGTTTGAGATGCTGATTGGCGCCGCCGACTGCCCCGATCGAACACATACTGCCTATAGCGAGCAGATAAAAGAATGGACTCTTAAGTACATTTCCAATCGGTGCAATCTGGGCCTTCTCTTTCGCACTGACGGCAGTAGGCGACTCCTTTACGAAGAAGGCCAGCGGAAACGCAATGATGAAGATGAGCACGCCCAAAACGGTCAGCGCAACATGCCATCCGAAGAACTCCATCAACGCTGCGGAAATCTGAAAGACCAGAACGCCGCCCAAACCGATACCGAGGTAAGCAAAACCCATCGCCTTGCCGCGCGACTTATCAAACCAACGTGAAAGCAAAACCTGGTTCGGCAACGGCCCCGCACATACATATCCAAGTGCGTTGAGCAGGTAGAAAAAGTAGAACATCCAAAGCGCATTCATATTGCCTAAGCCTATTAGCGCGATGGCAGCGAAAACGATGCCCACCAACATCAATCGTCTCGGTCCAAACCTGTCAACGATCCAACCGGCAAAAAAACCAAACAATGGACCGACGATCAGTTTGCTGGCAAAATTGCCAGACACTACTTGAGCTCGACTCCAACCAAACTCGTTGACCATCCGGTCGTAATAGAACGGCAGTCCATACAGTGCTAAGCCTACAATCGCAAAGAGCGCAAAAAATGAAGTGAGCGCAACCTGAATCTGGCCGCCCCGAGAAATTGGAGTTGAGATTTCTATTGTTCGTTCGTTCGTTGAGTTTATCTGCGGATGAACCGCCGTTACTGTCTCTCTTTCTCCAGTAGCTCTAATTGAAGGTTGAGTCGGCGGCAATTCAGAACTCGGCATTACTACCGTCGGTGCCGGAGTTATCGGCGCTTCGCTGCTCTGTGTCGGATAAGGCGCTGACAATAGTGAACCATCAGCAAGGCAGAACGAGATCGACTTGTCAGAATAGGTGCGTTGGCAGGTTGGGCACTGTTTCATGAACGCAACTCATCAGTGCACTTACTCACTGAACGGAAGTTTCGTTTGTCGAGTTAATTAGGGAAGATCCTCTACGAGTGCGCGAGATTACGAGAGGCGTCCGTAAACAGTCAAGATTGAGTTTATGTGATTCAAACATGACACCACCGGGCTTTAGCCGGTGGTACTTCAATTTCGCAGCTAGCAACGACCCCCTCGATTCGCCCTGAGAAAGCACCGGGCTTTAGCCGGTGGTACTTCAATTTCGCAGCTAGCAACAACCCCCTCGATTCGCCCCGAGACACCACCGGGCTTTAGCCGGTGGTACTTCAATTTTTCAGCTAGCAACGACCCCCTCGATTCGCCCCCAGACACCACCGGGCTTTAGCCGGTGGTGTCCGTTCTTTGTGTCATTTGCCCCCAAACCGAAGAAGTGTCTTTTCGAAAGTTTGCGAATATGCTAAGAAGTGTTGCCATAAACTGATTCAACGCAATCCAATTCCGGCTAAAGTGGCCCCACTTAACCGGTATCACGCGGAAACCCCTGCGGCAAAGTTCGAGATGCTGTTACTGGGAATCGATATTGGCACAGGCGGCTCAAGAGCTGTCCTGATCAATGAAACCGGCGCAATAGTTGCCGCCGCAACAGTCGATCATGAACCGTTTGCCTCACCCCAAACCGGATGGGCAGAACAAGACCCAAATGATTGGTGGCGCGCGTCCGCTGAAGCCATCCGTACAGTATTAGCCAGCGACAATGTCCGTGCCGACGCAATCGGCGCTGTCGGACTTTCTGGACAAATGCACGGAGCGGTGCTGTTGAATGAACGAGACGAGGTAATCCGGCCGGCGCTAATCTGGTGCGATCAGCGTAGCGACGGTCAGTGTAAACACCTCACGGAATCGATCGGTGCTTCGAAACTGATACAACTGACATGTAACCCCGCACTAACTGGTTTTACGCTGCCAAAATTACTTTGGGTGCGCGACAATGAGCCGCAACTCTGGCAGCAAGTTAGATCGGTGTTGTTACCCAAAGACTATGTTCGATTCAAGCTGACTGGAGAAAAGGCGACTGATGTTGCAGATGCATCAGGAACTCTTCTGTTCAATGTTGCTGAGCGCACCTGGTCGGAAGAGATGATGTCAGCAACAGGAATGAACTCCAGTTTGCTTCCAGCGGTTTACGAATCACCAGAGATTACGGGACAAGTCTCAACCGAAGCTGCTCAACTAACTGGGCTGCCGGCAGGCACTCCAGTAGTCGCTGGCGCAGGTGATCAAGCAGGTGGTGCGGTAGGAATTGGTATCGTGCAGCCAGGAACAGTCAGTGCAACTATCGGTACTTCCGGTGTAGTCTTCGCCGCAACCAATTCACCAGCGTTGGATCCGAAGGGACGCGTTCACACGTTCTGCCACGCTGTGCCGGGGCGTTGGCACGTGATGGGTGTAACTCAAGGTGCCGGTTTATCCCTGCGTTGGTTTCGAGATCAATTTGGCGCCGGTGAAGGCGCCGGCGATCCCTATGATCGTATGACTTCTGAAGCCGAACGTGTTCCTCCCGGATCGAATGGGATGCTGTGGGCTCCTTATCTGATGGGGGAGCGCACGCCTCATTTGGATCCACATGCGCGCGGCGCCCTTGTTGGTATTACTGCGAGCCATACAAGAGGCCACGTGATTCGCGCGATCATGGAAGGCGTCGCATTCAGTCTGCGTGACTCTTTTGAGATTTTCAATGAGATGAAGGTGCCGGTAGAGACCATCAAGCTCGGCGGTGGCGGCGCCCGATCTGCATTGTGGCGTCAAATTCAAGCGGACATTTACGGACACCCTGTATCAACAGTTGAAGCTGAAGAAGGTGCGGCTTACGGAGTTGCGCTACTTGCAGGAGTCGGTGTTAATGTTTGGCCCACAGTTGACGCAGCATGTGCGACAGTTGTAAGAACACGCACAACGGTTGACCCTGACGAATCTGCCCAAAGAATTTACGAACAGCAATACAAGTCGTATCGAGCGTTGTACCCCGCTTTGCGATCGATACAAGTTCACCCCTGAACTATTTCTCTGATGCTCGGGAATCAGTAGCTGATCAATTAGAATTCAGGCACGATCGCGGCCTATAACTTTTGTCGTTAACTCAAACTAACTACGAGGCACACCAATGCAACCATCATCAAAAAGTCTTCGTGTAGTTCCAGCAATTCTTTGCGCACTAATTTGCACGTTTTTCTTTCTCGCGTGCAATGGGAAACCAGCTGGTGGTGGTGGCGGCACCACCACAACGGGCGGCAAACATAAACTGGCATTTGTCACCAATAACGCTTCCGACTTCTGGACCATAGCCCGCAAAGGAACCGAAAAGGCGGCCAAGGAGATCCCTGGCATCGAAGTCGAATTCCGAATCACATCGGATGGAACTGCCGCGGGACAACAAAGCATCGTTGACGACCTCCTCGCCAAGGGTATTAACGGAATAGCGATCAGTCCCGTCGATCCAGCTAATCAATCACCAATGTTAAATAAGGCAGCCGCTCAGGCCGTGGTTGTTACACAGGATAGCGACGCACCAAGTAGCAACCGACTCTGTTATATCGGCACAGATAATGTCGAAGCCGGCAGACAGGCAGGTCGTCTCGTCAAAGAGGCCATACCGCAAGGCGGAAAGATCATGGTGTTTGTTGGAACGCGCGACGCCCAAAACGCTCGCGAGCGCTTTCAAGGACTGCAGGAAGTGTTGACTGGATCGAATATTCAGATACTTGACGTTAGAACAGACAACACCGATCGTGTTCGAGCTAAATCAAACGCTGCAGATACTCTCGTAAATGTTCCTGATATCGCGGGTCTCGTTGGACTGTGGTCATATAACGGTCCAGCTATCGTTAGCGCAGTGAAGGAGGCAAACAAGGTCGATAAAGTTAAGATCATCGCATTCGACGAAGAGGACGAAACCTTGAGGGGAATCAAGGATGGCTCCATCTATGCCACCGTGGTTCAGCAGCCGTTTGAGTTTGGCTATCAATCGATCGCGTTAATGGAAAAATATCTGAACGGAGATAAATCCGTGGTGCCTGCAGGTAAACAGATCTTCGTACCTACGTTGGCAATTAAAAAGGCCGACGTCGATGCGTTTACACAAAAGATCAACCAGCTGCGGGGCAGAAGCTGAGATCGTTCGACAATCTCTGCGTCTCTGCGTTCTCTGCGTCTCCGCGGTAAGCAACACACCCTTAAACCGCAGAGACGCAGAGAAGAACTTTTTCGATGGAAAACAAAACACCCATCCTTGAAATGATCGGCGTCAGCAAACGTTTCCCAGGCGTGGTTGCGCTTGACAACGTCTCGCTGACAGTTGATACAGGCGAGATCCTCGCCCTCATAGGCGAGAACGGCGCCGGTAAGTCGACTTTGATGAAGATACTCGGAGGCGCGATTTCTCGTGACTCCGGCGCCGTTCGCATTGATGGCAAGCCTGTTGAAATACGTTCACCCCGCGAAGCAAGTGCACTCGGGATTGAGTTCATCCATCAGGAACTCAGCGTCCTCGACAATCTCGACGTCGCTGCCAATATTTTCTTGCGACGCGAAGCTACCAAAGGTGGCTTCCTGAAGTTGGTCGATCGTCGACGTCTTTATTTTGAAGCTGATGCCCTCCTCAGAAAACTTGGTTTGGATCTTTCCAGTCGCACACCTGTAAGTCGACTTTCGATTGCACAACAACAACTCGTGGAAATCGCTCGCGCCATCTCGACCGGTGCACGAATCATCATCATGGATGAGCCGACATCGAGTTTGAGTTTGACCGAAACGAATCGACTGCTCGAGATCGTCAAGGATCTAAAGGCACACAACGTCAGCATCATCTACATCTCTCACCGCCTCCATGAGGTTGAAGAGATTGCTGACCGCGCCGTCGTACTGCGTGACGGGCGCAACGCAGGCGCATTGGACCGCGGAGAAATCAACCGCGACAAGATGATTCGCTTGATGGTTGGCCGGGACCTCAAGGAGATGTTCACGGGGAATGGTCATAAAGTCGACGGCGAAAATGGCGAGTGGTTTGCGGTTGAACGATTACGTACTCAGAGATATCCAAATCAGCCAATTTCGTTCAACGTCGGACGTGGCGAAGTGCTTGGCATCGCGGGATTAGTCGGTGCAGGTCGCTCAGAGATGGCCAAGACAATTTTCGGAGTTGACGAGGCCGTTGAAGGCAAAATGAAACTCAACGGACAAGCGCTGCAATTCACGAGTCCTCGTGATGCAATCAGTCACGGGGTTTACCTGGTTCCTGAGGACCGGCGAAGTTGCGGGCTCGTCGTTGAATTTAACGTGAGAGAAAACATCTCGCTTCCAAATCTCGACTACTACTCAACAGCCAAAATTATTAATTCAGCAAAAGAAACAAAGGCGGCCAACAGTGCCATCAAATCGATCAATATTAAAACGCCCACTCCCGAGATGCGCGCAGCAAATCTGAGTGGCGGCAACCAGCAAAAGGTTGTTCTCGCGCGATGGCTCACCTTCTCCCCAAAGGTGATCATATTTGACGAACCAACACGTGGAATTGATGTTGGGGCTAAGGCCGAGATTTATGCTCTCATTCGCAAACTTGCCTCCGAGGGCGTGTCAGTAATTGTGATCAGCAGTGAAATGGAAGAAGTGCTGGGCATCAGCGATCGCATCGCTGTCATGCATGAAGGACGAATAACTGGGATTCTCGAACGGCCACAATTCAGCGAGGAGGCGGTAATGCATTTGGCAACTGGAGCCGCATGATAAGCCTATGAAAAAAGAGCTTGGCATCTTCGTACTTCTAATTGTTCTCTGCATCATCGTCGCTGCCGTCAATCCAAATTTCCTTCTGCCGATCAACCTGCAAAACCTCGCCAGGCAGATTGGGGCGTTCGGCATTTTCAGCATCGGCCTGGGAATCGTAATCATCACGGGCGGGATAGAACTTTCTGTTGGATCTATGATGGCGCTCCTGGGTGTTTTGCTTTCGATGATGTTGACCGAATGGCATTTTGGAGTGATTCCGGCAGTTCTGCTTTCGATTATCATCGCGATGTGCCTGGGCCTGATTCACGGACTTCTTATCACGCGGCTTAACATGCAACCGTTTATTGTTACGTTGTGTGGTCTACTTTTTTATCGAGGACTCGCGCGTTTCATAACTAATGATGAGACGAAGGGATTTGGCACAGTCTCGGGCTTAGACTTTCTGCGTTACCTCGCAAACGGAAATCTAGTTGGTATTCCAATGCCGTTTGTTCTACTGATCCTAATCAGCATAATTACCTGGGTACTCCTGCATCGTTCAGTGTACGGACGTTATCTGCTTGCGACCGGTCGGAATCCGGAGGCCGCCCGCTATGCTGGTATCAACACAAATCGGATTGTCACGACTGCCTACGTTGTGTCTGGTACGCTGACCGCAATCTCCGGGATCATCTTTGCGTTTTATACAAACTCTGTCTCACCAGCTAACCATGGAAATGCTTATGAGTTGTATGGAATAGCTGCGGCTGTGCTTGGCGGTTGTTCTTTGCGTGGTGGCGAAGGTTCCGTCATTGGTATTCTCATCGGGACGGCGTTGTTGCAAGTCCTACGAAATCTGGTAAACCTCCTCGGTATTCCCAGTTCCCTCGATTTCGCTGTTATGGGTGCAGTGATCTTGATCGGCGTAATGGCCGATCAGATTTTGACTGAACGTAGAAATCGTAGACAGGTCGCTCTGATGCGCGAATCGACTAAGGGCGAATTGCCGGCAACTGAGTGAGACCGTGACCACAGCAGAGTCAAGCAGTGGCATCTGGGAGGAACGTTGGCATCCACTTAGAGAAGAGTGGGTCATAGTTGCTGCGCACCGGCAGGATCGTCCATGGAGCGGCGAGACCGTACCTCACGAAGCTCAGATTGTTCCAAAGTATGTTGATGATTGTTACCTGTGTCCCGGTAACGCGCGAATCAGTGGTGCAGTAAATCCGGATTACACCGGCGTTTTTGTTTTTGATAACGATCATCCTTGTGTTGGTTCCAAAGCTCCAGCCGATCTTCATTCACCATCGGGCATCTACCAAAACCGATCAGCACGCGGAGTCGCACGGGTTGTTTGCTACACACCACGGCATGATCTTTCCCTTGCTCAACTCGAGCAACAAGAGATCGAGAAACTGCTAACCGCATGGCAGGAACAATACAAA
>Ga0105249_10006222_pt1 | contig 10364 bp, 9 predicted proteins | sample KBSS44metaG_FD_81522 | JGI IMG/M metagenome (GOLD analysis project Ga0105249, IMG submission 81522) | Switchgrass rhizosphere microbial communities from Kellogg Biological Station, Michigan, USA - KBS S4-4 metaG | ecosystem: Host-associated > Plants > Roots > Rhizosphere > Soil | place...
TCCATGTCGCTGAAGATCCACTGAGCGCGGTGGCGGAAGGGACTGGCAAATGCCTCAATGAACTTAAATTTTTGCGTCAGGTGGCCTCGGCAGATCGCCAGTGGCGATAGCGATTTTCGATTTCCGATCGCCGATTGCCGATTGAAATTGACGAGTCGGCGCCGCGCAGTTGGAAATTCGACACTCGAAAATCGCAAGTCAAAAATGCGATGAGCCGAACCAACATCATCGCGCTGCTGATTTTTGGCGCTATTCTCGGATATTTTCTCACCTTCGGGGCTGACAGCACACGGAAGTTCAAGGCCGGCGTGTACCAGTTGCTTGCGCCGTTTCTGACCGGCGGCTCGGGACTGAGAAAGCAGATCACGTCGGTCCGCACCGGCTTAAAGTCGCTCGACCAATTGGAGCGTGAAAATACCGCGCTACAGGTGGAGAATCGCGCACTGAGAGCGACAAACCAAAGCTTGCGCGACATCGAGCATGAGGTCAACCGCTTGCGTCATGCGCTCAATTATCGCGAGCGATCTGTTTTCAAGCTGATCGCGGCCGAAATTGTGGCGCGCGACTCCTCGACCTGGTGGCGAACGGCGACAATCAACCGCGGAAAAAGCGACGGCATCGAAACTGACATGCCCGTGGTGACAGACGTAGGTCTCGTGGGAAAAACAACTACCGTAAGCGACACCATTTCGATTGTTCTGTTGGTTTCGGATGAAAATTGTAAGATCGCGGCCTCAGTGGAAGGGACTCGTGAACAAGGGATCGTCTCTGGCGAACGCGTGACGACGGGCCTGAATCCCCTGCTGGATCTAAATTTCTTGTCCAAGCAAGCTGATCTAAAGCCTGGGCAGAAAGTCTATACCTCGGGAATAGGCGGCGTTTTTCCCTCCGGCTTGCTCGTCGGGGTCGTCAAGATCTTTCGGGTGCGGGAGTTGGATGGGCAGGCACAGCTCACGCCAGCGGTCGATCTCTCGCACTTGGACGACGTCTTCGTGGTAACTGGCCGAAAATGATATTCTTTCTACTCCTGCTGGTCCTGGTGCTGGTGGCGCAGATTGCGGAGTTTTTCATCCCGGCGCTGCCCTGGCTCTACCACGCGCATGTCTACATTGTGCCTGTAATCGTTTTTTACGGAGCAATGGCGTTGCCGTTTCCCTTGATGCTGGCGCTGGCCTTGTATGCCGGCCTTTTGCTCGATGCGCTCACGGTGCAGGTGATTGGTGGAAAGGTTGAAATTTCAATGGGATACTCGATACTGCTTTATGGGGTGCTGGCGGGATTCATGCATGGCCTGAGGCCGCTCTTCGTCCGCGGTCGTTGGGAAGTGCACTGCATCCTGAGCGGTATCTGCACATCGTTGATAGTTCTGGCGCAATACTTAATGATCACGTTCCGGCGCGGTTCTCTTATTTTTACTCCTGAAATCTGGTGGCAAATCGCCGTGCCGGGCATCACTGCCATGGCGATTGCACCCATCCTGTTTTGGTTCTTGCAGTGGATGGGACGGATGACGGGTTATTCAACTCTTTCTGAAAGGAGCGATTTCGAATGAGCCGCCGCCGTCTTAATTCGCGTTTGCGGATTCAGTTTCTCGGCCTCCTCATACTAATGGGTATGTGTGCGCTTAGCCTGAAACTTTGGTGGCTACAGGTTGCCCACGGAGCCGAATGGACTGCGCAACTTCGCGGCAGTTCCCAAGCAACGGTGCGAATTCCATCGGTGCGTGGCGAAATCAAAGACCGCAATGGACTGAGCCTGGTCCAAAACCGGGCCAGCTATGAAGTCGACTTCTATTTGCCAGAAATGGTGAAGGGCTATCGCGAACGCTTCGGTTCACCACCCTTGACCGAGTACCGGGCGATTATCAGCGGAATGCCGAAAGACCAGAAAGAGCCAGACATCATTAAAATCGTTAATGATGGCGTCATCCCTCGGCTCAACGACCTCGATCTTGCCCGCGATTACAATGCCAGCAAGCTTCAGCGACATTACCGCAACGACACCGAAGTCCCATTTTCCTACATCAAAGATGCCGACTTCCCAACGATGGCGAAATTTTCGGAACACGATGTGGGATTGCCGGGCGTGGATATCGCCATCAAACCGGTGCGCTCCTATGTTTACGGCGCGCTTGCCGCGCATCTTCTCGGTTACGTCGGTGCGCCTAACGACCTTGATAAGGAGGAAGCGGGCAAGTTCACGTTTTACCAGCAGGATGTCGAAGGGAAGTCGAACATCGAAAAAACGATGAATGAATATCTGCGCGGGAAACCTGGTGTGCGTTACTTGCGCAAAAATGCCAAGGGCATAATCGAAGGTGTCCTGCGCGAAGATCCCCCGCAACAAGGCGCCAATGTTTTCCTGACGATCGATGCGCGCATCCAAGCGATTACGGAGGAAGCGCTGCGCGCAGTGAGCCGGGCGGGCGCGGTAGTTGTCGATCCAAACAATGGCAACGTGCTGGCGATGGCTACTGTGCCATCATTCGATCCAAATACTTTCATCCCGAGCATCAAGGCGAAGGATTGGACTGCGCTGCAGAAAGACGAGGGCGATCCACTAGTCAACCGTGCAATCAGCTGCCTGCCGCCAGGCTCGACATTCAAGCTAATCACGGCGCTCGCGGGTCTGCGGGGCACGAAAAATCTCGCGGCCGTCAAGTACGGCTGCTACGGCGGCGTCAGCTACGGCGACCACTTTTTCCGATGCTGGGTAGCCGAAAAACATTACACGCATGGTACCATCGGAGTCGCCGATGCGCTCAAGGTCTCGTGCGACTCCTTTTTCTATCAGTACGGTAATGCCGCCAGCATTCAGTCGATTGACCACATCGGCAAGATGTTGGGCATTGGCGAAGAATCGGGCCTGCAACTGTCAGGCGAACAAACCGGCAATATGCCGGGGCCTGAGTGGATGCAAATTCACCATCCCCAGGAGAGGTGGTCGCAAGCGCAAACCGCCAATGTTTCAATCGGTCAGGGCTACACGCTTGTTTCGCCCTTGCAATTGGCAATGGCCTACGTGGCGATCGCAAATGGCGGCATCTGCTATTACCCGCGTCTGGTCGATAAAATTTTGAAGCAAGACGGTTCTCCGGTGTTAGATCAGCAAGGCAATCCGGCAGCGCCACCGTCGCGCGTGCGATCGGATTTACGGCAGGAAATCTCCCCTGACCACATCGAGTTGGTTCGCAAAGGCCTTTGGAAGGTTGTCAATGAAGACGGCGGCACCGGCGGCAGAGCGCGTTTGAAAGATTGGGTAGTAGCGGGAAAGACGGGCACTGCGCAGGCCACTGATCGTGGTCAAGAGGAAAACGTCGCGTGGTTTACGTGTTTCGCGCCATTTGACCATCCGAAGTATGTCGTCGCAGTGATGGTTCAAGGCGCCTCTGGGCACGGCGGCGAAGTCGCGGGCCCGATCGCGGACAGAATCTTGGAACGCTCGCTCGCACTGGATGAAGGCAAATTCGATATGCCGGTGGCCTGGCTCCAGCCCGCGCATCATGCCAATCCGCTCCAATTGATCAAGTCGGTGGCTTTTCACGACAAGGGCGGAAATCTCGGAGGCGAGGACGAAGAAGGTGCGGACGAATCGCAAAGTGCCACTGCGCAGATGGCAAGCTCAGACGCATCGCCTGACGTCGAACCGGAAGCGGATTCTCAGGGCAAAGTACGCAAGCGAGGCGCTGCCGTGGCGCGCGCGCTCCCCGCTGCGACGCCAGCTCCGCGCAACTTTTTCCAACGGCTCTTCGGACCCCGGCGTCAACCGACGCCCCCGCCACAGCCACAGCCAACCCGCCGACGTGGCACACGATGAACTTTCGATCGGAAACTTTGCTGCTGAACGTCCCGGCGATTCCGCTTCCGATCGATCAACCTCTCCAGTTTTATGATAGACAAGGTAAAAAGAATTTTAGGGCTTTCTTCACGCAAGACCGGCAACAAACTCATACTCAGCGTAGAAAAACTCGAGTCGCGAGTCGCGCTCCTGGAGAATGGCCGGCTCGAAGAATACAGCGTCGAGCGTAAAGACTCGCGCAATATCGTCGGCAGCGTTTACAAAGGCAAAGTCAAGAACATCGAGATGGGGTTGAAGGCGATGTTCGTCGACATCGGCTTCGAGAAAAACGCTTTCCTTCATTTTTGGGATGCTATTCCCGCCGCGCTCGACAGCGGAATTGAAGAAATCGATCGGCCTGCGAACAAGCGGCCGCGAAAACGGATCACGGCAAAAGATATACCGAACATTTACCCGGTCGGTTCCGACGTAATCGTCCAGGTAACTAAAGGACCGATTGGGACAAAGGGGCCGCGGGTTACGACGAACCTCAGTTTCGCCGGGCGTTACCTGGTGTTGATGCCGTTCAGTGATCACAGCGGCATCTCGCGAAAAATTGAGAACCCGAAGGAGCGCGAGCGGCTTCGCAAGATCCTGCGCCAACTCGACATTCCCGAAGGGATCGGCGTTATCATCCGCACCGTAGGCGAAGGACAGCGTGCACGATATTTCGTGCGCGACCTACGGTTCCTCCTCGATCAGTGGGCCAAGGTTGAGCAGAACATTCGTGAGCAGCCGGCGCCGTGCCGCGTATTTGAGGAGCCCGATTTGGTTGAGCGAACCGTGCGCGATTTTCTCACGGAAGAAATTGACGAAGTCCTTTGCGATGATCGCGCGTCGACCGACCGGATGATCGAAATTGTCGGCCAGATCTCCCGACGCGCACGGAATCGAATTCATTTTTATGACGCAGCCATGCCGATTTTCGAAACTTACGGCGTGCAAAAGCAAATCGATGACGCTTTCCATCGGCAAGTCTGGTTGAAATGCGGAGGCTACATCGTGATCGACGAGACCGAAGCGCTGGTCGCGATTGATGTGAATACCGGCCGCAACAAAGGCGGACGCGATGTCGAGAAGACGATTTTGCAGACGAATCTCGAGGCGGCAGATGAAATCGCGCGTCAGCTTCGTTTACGTAATATCGGCGGCTTGATCATCGGAGATTTCATCGACATGAAGAGCCGTAAAGACCAGCAGATGGTCTACAATTTGATGAGGGAACGCCTAAAACGCGACAAGGCAAAGACACATGTGCTTCCGATTTCTCCCCTCGGTCTGATGGAAATGACGCGCCAACGGGCACAGGAAAGTCTCAGCGATACAATTTATGAGAATTGTCCATACTGTGGCGGGCGCGGCGTCGTGAAGACTTCCATGACCACGAGTGTGGAATTGCACCGCACACTCAATACGATCATGCGCAAGTATCAGCCAAGCGTGCACGATTTTCGCGTCATCCTGAATCCGGATGTGCTTAAACGATTGAAGGAAGAAGACGAGGAATTGCTCATCGAGATGGAACGCCGTTACACTTCGCGGCTCATGTTTCGTGGCGATCCGACGTTTCATCACGAAAAATTCATCATTACCGACGCAAATACGGGCGCTGAACTCAAAAGCTGAGCGCTTTCGACGTCAAAATGGGTCTTGCAATTTTGGCTGGCGCGTCCGAAATAGTTGGTGGGTTACGTTATCCACCTGAGCGATCCAACCTGGTTGGAGATGGAGGGAAAAACTTAACCAAAAAGGAGAAATAAAATGAAAAGGTCGTTGTTAGCGCTGTTGGGTGCTGCTGCGATGGCGTCAGGTACTCTTGCCGGCACTGAAACCGACTCCGGCAAGGAGATGAAACAGGTGGCTCCGCTACCCTGTCCGGAATGGTATAGAGATACAGAGTTGAACGTCGGAATTTGGGGCACCTACGTTTTTACAGCAAACGAATGGAAAAACGATCGCTATATGGAGGACGACCATGCCTGGGGCGGCGGGATCGACCTCAAATACTTTTTCCATCGTTACTTCGGTATCGGATTCGAAGGCTGGGCGGTGGATGCCAAACGCACGTTTGACGATGTCTTCATCGATCTTGATAACGGGATTTTCGACGTCGATACGAGGCAGGAGCATCGCGCCGTCGGTGCCGCGTTAGCTACGCTGACGTTCCGTTATCCGATTGCCTGTAGCCGTTTTTCACCATACGCTTTCGCTGGCGGCGGCGGCATCTTTGGCGGTGGCGAGAGGACACGCCTTGTGGCAAATGACGGGGTTATCAGGACTCAGCACTCCGATTCCCAGTCAGAGTTAATCGGCCAATTCGGTGGTGGCGTTGAAGTCCGTGTTACTCCGCATATCGGCTGGATCAATGATTTCAGCTGGAACGTGATCGACGGTCCGGAGAACAACTTCGGCATGGTGCGCAGCGGTCTTAATTTCGCGTTCTAAGCTCGACAATCGCATTTATCACTGCGGCGCCCAGAATACCGGACGTCGCCGTTTCCTTTAATAAGACGGAATCCGATGCTTCTTCCGGCGGCAGCGGAGAACAGTTCCTTCAGGCATGCGCCCTGCCGAAGAGTGTCAGTGGCGTTTGCGAACACTCGCATGCGCACGAAATTATCTTGATGTCATTCGTCGAAATCCTGGACAATCTGGCTCTGACGAAATCCGAGCTTGTTGAGCGATTCGAGCATCTGATCGCTCCGAAATCGGATCAGGAATTCGAAGCAATGGCGCAAACTTCACGGGCGCTCACGCTCCAGAATTTTGGACGAACGATGCGCCTCTTCGCGCCGCTGTATCTGTCCAATGAATGCATTAACAATTGCCGCTACTGCGGTTTTTCGCGCGACAATCCCATCCTTCGCGTCACGCTCGACGTGGATGAAGTCGTCGCCGAAGCGCAGCATCTCGCTCGCCAGGGATTTCGCCAAATCCTTCTCGTCGCGGGCGAGCATCCCAAATTTGTGAGCCGCGATTATCTCGCTGAATGCGTGCGCGCCCTCGCGCCAGATTTTTCGTCGATTTCGATCGAAGTCGGCCCAATGGAAACGGAGGATTATGTGCCGATTGTTGAGGCTGGCGCGGAGAGCCTTGTTGTTTATCAGGAGACCTACAATCGCGGCATTTATGCGGAAATGCATACCGCCGGTCCAAAACGTGATTTTAATTTTCGGCTCGATTGCGTCGAGCGCGGTTACGCGGCCGGTTTCCGCCGGCTCGGTATCGGCGCGCTCATCGGCCTGTCCCGCTGGCAAGATGAAGTAGTCGCTCTCGCAGCGCATCTGGAATATTTATTTAAACACTGCTGGCAGGCGCAAATCAGCGTGAGCTTGCCGAGGTTGCGGCCCGCGGCTGGCGGTTTCCGTCCGCTTTTCTCGATGACCGACCGCGAACTGGCGCAACTGGTTTGCGCGTTGCGTATTACTTTCCCGCAGCTTGGCATTGTGTTGAGCACGCGCGAGCGCGCGTCGCTGCGCGATTCGTTGGTTTTGCTCGGCGTAACGATGATGAGCGCTGGCAGTCACACTGAACCGGGTGGGTACACCCGCCAGGGCCGCGAACATTTGCATCGCACCGTGCGAGGCCGCATCGTGGCGCCTGAATACCAGGATGGCGAAGATCAACTGGCCACCGGTCAATTCGAGATCAGCGACGAACGTTCCCCAGCGGAAATCGCCGCGATCCTTCGCTGTCGCGGCCTCGAACCGGTCTGGAAAGATTGGGACCAAGCCCTGTGCGGAGTGTGAGCAGAAAACATCGAACGCCGACCGCCGATCAAATGAGCGCCGCCGGTTTCGATCGGAACGTGCTTTGGAGTGCGCGGACATGTTCGCGCTTTGGACTGCGGCGACATATCGCCGCAGTCCAAAATCTGCCGACGAAATCCATTAGTGTTTATTCGTGTGTATTCGTGGTCAGTTCTTTTAGCGATGAAGATTTCACTTAACGGCGAATCCGTGGACACCCGCGAGGCCAAAACGATCGCGGAGCTAATCGACCATTATCAATTGTCGCCGCAATCCATTTTGGTCGAGCACAACGGTATCGCAGTCCATCGACACGAATGGGCAGAGCGACCGCTAGCCAACGGCGACCGCATCGAATTCATCCGCGTCGTCGCCGGTGGCTGAAAATGGATTAATCTCGATTTTATTAGACGAAATTTGTTGGCATAATTCTCGTTAGACCTATGAGCCGTTTCCATCTGGTCATTTTCGTTTGTTTACTCTGCGTAGCGGGGCGCGCGCTTCCCTCAGAGAACTCACCCGACGAGCAGACTCTTTGGGATCTTGAGCATGCATATTGGCACTACGTCGAGACTAATGACTTGGCCGCGTATTCAAATTTATGGCACAAGGATTTTCTAGGTTGGCCGGCGGTTAGTTCCGCGCCTGTCCGCAAAGATCACATTACCGACTGGATTACGTCTCAGACCAGTAAGGGGCTCGCGTTTAAGACTGGCGACTTCAAACCTGCTGCGCTTCAAGTGACGGGAGACATCGCCTTCGCCTGCTACTGGATTACATTTAGCTGGATGGGCAAGAATGGTGCTGGGGCATCGCGTACAATGCGTATCGCGCACGCGTGGGTCCGGAGCGGAAAGGACTGGCAGATTATAGGTGGGATGTCCATGCCAGAGCCTGAGAGTCCAGCGAAGTGATCATGGCGAACCGAAGGTCTAACCAGGCGATGCGGCGAACCGCGAGCCAAGCTTCGATTCAGTTTTCGATTGTTTGCCATCCACACTTAGCCTCCGTGGCACGCTCTACAGGGCTCGCGGTCGCTGATCTTGTGTCTCGTTAGCGTTGCTAGGACTGCCCGAACGTCTCGCTAGATCTGAGCAGCGCTTTTCACCACCACTCGCATTCCGTCTGTCTGGATAACGGTGACAGGTGTTTGTGGAGCGACGAATTCGCCTTCCGTGACAACGTCAACAACGTGATCGGCGAAACTGGCTTTGCCGCTCGGTCGCAAGACGGTGATTGCGGTGCCTTGCATTCCGGGCGCGAGTGCGAGCGCGGTCGCGAATTGACGCGGTACTCCGGCGAGGGATGGGCCGGGCGGATTTGAATCCATCAAGGCGAAGCGCCGGTAAATGCTCGTGCGCGGCAAATAACGCGCAAGCAAGGCGATGACGATGAGCGAGCCTATGATCGCCATGAAAAGATTAAGCAATGGAATGGCGAGCATTTTCCCGCTTGGGAGAAAATTTTGGCCCGGATAACGATCGATCATCGTCCAAAGAAGCGAAGCGAGGATGAGAAAAATGCCCACAACGCCGAAGACAATCGTGCTGTGCCCGAAAAAGAGAATTTCGATCACGACGAGAATGATTCCAAGAACAAAGAGGGCAACGACTTCCCAGCCAGCCAGACCGGCCACATAATGGCCGAAGAAAAAGAGAGCGAAACAGACTGCTGAGATGATCCCGGGCAAGGTCGCGCCCGGGATTTTGAACTCGAGATACGCGCCAAGAATTCCGCCCAGCAACAGCAAAGGCGCAAGCGCAGTGAGCCAAAAGGCGATTTGCTCGAAGCCGGTTGGTTTAATCGCGACGACCTTGCCTTTGAGGCCGGCTTTTCTTGTTAGATCGACAACCGAATCGACGACGCCTTCCGCGAGCAACGGTTTGCCATCGACCCGTTCGACTGCCTCTTGGGCGTTGAGAGTGAGCACCGTTCCCTTCGGATGAATGACGCGGTTGCCGATTTTTACTTCCTTGTCCCTATTGATGAAGGCCTCGGCGATGTCGGGATTATGCCCGTTCTTAACCGCGGAGCCACGGATCAGCGCAGACCAATACGAAATTGTCTTATCCCGCGCGGTCGTGGGAAGGTCTTCGCCGCTCGGGAGGATCGGAGCGGCAGCGCCAATTGCGCTTACGGGCGCCATAAAAATGTGTTGCGTGGCAATCGCGATAATCGCACCAGCGGAGCCGGCGTTTGTGTTTATGAATGTGTAACTAGGGATCTTTGTTTGATTGAGCGCGGTCACGATGTCGGCTGCCGCATCGAGTCGTCCGCCGTAGGTGTTCATCTCGAAAATGATCGCCGAGGCTTCGTTGCCCTCAGCCGCTTTGACCGCGCGCCGCAAAAACGCCAGCAGCGAAGGCGCAACTTCACCGCGTAGGGGCGCCACCACCACATCGCCTTTATGAATCACTTCGCGGGCCGCGGCAGCGGCCGTAGCGAGACAACAAATCAATACCAGGATCGAGACTCTGGTTTTCACAAAACGGAAGTTTGTAGCGCGTTTCTGTGAAACGCCATGATATTCTTGCGATGGGCGTCTGACACAGACGTGCTACAAATGACTGTTTTGAAAGACGGTCGCACTGCATAAATTTGGCATCGCTTGCAACGCCAAACGAGACGAAAATAATCAGGCGCACATGGGATCGATCCCGTCAGAAATCATCGAACAGGTCGCCGCCGCCAACGACATCGTCGAAGTGATCGGCTCGTATTTCCCGCTCAAACGCGCAGGGGCAAATTTCAAGGCGCTCTGTCCATTTCATCAGGAAA
>Ga0105249_10006223_pt1 | contig 10363 bp, 9 predicted proteins | sample KBSS44metaG_FD_81522 | JGI IMG/M metagenome (GOLD analysis project Ga0105249, IMG submission 81522) | Switchgrass rhizosphere microbial communities from Kellogg Biological Station, Michigan, USA - KBS S4-4 metaG | ecosystem: Host-associated > Plants > Roots > Rhizosphere > Soil | place...
ATTTCCGCCGATAAACTATTACCTACAGTTCTTTAAAACACAGGAAAATTAGAAACTTCTGTGTTGATCAAAATAACTAAACGACCTCTTAGGTGGAAGAGGATGGTGGCTTGTAAAAGGGGCCTTGGTTCGGGGCCCCTTTCTTTTTGCCCATACCTTAATGATTATCTCTCTTCAAAAGTTTAAGATTGAATTCTTTAAACTCAAGTCTTTTTCTATATTTTTGCCATTTACAACTATGGAATATAATACAACACGCAATATGCTGGTGATGCGGGAATATGGGCGTCATGTACAGAAAATGATAGAGCATCTTTTATCTATCGAGGATCCGGAACGCCGCCAGCGGAATTCGCAGGCTGTTATTGAACTAATGGGTTTTTTAAATCCTCACTTAAAAAATGTAGAAGACTTCCGTCATAAATTATGGGACCATTTGTTTTTAATTTCCGATTTTAAGCTTGAGGTAAAATCTCCCTACCCAATTCCAACCAGGGAAACGCTTAAAGCGAAACCGGATCCACTTCCTTATCCTAAACGTCATCCAAAGCATGCACATCTTGGTAAAAATCTTGAAGTAATAATCAATAAAGCTTTAAAAGAAGAAAACCCTGATAAACGTCTTGGCTTTGCCAATGCTGTTGCTTATTACATGAAACTTGCTTATAATAACTGGCATAAGGAAGTTGTGCATGATGATGCAATTCAAAGTGAGTTAAGCGGTATTACAGATGGACAATTGACGTTTACCAATACACCTTATGTAAAAGCATTCCGTCCCCAGGATAATCGTGATCGCGGAGGTTATGGTAAACCACGGGGCAAATTTCAACAACGTGGCGGCGGCGGTGGTGGCCGGCATAATGATAACAGAGGTGGCAGCAATTTTAAAAAGAAAAGATATTAAGAATAGTTTGCTATTAGAAAATTAGTAGGTTGTCAGTACATCTGCCAGCCTTTTTTATTTTTATTCTGTAATTGATCATTTGTAATATTATAAAATTAGCTTGTATCTTTCCTTTCATCAATAATTTTCAATTTCCAATTATTTGATATGAGTTCCTTTGAAGTAAAAGGAGGTAATAAATTAGCCGGGGAAATTATTCCTCAAGGAGCAAAAAATGAAGCACTTCAAATTATAAGCGCCGTATTATTAACACCCGAAAAAGTTACAGTCACTAATATTCCCGATATTATCGATGTCAATCTTTTGATCGAATTGCTCGGGGAAATGAATGTAAAGATCGAAAGGCCGCAACAGGATACTTGTATCTTCCAAGCTGATGATGTAAATATTGACTACCTGCACAGTGAAACTTATAAAAAGAAAAGCGGAAGGTTACGAGGCTCAGTAATGTTTGCAGGGCCGATGCTTTCAAGATTCAAAAAAGCATTTATTCCAAAGCCGGGCGGTGATAAAATTGGGCGCCGCCGACTTGATACACATATTAGTGGCTTTGAAAAACTTGGCGCCTCTTACGTACATAATGAACAGGATGGTTTTTTTCATTTGGTAGCACCAGATCTCAGAGGCAATAATCTATTATTGGATGAACCTTCTGTTACTGGTACTGCTAATATAATTATGGCTGCTGCAATGGCAAAAGGAATTACTACTATTTACAATGCAGCATGTGAACCCTATATACAGCAACTATGCAAAATGCTGAATAAAATGGGTGCAAAAATTACGGGCATTGGCAGTAATATGCTTAGTATCGAAGGAGTAGCTTATCTCGGCGGTACTGACCATCGTATGCTGCCCGACATGATCGAAGTTGGCTCCTTTATTGGCCTGGCAGCTATGACGCAAAGTGACATTACAATTAAAAACGCAGGCATCGATCATCTTGGAATCATTCCAGGAAAATTCCAGCAACTTGGAATTAAAATGAATTTTTACGGAGATGATATTCATATTCCGGAGCAGGATGTTTATGAAATACAAACCTTTCTTGACGGTTCAGTGATGACGATTTCTGATCACCCATGGCCAGGTTTTACGCCAGATCTTTTGAGTATTGTTTTAGTAACTGCTATACAAGCAAAAGGCTCTGTTCTCGTTCATCAAAAAATGTTTGAAAGCAGGTTGTTTTTTGTAGATAAACTTATCGACATGGGCGCAAGAATAGTTCTTTGTGACCCTCACCGTGCTGTTGTTATCGGGCTTGAAAGAGAAACAGCTTTGAAGGGAATATCGATGAGCAGCCCTGATATCCGTGCGGGAGTAGCATTATTGATTGCCGCATTAAGCGCCGAAGGCAAAAGCGTTATTCAAAATATAGAACAGATAGATCGCGGCTACCAGCATATAGATGAAAGATTACGGAAATTAGGAGCTGATATAAAAAGAATAGGATGATAGAAAATATTTTTGAGAAGAATATTATACTGGAAAATGAAAGAGCATTGCTCCGTCCCTTGGAACAAAGTGATTTTAATAATCTGATTTCATTTTCCCTTAATGAGCCAGATATATGGAAATATGGATTAATAACTGCAGCCGGAGAAGATAATCTCCGAAGCTACCTGCATGGAGCTGTAACAAATCGTCAACAGGAAAAAGAATACCCTTTTATAGTATTTGACAAAAAGGCAAATGCTTATGCAGGCAGCACAAGATTTTATGATATACAACAATCTTATTTATCTGCACAGTTAGGTTTTACATGGTATGGAAAAAAATTCCAGCAAACCGGGTTGAACCGACATTGCAAATTATTGATCTTAAGTTTTGCCTTTGAAGAATGGGAGCTTGAAAGAGTGGAATTCAGGGCGCATGCAGCCAATGAACGATCTATAAAAGCCATGAAGGCTATCGGTTGTACTGAAGAAGGAATTCTTAGAAGCCACATGCCAACAGTTGATGGCTCAAGAAGAGACAGCGTTGTACTAAGTATATTAAAAAGCGAATGGGAAGCTGGTATAAAAGAGTTGTTGAAAACTAAAACTCATTAAGGCTTATTGATTACAAAGGAGTTGTTTATTGAATTAAAGGAAGGTGGCAAAACATCATAAAAAAAACCAAAAGCCATTTTGTATTTCCCCGCCTTTAACTCTTTTATGGAAATAGAAAATTTGTGAGCTGCTGACTTACCCGGTTCAATTTTATCTTTTACTGAAAATGTCTTTAAAGTATCAGTTCTCTCTATTTGATTTTTATTATCTTTTATCTGGCAAAACATAACGGGTTGACTTCCGGATGAGGCATTTAAAAAAGACAAGGCCGTTTTTCTTTCATTTTTTATTCTCACAAATAATTGCATACTATCATTAGCAGATGCTGATAATTCAATACTGACAGGAATATTGTAATACGATTCAAAATGGGGCCGCAACTGGTAGTAAACAGTTTTACCCATTTTTGATTCAAACTTATTACTGCCTTCAAATTCTCTTTTTCTTATCATTAAAATATCTTTTCCCTGGAGACTGTCTTCGTAATTCCAAAGATCATACTGGGTCTTTCGATTATCCTCTCCAAATATGCACACAGCCATTTGGCCGGTATAAAATGTATAAAATGACGGTTCCCTGAAATCCCGTATAAATAACACGGGCTTGTTTGCAGCCAGGCTATTTATTTCTTTTGACCATATGTCCCGGCCCTGGTAAAAATCTATTTTTTGTAAAAAAGATAAAAAAGGATAAAAAGTATTTACCCGAAAAAGAATAATAACAATGAAAAATGGTGTGGCCAACCAATAAAATAATTTCCTTTTAGCATTATCATTATAATATTTTATCGCAAGAAATGCCATGGGGAACAATGCAATAGAAGTCCAGTGCAGGTGAATAAAAACTTTTACAGATGTAAACAGGAAAAAACAAAGAGTGCCGATAGCAATGAATTTTAATGTTTTTTCAAATTGATTAGTTTTTTTATAATCAAACAAGGCTATAAGAAAAACAGGACTAATTGCAACCAGTTGTTGAGAAAGATATTCCCCTGTATGTTTTAATGATAATCCTGATACCCTATCACTCAGATGATATTGTAAAGAAGGGAAGCCACTTTCGTATTGCCATAAGACATGCGGTATCGACAATATCACAGGAATTAACAGGGATACCCAGAACCATTTTGTTTTAAACAGCCGGAAATTTGACAACACCGTAAACACTAAAACAAGAGCTCCATGATATTTGGAATAAAACATTCCGGCAAGTGAAAGACCTAATAGCAATGCTGCGCTGGCATCGTCTTTTTCTATTAATCTTTTATACCCCAATAAAAAGAGAAGACTAAAAAATAAAAGAACCCCATCAGGAAAAACAATGATTGAAAAATAATGAAGTAACGGTTGTGCTAATAAAACAAGATAAGTAATGTTCTTTTGTTTTAAGTTTTCCGGAATTAACCTGAAAAACAATAAAAAGCTTGCAGAAGTCAGGAGAATATTAAGCAACCGTACGCCCAGCTCATTATGAAAAATTGCATACCCAAGCTTTATTATTAAGGCTACCATGGGCGGATGATCATAATAACCCCATTGAAGATGACGGCTATAAAACCAATAATATCCTTCGTCGCTGGTGAGATCAACAAAATAGGCCTGCAAGATGCCAAGCAGCAACCAAAAAATAAAAAAAAGAGCTGGCTTGTGTTTCAGATCCATAGCAGGATTTTCTATTAAGCTTTGAAAATAGCTTAAAATTTGTAAGAGATTGAGCATTTCACCAGGATATTATTTACAACCTGAAAACACTGTTATATAATTCTCTTTTCCTTTCTTTGCGCATGGCTTCCTTCAATAAAATAATTGTTATCACAGCGCCATCGGGCGCAGGAAAAACGTCAATTACAAAACATTTATTAAAAACATTTCCTCAATTAGCATTTTCTATCTCTTCTGCCACCAGGCCTCCAAGAAGCTATGAAACCAATGGCGTGGATTATTATTTTATTTCTCCTGATGATTTCGAACAAAAAATACAACGTAAAGAATTTGCAGAATGGGAAATGGTGTACGATGGAAAATATTATGGTACCCTAAAAAGTGAATTGGAACGAATTTGGAACAACGGCCAAGTTCCTTTATTGGATATAGATATTAAAGGTGCTATTCATTTTCAACGTCAATATCCCAAATCCCTTCTAACTATATTTATCGAACCTCCTTCTATTGATGAATTAGAAAGAAGATTAAAATCTAGAGGCACTGAAAGTACAGAATCATTGCAAGCCAGGATAAATAAAGCAGCTTACGAGCTTTCTTTTAAAGACCACTTTAATAAAAAAATTATAAATGATTCTTTTGAAAGAGCCTGCAAAGAAGCGGAAGATACCGTCAAAGAATTCTTGGAAATAAAATAAGTCTTACTCTCTCAACGATAAACTACAAACTTCAAACTATAAACTCTTTTTATCTTTACTTCATGATTGATTGGAAAACCATAGTTTTCTTTATTCTCACTTTGTTGTTAATGGGATTTTTTGCTGGGATAGAAATGGCATTCTATAGCGCCAATCGATTAAGCATTGAGATTAAAAAAAAACAAGGCATAACTTCTACCGAAATTCTTTCAAGGTTTGTTGATTCACCTGCAAGATTCCTGGGAACTACATTAATAGGCTATAATATTTTTTTGGTTTTTCTGGGGCTGCAGATAAGTACTGTTATGCGACCTGTTTGGCATTATTTACGGGTAGGATCTAATCTTGTCCATCTTATTGCTGAAATTGTTTTGGCAACTTTCGTTGTTTTGATAATTGCCGAATTTATTCCTCGAGCCATTTTCAGAGCTAAAAGTAATTCGTTGCTCAGTCGTATGGCTTATGTTACTGATTTTTTTTACCAGATGTTTTATCCCCTTGCTTCGGGACTTATCAATCTTTCACAATGGATATTAAAATATATATTCAATATAAGGCTGGATAAAACAAAAGAACCTTTTAACCGCAGCGATCTTAAAAACCTTTTTCATCCGAATATGGATGAAGAAAAGCAGGAAAGGAATACACAACTAATGGAAAATGCGCAAGAACTTCCAAAGGTTAAGATCCGCCAATGCCTGGTACCAAGAAAAGAGATCATTGGCGTGGAATTTCGATCAACAATGGAAGAGGTAAAGAAAAAATTTGTTGAAACGAAACTTAGCAAACTGTTAGTATTTGAAAACAATATTGATCATATCGTTGGTTATGTTCACCAATTAGATCTTTTTAAAAAACCATCTGATATAAAATCAATCCTGTTGCCGATACCTGCTGTTCCTGAAAGTATGAGTGCAACAGATCTCATCAGTAAGTTTACCCGGGAAAGAAAAAGCATTGCATGGGTGGTAGATGAATTTGGAGGTACTGCAGGCATCATTACGATGGAAGATGTGCTGGAAGAATTGTTTGGTGAAATAGAAGATGAGTACGATACGGAAGAATTTGTAGAAAAGCAGATCGCCGAAAATGAATATATCTTTTCGGGCAGGCTGGAGCTGGATTATCTTGAAAAAAAATATAATCTTGAATTTCCAAAAGATGAATCAGAAACGCTTTCAGGTTTTATCATCAATTACTACGAAACAATTCCCCGCCAAAAAGAACGCATTATTATCGATGATTACGAGTTTGACGTTATTACTGTAAGTGATACAAGGATCGAAATGGTAAAAATGAAAAAGCTTAAGTAAACTTAGGACAGCAGGTTCTCCAACTGTTCATTGCTTATTGCCCATTGCCAATTGCTCATTGACCCTATCTTTGCTCCTCATTTTAAAAGAACATGGCTTTACTGGATTTTTTAAGCAAGCGAAACAAGGACCCCCATGCGGAAATGTCGTTCATTGATCATCTTGAAGAGCTTCGCTGGCATATTATCCGTGCAGTGATCGCTGTTCTTATTGGAGCAGTTATAGTTTTTATTTATTCCAATTTCGTTGTTAATCATATTTTGTTTGCACCCACCCGAGCTGATTTTATTTCAGCCCGTTGGCTTTGCAGTTTAGGAAAAAGTATCGGTATCGGCGATACACTTTGCTTCGCACAGGTAGATGCAAAATTTCTTGAAACAACAATGACAGGACAATTTATTGCGTCATTCACACTTGCTTTTATCGGTGGGTTCATCCTGGCTTTTCCTTATATCTTTTGGGAATTCTGGAAATTTGTCAGGCCTGCTCTCGCACCCAAAGAATTAAAACAAACAAGAGGTGTTATATTTTGGGTGTCCCTTCTATTTTTTCTTGGAGTAGCTTTTGGATATTTTATTCTCACTCCTTTCATGGTAAATTTTTATTTTAATTACAAACTAAGTCCACAGATACAGATAATGCCAACCTTTTCCGATTACCTTGAAAATCTTATTTATACCACAGTTGGCATTGGTGTTTTATTTCAAATGCCACTTCTTGTAATGGTGCTGGCAAGGATTGGTATAGTAACAGCAAGATTTTTAAGAAAATACAGGCGACATGCTTTTGTTATCATACTCATTGCAGCAGCTATTATTACACCCTCTACAGATCCATTCAGCCTGACCATTGTCACCATTCCTCTTTATGCATTATATGAAGCCAGCATTATCATTGCTTCAAGAATAAATAAAAGACAGCAAAAGGAATTGGAAGAATGGGAATAAATAGAAGATCCGGAGCTTGTGTCCTCCGACATCCGACTTCAGCCTTTTCAGTAGCTTTGCTTATTCTTAACGTCTAACTTGTGAGTTATGCATTCTCCTTTTGATTATAGTAAGCCCATAGCCATTGGCAGTGACCACGCAGGGTTTGATGTGAAGGAAGACCTGATATCCTTTTTAGAAGCTAAGGGTTTTGCTTTTAAAGATTTTGGTACTCACTCAAACGAATCGGTTGATTATCCCGACTATGCCCATCCTGTAGCCAATGCTGTAGAAAACGGTGAAGCAGCCTTCGGTATTTTATTATGCGGAAGTGCTAATGGCGTAGCTATTACAGCAAATAAACACCAGGGCATTCGTGCTGCCATCTGCTGGGGTGAAGAGTTGGCAGGGATTGTTCGTAAACACAATGATGCTAATATAATCTGCATCCCTGCTCGTTTTGTTCGTGAAGGAGACGCAGAAAAAATGCTCGAGATATTTATGACCACTGAATTTGAAGGAGGTCGCCATCTGCAAAGAGTTGAAAAAATGGCATGTTATTAATATAATTTCTTTAATGCCATTTATCAAATCACATTCTTACTCAAGCTTAATTCAGCTATGCCTGAGTTTAATTTCAAAAAAAATTAAATGCGACAATTAATTGTATTTTTTTTATTGATGCCTGCATTGAATATCTGTGCTCAAAAGCCTTCAAAAAAGCAGGAGAAAAAAAATGATCCCACTGTATTTGCAAAAACGATTACTCCGGGTGATCTGAAAAAACATTTATATATCGTTGCCGGTAAAGAAATGGAAGGAAGGGAAACTGCGACTGAGGGTCAGCGCAAAGCAGCAGCTTATATTGAGAGTCAATTTCGTTCCTTGGGCCTGATCCCTGGTAACAATGGAAAATATCAATTGCCTTACCCGGTTTACCAGGATTCATTAATAAATGCAACAGTGCAGATAAATGATCAGTCATACGAACTCGATAAAGATTTTTACTTAAGCGTCGCACAAAGTAATACTGCCACATATCGTTTTTCTGAAGTCGTATTTGTTGGCAATGGCCTTGTTGATTCTACCCACGATGATTATAAAGGAATTGACGTATCCGGCAAAGTTGTATTAATGCTTTCCGGTGGTTCTACACAAGGTTTTAGCCGCTTCAGCAATCCAAGATTAGACGCTGCCCAAAAAAAGGGAGCGGTTGCCGTGATGATGGTATCATCCAATTTTCCAAGGCAAACAAAATCCAATCCCAAAGGAGCAACTTATCTCAATGCATTTCAAAAAACAATTCGTCCGAATCTATTCACCATCTCAGAAAAAATGGCCGATGCAATAATGAGCGGTGACTATGCAAATGCAAAAGCCGGTAAGATCCGATCTAAAACTTATAACGCCGATGTATTGTTAAGTTTTAATAAAAATATTTCTCCCTTGCAAAGCAGTAATGTGCTTGGGTTATTGGAAGGAACTGACCTGAAAGACGAATATGTTTTTATTACGGCACATTACGATCATTTGGGTAAAAGAGATACGGTGATATGGTATGGCGCTGATGATGATGGATCAGGAACAGTAAGCGTATTAGAACTTGCTGAAGCCTTTGTAAAAGCAAAAGCTGCAGGCCATGGCCCACGACGCAGTATTGTATTTATGACAGTAAGCGGCGAAGAAAAAGGATTATGGGGATCTGAATATTATACAGATCATCCCGTTTATCCATTGGAAAAAACAACAGTTGATCTTAATATAGATATGATCGGCCGCATTGATGCTACCCGCAAACAAGGCGATTCAATGAACTATGTGTATGTGGTAGGTGATGATAAAGTAAGCTCTGATCTCAAAACAATAAGTGAAGCAACTAATAAAAAATATACACTCCTTGAATTAGATTATAAATTCAATGATCCAAAAGATCCGCAGCGTATTTATTTCCGCAGCGATCATTACAATTTTGCGAGCAAAGGAGTACCTATCATTTTTTATTATGATGGAATGTTAGGTGCGGATTATCATAAACCTACAGATACGCCTGATAAAATTTATTATAGCCTGTTGGCAAAAAGAGCTCAGCTTGTTTTTTATACTGCCTGGAATATGGCAAACCGCGATGAAATGTTAAAACGGGATTTAAAGTTGGAAGTTCCGAGAGGCTTTTAATAAAAAAAGAATCATTGCGATTTGTTCCAAAAAAAATATCAACGTGGCACAGATTCCATCATTTGGGGAAGTGCCCAGCTATTAAGGGGAAAGACTGACATATAGATTCTGTATGTTTTTTTAGAAGCCCTTTAAACCATAGACAACCTTACAGGTCTATTTATCGTTGATTCATTAAACGTTTGTGACTATCCCTAATCGGACCTCCTTTGAAAACATTAATCCTTACCTTTCCTTATAAAAGCAATAAACGGTCTCGCATTAACGAGACCGTTTTATTTTTGATGATCTTAAAAATTATTAGCCCAGCAACACCACTATTATTAAGTTCGTTGCGTCGCACACTTCATCGTTCTACTCACCACCCCAACACCCACGCAAAGATCAATGGCGCTACTATTGTTGCATCACTTTCTACAATGAACTTCGGTGTATGAATATCTAATTTGCCCCATGTAATTTTTTCATTAGGCACTGCACCTGAATAAGAGCCGTAAGATGTAGTTGAATCACTGATCTGGCAGAAATAACTCCAGAATGGAACATCGTGCCAGCCGAGATCCTGGTACATCATGGGTACAACGCAAATTGGAAAATCACCGGCAATACCACCACCAATCTGGAAAAAGCCC
>Ga0105249_10006224_pt1 | contig 10362 bp, 9 predicted proteins | sample KBSS44metaG_FD_81522 | JGI IMG/M metagenome (GOLD analysis project Ga0105249, IMG submission 81522) | Switchgrass rhizosphere microbial communities from Kellogg Biological Station, Michigan, USA - KBS S4-4 metaG | ecosystem: Host-associated > Plants > Roots > Rhizosphere > Soil | place...
AACCAGCGATCACGCAAACTTCTGCGCCGGAACCTCGCGGAGCGATTGAATACCAACCCGAATCGTACAGCGCCCCTTCATCGAGTTATCAAGCTTCAGTTACGTACGATGAACCGCAAGTGGCTTACGAGGATCAAGTTCATGAAGTATCAACGACCGCGGAATATGCTCCGTCGGCACCGGTTCCTGTCAGCGTATTTTCCGAGCGTTCGGCTGAAACATCCTCGAGCGGCTCGGCCATTACCGCTGATAACTTGTCGCCTCAGATGATCGAGGCCATCGCACGACGCGCCGTCGAGATGCTCTCAGACGAAGTGATTCGTGAGATTGCCTGGGAGGTTGTTCCCAGCCTCGCCGAGTTGTTGATCAAGCGGCAACTGGAAGAGAAAGAATCGCAACACAAATAGGCCAGGCGGAAAGTGTAAGAGAGGCAGGTGGTCGCTAAACGGCCACCTGCTTTTGTTTTGTTCGGGGTCAGTTGTCCGTGGTCAGTTGTCAGTAGTTCATAGTCCGTTGTACGGTACAACACTCCAACGATGATCGTGATTTACAACGGACAACGGACAACTGACCACGGACAACTGACAACGGACAGATTTGATGGATATCCCAAAACAATACGATCCTAAACAAGCAGAACAACACCACTACGAACGATGGGAGAAGAGTGGGTATTTCACTCCCGAGATCAATCGCGATCCAAACGCGCCCGTTTTCAGTATTGTCATTCCGCCGCCGAACGTTACCGGCTCACTGCACATGGGCCATGCTCTGCAACACACATTCATGGACGTGCTTACGCGCTACAAACGCATGAGCGGCTTTCGCACTCTTTGGTTACCGGGAATCGATCACGCAGGCATTTCTACCCAGCTCATGGTCGTTCGCGCGTTGAAGAAAGAGGGAACGAACAGACATGAGCTCGGCCGAGAGAAGTTTGTTGAGCGGGTGTGGCAGTGGAAAAACGAGTCGGGCGGCCAAATAACCTTGCAGATGCGACGCGAAGGCGCGTCAGTTGATTGGTCGCGCGAGAAGTTCACCATGGATGAGGACCTGTCGCGCGCTGTTCGTGAAGAGTTTGTCCGACTGTATGAAGAAGGATTGATCTATCGCGGCAACCGGATCGTGAATTGGTGTCCGAATGATCAGACCGTTTTGTCAGATCTTGAAGTTGAAAAGTTGCCGCAGGCGGGTAAGCTCTACTACTTACAGTATCCAATAAAAGACAGCGACGAGCGGGTTACAGTAGCGACCACTCGACCAGAAACGATGTTGGGCGATACGGCGGTTGCGGTGAATCCGGGTGACAGCCGTTATTCGAATGCGCTCGGCTCGACGATCCTTTTGCCTTTGACGAATCGCGAGATCCCCATCATCGCGGACGAATTTGTGGATCCGGAGTTTGGCACGGGCGCGGTGAAGGTGACTCCCGCACACGATCCAAACGATTACGAAATGGGTGTGCGACACAATCTGCCGCAGGTTGTAGTCATTGATCCTCACGCGAAGATGACCGCCGACGCCGGCGATGGCTTTGCGGGTCTTGATCGTTACAAAGCGCGCGAGAAAGTGGTTGAAGAGTTTGAACGTCTTGGTTTGCTTGAGAAGGTTATCGACTACGAGTTTTCGATCTCGAAGTGCGAACGATGTAAGACGGTGATCGAGCCTTTGATCTCGACGCAGTGGTTCATGCGCATGGAGCCGCTTCGCGATCTGGCGCTCGATCTAATGAGACGTGAACACAAGCCGCAGTTTACTCCGGAGGTGCCTTACGAAAAGGTCTACACTGGGTGGTTGGAAAATCTTCGCGATTGGACCATCTCGCGGCAGCTTTGGTGGGGACATCAGATTCCGGCGTGGTATACGCCCGCCGGCGAAGTAGTCGTTGCTCGATCCGTCGAAGAGGCGCGAGAGAAAGCCGGCACTGACGAACTGACGCAGGATCCTGACGTACTCGACACGTGGTTTTCATCAGCTCTATGGCCTTTTTCGACGCTTGGGTGGCCTGACGAAACTGACGACCTGAAGACGTTTTATCCCACCTCGGTGCTCATCACCGCGCGCGACATTATTTTCCTTTGGGTGTCACGAATGGTGATGCTGGGAATGAAGTTTATGGGTCGCAAGCCTTTTTCTGACGTGTACATCACCGGCACTGTTCTCGATGCACAGGGCCAGCGGATGTCAAAGACGAAGATGAACGGCATCGATCCGCTCGTTGTTTTTGACAAGTATGGTGTCGATGCCACACGGCTGACGCTCGCTCAGGTAGGCAGCACCGATACGCGCTGGAATGAAAAGCAAGTTGAGTCGTACCGAAACTTCGCCAACAAGATTTGGAATGCGGCGCGATTTGCCTTGTTGTATTCAGAAGACGCGAACATCAATCCGCAATTAATTGAGTCGAACGACGCTAGTCTTGCGCTGCACGATCGCTGGATGATTTCGCGTCTGAACAAGACTGCGCTGGATTTGAATCGCGCTTTGGCGGAATACGATTTCCATCAATCTGTGCAACTGCTCTATCACTTCTTTTGGGACGATTTTTGTGATTGGTACATTGAGCTCACCAAAGCCGCTGTCATCAGCGAAGAGCCCAGCGCGAAACGTACTGAAGCGAGATCGCGTTTGCTAACAATTTTGGATCAGGCGCTTCGCTTGTTGCATCCGTTCATGCCTTACATCACGGAAGAACTGTGGCAGCGATTGCCGGGAGTCGGAGAGAACTTGCTTCATTCCGCGTACACAGGAGTCACGCCGTCGATTATGCTCGCTGCTTTTCCTCATGGATCTGAAACTTTGATCGATGAGCGGGCCGAGTCGGAGATGGCGGCGACGATCGATTTGATTTCTCGAGTTCGCAATATTCGGTCGGAGATGAATATCAAACCGGGCGAGCGTGTGCGTGTAATCATCGGTGCACCAGACGAAACACTTCGGCAAGTGTTCACGGCGGCCAAGGATCAGATTGCGCGAATCGTTCGCGCATCCGAGGTTTCGGTCGCCGAACAACTCGACGCACCAAAAGCTTCTGCCCGCGCTGTGCTGATTGGTGGAGCGGAATTGGCGGTGCCACTCGAGGGACTGATCGATTTCCAACAGGAGATTCAGCGTCTGGAACGCGAAGAAGAGAAGCTTCGTGCTGAAGGCGCAAAGCTTGAAACGCAACTCGGCAATCCGAACTTTGTTGAGCGCGCGCCTGCTGAACGCGTAGAGGAAGTCAGGGCTAGAATTGCTGAAATCGCTCAACGGACCTCTCAACTCCAACAATTGATCGGAAACTTGCAATGAACTGGACTGACGAAGGCGCGCTTTATTCACAAATCGGGTTATTTCTGCGCGAAGACCTGGGACGCGGTGATCTTACGAGCCAGGCTATCCTCGCGCGAAACACGCGCGCTCGCGGTCGCTTTGTCGCGGGCGAAACGATGATCGTCGCCGGTCTGGAAGCGGCAGAAGAAGTCTTTCTCACGCTCGATTCGCAGCAACAACTTGAAGCATTTGTATCTGACGGGGAGCAGGTCGAAGCAGGGAAGTTGATCGCACGCGTGGTGGGATTCGCCGATGTGTTGTTGGCCGGCGAGCGTGTTGCGCTCAATCTCATACAACATCTGTCTGGCGTCGCCACAATGACGAACCATTTGGTACAGGCCGTTGCCGGAACGAGAGCTCAAGTTGTCGATTCACGAGAAGCCACTCCCGGTCTGAGGATGTTGGAGCGATATGCTGTGTCGCTTGGCGGCGGGAGTAATGGACGCTTTGGACTCGACGACGGTGTTGTGATCACTTCGAACCACTCGGTGATGAGCGGAGGCCTTGCGGCCGCAGTTAAGACAGCAAAAGAGAAGCTGGGCCATCTGTATAAGATTGCGGTGGAGGTTTCCGACGAGGCAGAAGTTACTCACGCGATCGAGCACGGCGCCGACAATTTGATCCTTCAAAACGTGTCCGTTGAAGAGGCGCGTCCATTAATCAAACGTGCCCGAGAGTTATCTGAAAAAATCTCGATTGAATGCGGCGGTGGTGTGACAATCGAGACGGCCCCGGCCTTTGCAGAAGCCGGTGTTGATTTATTGAGCATCAATACCTTGGATAGTCATGCGCCGCACGTGAGCTTCAAGCTGAGCGCATTTTAATAGGACCTATGTGACCTAATAGGACCTATTTGACCTATTTGGCCTATAGGACCTATTACTCGAATGACCACTAGTAATTCATGGCGGCACCGTCAGGCTCATCGTGCACTGGAACGCCAGCTCGATTATCAGCAGCATAAAGCTTTAGCAGTCGCGGGACGCGAGGCTGACGTTGTGGCGGCGATGAAGTTGTCGTCGGAAAGAGTGCGAGGTGTCCTGGAGAAATACCAGCCGATTGATTCTGGAGCTTCGGTTATTGAAGTCGGAAGCGGCGCTCACGGATTAATATTTTTCTTCGGAAACGAAAACGTGGTCGGTGTCGATCCCTTAGCAGTCGATTACCGTCGCCTGTTTCCCATCTGGCAAAAGCGAGTTCCGACAGTAGCTGCCTTTGGTGAACAGTTACCTTTTGCGGACAAGAGCTTTGACATTGTGCTCTGCGACAATGTTGTCGACCACGCTGAGAATCCCGCGGGTATTGTTCAGGAGCTGGTGCGCATTTTGCGACCGGGGGGACTGCTGTACTTCACCGTTAACATTCATCACCCGGTGTATTTCGTAGCGGCCCGTGCTCACTCGACGTGGAACGCGCTCGGAGTGGCGTACCAGATCGGTCCCTTTGCGGATCACACAACACACCTCACGTTCGGGCGTGCGCAACATCTATTCGCAAACCTTCCCGTAGCCATTCTTCAAGAGCGAAGTAACGTGAGTGAGACAAAGGCCAGAGCCAGGACGATGCGGGCCAGACATCTGGGAGACAGTCTGAAGCGCGTGTTTTTCAAGAACGCGCTTTATGAAGTCGTTGCGCGTCGCCAATGAACCTCCCAAAGCAGATCCACAGATTACGCAGATTACACAGATTAGATTCAGGGCAGGAGCAGCAGCAGGAGCAGGAAAGGCTGAGTCGTTAGTCCTGTCCCTGCCTGCTGCTCCTGCTCCTATTATTTCTAATCTGTGTAATCTGCGTAATCTGTGGATCTGCTTTGGGATGTGATTTGGCGGAACAACCCTCCCGCACGGTCGTGTAAAGCTTTTGGCTACCGGCCTTTTCAAAGCCAGGCGTGGCATCGCATTACCGCGTTAAAGCGTCTGAACTGAGGTCAATCTTGCGAGTGAGCCGCAATCCGGCTTGAAACCGCGATCCTGACTGGCGTATCTTAAAAGTCGGTTGCAAGGAGTGAATTTGTGATGCCCACCATACGTGAGTTAAACGCCCTGTCGTGGATGTCTCGCCGACTGCCCAGCCGCGTAATCTTTCAGCTGTTTGTTGTTCTCGCAGTCATTGTGAGTCTCGGCCTCGTGCAGGTTGACGCGCAATCGCGGAAGAAAAAACGTACGCGACGCACGACTACTCCCGTAAAAAGACCGGTCATCACAAATCCGACAATCGCGCTGCCGGGTGACTCCACTGATCCGAAGATCATCAGCACAGCAGATCAAACCTCACCCGATGTCGACCCAACAGAAACTCCCGCGAAGAAACCTGCCAAATCTTCGACGTCAGATACCGACAACATGCAGCAGACGATCACCACCTTGAACAACCAAGTGAACCGCCTCAACGATCGGCTCACGTCGATGCAGGAGGACGATCGATATCTGCTCGACATGGAGCGTTTGACACGCGCCGAACAACGCGCTGAATCTTTGCGCGCTCAGTTGATCGACGTGCAGAGCAAGATGGCCGACTTAGGTGCGAAGCTCGATCAGGTTGAGTACTATTTGAAGCCCGAGAATATCGACAAGGCAACGCAGGGTTACGGTTCCACGCGGCCGGAAGATGCGCGCGATGCTCGTCGGCGTCAACTGGAAAATGAAAAAGGACGTTTGCAGGCGCAGATAAATATTCTTGAAGGTAGTAAGGTTCGCTTGGAGTCGGCAATTGGCACTGCCGACACTGAAGTGGATCTACTGCGTGCTCGCCTCAATCAACAGCGCCTCGATGCCGACGCGAAGAAAACTGACGCGTCGAAACCTGCCACTCCTACTCGCAAGCCGGAATAATTAGGGGCAGGGGCAGCAGCCAGGAGCAGGAGTTTCGTGCCCCTGCGTGCTGCCCTGCTCCGTTCATTGGGCCCCGCTGCCTTGTAACGCGACAGGTATCCAGGTCCCGCCTTGATTCGCAAAAACAAGAATGTAGGAGACTGTGAATGGACTCGCTTCTGTACCGCCACCCCCTACAGCGCTTAGTTGAACTGTCGCAGTCCCCATTGCTATCGCGGTCTCGCCAGCGATGTTCACCGTGACGTTTGCGGTCTCCAGTCTCGAGAATCTCATCTGGCCTGATGATAACGAATCGAGGACTTGCTGCCGCGTCTGTCGGTTTCCACTGCGATGGGTCCAAACGAAGCTGTTGTGCATCAGGTTTTCAAGTTTCTTAACATCAGCGCCAAGGACGGCACGGAAAAACGCATCGTGAACTCGAGTTACGTCCGCCTTTGCTGCGTCAGTCGATTGTGGCATCCGCGTCGACTGCCAATTAACTACTTGCCATTTGCCGTTGCGTTTCAAGAACGTGCCGCTGTTTAGATTACTTGCGACCTGGGTTGTGCCATCCCTTTCGGTAGTCGAGACAAGACGAAACGCAACGATCGCAGTTGTGCCGTATTGCTGGATGCGAATGTCTTCGGCGGTGTAGGTTGTTTTCGGATCGGTCGGTTTCGGCGGGGGAGCAGACCGTACGTTATGCATTACTTCAGTTTTGTTAACGCGAGCGCCTGCCGATCGGGTGTAGATGAGATCGTCGGCCCAGAACGCTTCGTGGATCTGCGCGTCATTCCGCGAAGCACCGGCGAGAAAGTCATTTAGAAGCTTTGTTAGTTCGGCTGCGTCGGGTGCAGTGGTTTGAGAGAAGGTTGTGCTTGAAAAAATTAATGCGAAAGTTATCGAAAGAAGGATTCGTGTTTTGAACATGTCTAATCTCCCGCAATAAAGTATGTCATGACCCAGCGACCTTCTTCCTTCGCAAACGCGGCGCGATAGGCAATCGGACTCCGGATGAATTCCTGGGCTACATAGCCACTCTGCCCGTCGGACAATTTAACTTTGATCCAATCGCGCTTTTCACCTCGTGCTTTGTTCCCACCCCAATCGGATACTTCGACAATATCGAATGAAAGCTGACGCATGATTGAAGAAGAGATCTGGGGGGCGGCGCGCACGCGCACGTTCTCTCCGATGATGGCGCCAAGTTCAAAACCGTCCTTGTCTTCGGGCCATTTCGCGGAAATGTAAGGAGCTTCAAAGATACCATCCTTATCAAAAGCGCCACCCAGCGAGAGCACCATCGATAATTCGGTCCAAACTTCACTTTGCGGACGCTCGGGCTTCCACGTCGTCTTAAACTCTTCAATCCCACCATCACCACCAAAGCTGTTCTGTATCTTTGGAGAAAGAATGCTTAACAGATAAACAGTGTCACGACGCTGAACCGCTTGCATCAAACGGGCGCGAAAAGTGAAGAACGTTGGTTCTTTTGAAGCCTCGTCGACCGGATAGAGTTTTGCGACCTGTGCAGAAACGTTGATGGCGAGCGCTGAGATCAGCATCGACGAGACGAGAATTATTCGCATGATTTGATTCCTGTGCTGTAGCGACTCGACGTTCAAGTGCTGGGTGAGTACTTCAGGCCACGCAGTTTATGATATTTCGAGCCCGGGCGACTACCAAGTCATTGGTAGTGTCCTAATTTGTAGGGGCGTCCCTCCGTGGGCGCCCCACTCCGATCGGCGAACATAGGAAGATAGGGCGCCCACGGAGGGACGCCCCTACAAGTTAGGTTCAACACACTATTGGCCAACGATGGTCGACGGCGGTAGACTGAGAGTACATCAATGTCGACACTGCCACAGCGCGATCTCTACCGAATGATTAACGACGCCAACGAGCGTGGCGAACGCATTGCTGTCGCGACCGTGGCTCACACACGTGGCTCAACTCCGCAGAGGCGAGGCGCCAAGATGCTGTTTCTTCAGAGTGGGGAAGTTGCAGGAACAGTCGGTGGCGGTTGTATCGAAGCTGAAGTTTGGGCCGAAGCTCGCGCCGCGTTGCGTTCCGGTAAGTCGGCCCTACACCATTTCTCTCTGACAGCCGAGGAAGCGAGCGAGGAGGGAATGGTTTGCGGCGGGACGATGGATATTTTTATTGATGTGATTGGGTGAAGACGGTCTTTGGTCTTTGGCCTTGGGTCTTTGGATCTAATTGCGGATCTCAGATCTCAAATCTCAGATCTCAACAAAACCGAACTGCCAAGATACCGAAGACCGAATACCAAAGGCCAAAGGCCTAAGACCAAAGACCTAAACCGCACCAAACCTGATGGCTCAAGATTTCCTATCCAACTACAAAGCCAAACATCAGCATCCGCTGAACCGGCTTACTCACAGTATCGGCATTCCGATGATAGTTGTGTCCCTTCCTCTGTTCTTTTTCAGCTGGAAGTGGGCGCTTGCACTATTTATCGTCGGCTGGATACTTCAGTTCGTCGGTCATGCAATTGAGGGAAATCAACCCGCTTTCTTCCGGAATCCTATTTACCTGTTGGTCGGCCCACTCTGGTTAGTTCGTCGCACCGCTGCGGCTGTCGGACTGGCGAAAAAACCCGCTACCAAGTAATCCATCAACCAATCCATGAGCGACAAATCAGCGCAGGCAGTGATGAATGCAATTCCTCAACTGCTCGATGCCGGAACCATGGCTGTACTTGTAACTGTTCTTGAATCGCCAGGGTTTGTCGGAGCAAAACTGTTGCTGGATGAAAACGGCGCATCGATCGGTACGTTGGGAGGCGATGCTCTCGACGAATTTGCGCTTGAGCACGCGGCGAATTTTCTAAAGTCACGCGACGACATACGCGCCGTTCGCGGAGAAGACCTCGCGCCGCAGACGGAGTTTGGCCAAACACTTTTCTTGTTTGAGCGAATCCAGGCTGAAGCGCGACTCGTTATTTGCGGCGCGGGCCATGTAGGAGCGGCACTGGCAACATTCGCAAATATGTCTGGATATCGCGTCACATTGATCGACGACCGAGAGGAGTTCTTGCGGCCCGAACGTTTTCCGAGTGAGCATATTGAATTAGCTCTCGCTGAAGATTGGAGCGAGACTGTGCAGCGAGCAATCGGAAACGGCAAAGGCGTGGCCGTAGCTGTCGTTACGCGCGGACACAATGAAGACGAGCAGTGCATGCGCGCAGCAATCAAAAACGCTCCCGACTATCTAGGTTTGATTGGCAGCAAGCGGCGAACCTCGATAGTCATCAATCGACTGCGAGAGGCAGGGGCGACTGAAGAGCAGGTGAAAGTCATTCACGCGCCAATCGGCTTGGATATTGGTGCAGTTACGCCCGAAGAAGTAGCACTCGCGATACTTGCGGAGATCGTTTGTGTCCGCCGCGGTGGAAGCGGCGGTTTCATGTCAATCACCCGACGTCGCTCAGGTCGATAGTCGACACAAAGTGCAACGTTCATAATATCTACGGTCACTCTTCACAGGAACAATTCAAGCAACGACAAACGCAAGTAGGGAAGGGTGGCTTGCCCCCGCTCAATGTGACTTACTCTCAACGTTGAATGGAAGGAACATTGAGCGGGGGCAAGCCACCCTTCCCTACCTGCAATTCATTTCACTTGAGTTGCTTCAGGGAGGATAGAACGCTGATGCTTGAGTCCTGGCCATCCGCTACCGCGAACGGTACTGAATAGATCAGTTGCTTGTGCTGTTGATTCAAGGTGGTCGAAACTGCTCAACGCGACGCTTTTCTCGCAGCTTGAATACTGGCACGACAACGACAAGCTAAAGCGTATCGGACATCTGCAAGCTTTCAATATTGCAGTTACGACGTGTTAGCATTCGCTCGCTTCCGCAATACTTAAAAACCGCAAGGAACAATTTCAATGACGAACTCTTCAAAAAGCAGTCTGTCGCGTCGCCGTTTCCTATCAACCACCGCAAAGACAGCGGTTGCCACGATTGCCTACACCACACTCAAAACCAAAGGCGGCGATGTTTTCGCTACGACAATCGAGACTCAGGGTAATGGCAGCGCGGCCAGGTTTCAGCCGGCGTTCTCGAAGCTTGATGATTACATCGCGCGTCACATGGCTGATCTCGGTGCACCTGGGATGACATTGGCCCTTGCCAATCGCGACGGGGCACTCCGCATTTCGACATATGGCTTTGCCGACACCAAAACCAACGCTCGAGTGACGTCCGATACTCTGTATCA
>Ga0105249_10006227_pt1 | contig 10360 bp, 10 predicted proteins | sample KBSS44metaG_FD_81522 | JGI IMG/M metagenome (GOLD analysis project Ga0105249, IMG submission 81522) | Switchgrass rhizosphere microbial communities from Kellogg Biological Station, Michigan, USA - KBS S4-4 metaG | ecosystem: Host-associated > Plants > Roots > Rhizosphere > Soil | place...
CCCGGTCGAAAACTTCTCCCCATCCGCCAGTCCGCGTCCGGGGCGGTCGGCGAAGTCATTCACCGCGACCATCGCGCCGATTTCGCTCGAAAACGGTGCAGCTTGCGGCGCGATCTCGAGGAACTCGTTCAGCGCGCCCGACTCGTCGGCCTCGAAATGTGAAAACCCTATATGCCGCAGTTTTTCCGCGGGCATAACGGCCGCGACCGCCTCGCGGACAAGGGGGAACATCCGCCGCATCCCCGAATGAAATAGCAAAGGCTCGTCGTCTACCAGTAGATATTGATTGAAACTGAATCCTCCGGGCAGGGCGGGTACGTCTAGCGGTGTGCTGATGCGATAAATCCCGGCCGCGACCTCATCTATGCAAGTCCCCGTTTGCTGGTTTGTAATCATATCTGCTCCTTTTTCAGCCTGGAAGTGTAACAACCCGGCCAGGCGTTACACTTCTAAAGTGGAATTCGTTAATGAGGAGGATTTGTGCCGCACCATGGCCCCGCGCATCCGTCTGTACGGCCTGCGGCATCTGCGCGACGAACAGGCCGCGGCTGATTTAGTGCAGCAGGTGTTGATGATGACCATCGAAAGCATGCGCGCTGGCAAGGTGAGGGACCTCGCGAAGATCGAGTCCTTCGTGCTGGGTACTTGCCGGATGGTGGTCCTCGAAATTCGCCGCGGGGGGGCCCGCCGGGAGCGCTTGCTGGAGCAGTACCTCCCGCCGGTTTCGGCATTTCCCGAACCGGCTCCCGATTTAGACAAGCTCGCCGAGTGTCTTGGGCGGCTGGCCGAGCGAGAGCGCAGTGTGGTGGTGATGACGTTCTACGAAGAGCACAGCAGCGATACCGTAGCGGGAGCGCTGGGCCTCTCGCATGAGAACATCCGTGTCATCCGCCACCGCGCGCTGGGCCGGCTGCGGAAGTGTATGTCAGGCGGCGCCGCATGAGCTGCGCTAATCCCATCGATCCCGCCACCCTGGCGGATTACTGGCTCGCGGAGCTTTCTCCCACTGAGGAATCCGCCGTGGAGGAACACATATTCAGCTGCGAGGATTGCACGCGACAGTTACAGTCCGTGATCGCTTTGGCCGAAGGCATCCGAACGTTGGCCAGGCAGGGCAACTTGGGGATAGTCGTCACGCGTGAGTTTCTGGATCGCCTGGCCCGGGAAGGTCTGCGCGCCCGCGAGTACGCGCCGCAGGCGGGCGGAGCCGTCGCGTGTACCGTAACCGCGCAGGACGATCTTCTGATCGGGCGGCTGGCGGCGGATTTGACCGGTATCGAAAGGGTCGATGTGGCGCTGTGTGATCCGTCTGGAGCGGAGCGCCAGAGGCTTCAGGATATTCCCTTCCGCGCCGGTCTGAGCGAGGTCATGCTGAACTATCCGATTGGCTTGGCGCGTCAATCGGGCCCGGATGTGCTGGTAATGAAGCTTCTGGCGGTGACCTCGCAGGGCGAGCGCCTACTGGGCGAGTACACGTTCAACCATACGCCAAGCGCGTGATGTCACAATAAAAGAATCCATGACAGGATCGCAGATCCGCCAGAAGTTTCTCGATTATTTCGCTGAGCGTGGCCACCGCGTGGTCCGAAGCTCGTCGCTTGTGCCCGGCAACGATCCCACGTTGCTGTTCACCAACGCCGGGATGAACCAGTTCAAGGACGTCTTCCTGGGCCAGGAAAAGCGCGATTATTCGCGTGCGGCATCCTCCCAGAAGTGCGTGCGTGCCGGCGGAAAACATAACGATCTCGACAACGTCGGCTATACCCGCCGCCATCACACCTTCTTTGAAATGTTGGGGAATTTTTCCTTCGGCGATTATTTCAAGCGCGATGCCATCGTCTACGCCTGGGAACTGATCACCAAAGTTTACGGTCTGCCCAAGGACAAGCTCTACGTCAGCGTGTTCCGCGAAGACGACGAAGCCGAAAAGCTCTGGAAGGAAGTAACTGACATTTCTCCGAGCCACATTTCCCGGCTGGACGAGGCCGACAACTTCTGGCAGATGGGTGAGACCGGTCCTTGCGGCCCTTGCTCGGAGATCTATTACGACTTCGGTCCCGAAGCTGGCCCCGGCGCCTTTCCGCACGATCCTCAAGAGCGCTTCGTCGAGTTCTGGAACCTCGTTTTCATGCAGTATGATCGCGACGCCTCAGGCAAGATGACGCCCTTGCCCAAACCGTCCATCGACACGGGCATGGGATTGGAGCGCCTGACCACCATCCTGCAAGGGAAGCTTTGGGTCTACGACACCGACCTGCTCCTGCCCATCATCGACCGTGCTGGCGAGCTGTTCAAGAAGACATACGGCGAAGACGACCGTACCAATACCGTCCTGCGGATCAACGCGGATCACGCCCGCTCCACCGCGTTTCTGATCAATGATGGCGTGCTGCCATCAAATGAAGGCCGCGGGTACGTGCTGCGCAAGATCATGCGCCGCGCCATGCGCAATGCCCGTATGGTCGGTGTCTCCGATCCTTATCTGTATCAACTCACCGGGTTCGTCGCCGAGCACATGCGCGACGCATATCCCGAGATGATGGAAAGCGTCTCTCGCGTAGCGAGAGTGGTCAAGGACGAAGAGCATCGCTACGCCACCACCTTCCAGGTGGCCGAGAAATTCTTCCAGGATGAAGCCAAGGGTGGTGCCATCACCGGAGCCGCCAGCTTCAAGCTGTACGATACCTACGGTCTCGCTCTTGAAGAGCAGCAAGATATGGCGCGCGAGCTGGGCATCTCGATCGATGCCGAGGGCTTCGCCGTCGAGATGGAAAAGCAGCGCACCCGCGCTCGTGCCAGTTGGAAGGGTGCCGAAAAGGCCCAAGTCAATCCGGTTTATCAGGCTCTGCCGAAGACCGAGTTCGTCGGCCGCGAAACCTTGGAAGCTCCTGCCAAGGTCACGGCGGTCTTGCACGACGAAATTGCGCTCGATCGTACACCTTTCTACGCCGAAGCCGGCGGCCAGGTGGGCGATAAGGGCGTGCTGGTTTCGGAGAGCGGCCAAACGCTGGCCGTCGTGGAATCCGCGTACAGTGCGGCTCCGGGCAAGACCGTTCACAAGGTGAAGCTCCTGAATCCGGTGAAGGAAGGCGACATCGTCATCGCTCGCGTAGACCCCGAATCCCGCCACGCGACCATGCGCAATCACACCGGCACTCATCTTCTTCACGCGGCGCTGCGAACGGTTTTAGGCACGCACGTGAAGCAAGCCGGCAGCGTCGTCGAGCCCTCACGCCTGCGCTTCGACTTCACGCATTACACCGCTATGGACCAGGACGAGCTGGCCGAAGTCGAGCGGCTGATGAACCAGGAAATCCTGGCCAACGTCGAAGTTCATACCGACGTGATGGACCTCGACCAGGCTCTGCAAACCGGCGCCATGGCCCTGTTCGGTGAAAAGTACGGCGACAAGGTCCGCGTCGTGCAAATCGACACTTTTAGCAAGGAACTCTGTGGCGGCACGCACGTCGGGCGCACCGGCGATATCGGGATCTGCAAAATCGTCTATGAAGGATCGATTTCCGCCGGCGTCCGCCGCATCGAAGCCATTACTGGCCAAGGCGCCCTCACGCGATTTCAAGAGGCATTACAGCAGCAGGCCAAGTACGCAGGCGTCGACCTGGAGAAGCTGGCTGCGCGCGAAAAAGCGCTCGAACACGAGCTTCAGCAGCTCAAGACGAAGATGGCTCAGGCAGGCGCTGGCGATCTCGAATCACAGGCGCGCGACATCAAGGGCGTGAAAGTCCTCTCAGTACAAGTCGACGGGTTCGACCGCGCTCAGCTTCGAACGCTCGTCGACTCTCTGCGGAACAAGTGGAAGACCGCCGTGGTGGTTCTCGCATCCACCGAGGATTCGAACGTCTCCATCGTCAGCGGCGTCACGAAAGATCTCACGTCGAAGGTTCATGCCGGGAAAATCGTGGGCGTCATCGCCCAGGCTGTCGGCGGGAAGGGCGGCGGTCGACCCGATATGGCGGAAGCAGGTGGGAGGGATCCATCCGCGCTGCCGCAAGCGCTCGCCGATGTCTACACCAGCGTGGAAGGAATGTTGTCGTGAGTGAAGGTGCCGAATCCTTCGATGTCGTCATCGTCGGAGCCGGACCCACTGGTCTCGCGTGCGGCATCGAACTCAAGAAACGCGGCGTGCGCGTAGTCCTGATCGACAAGGGCTGCGTGGTCAACTCCATTTACCAGTACCCCAACAACATGGTGTTCTTCACCACGCCCGAGCTGCTCGAAATCGGCGACATCCCCATGACCTCGCTGAATGACAAGCCCGTGCGCGCCGAAGCCCTCAAATATTACCGGCGCGTCGCCGATCACTACAAGCTGGATATCCGCCAGTACGTGCGCGTCGACAACATCACCGGCGAAAACGGCGCCTTCGTGACGCACGCTGTCGACGCCCACGGCTGCCCGCGTCAATACGAATCGAAAAAAGTGATCTTGTCGATGGGCTATTATGACGTGCCCAACCGCCTGAACGTGCCCGGCGAGGATCTGCCGAAAGTCATCCACTATTACAAAGAGGCCCATCCTTACTACAATCACGACGTTCTCGTAGTGGGTGCGAAGAACTCAGCCGCCATCGCGGCGCTCGAACTATGGTGGACCGGTGCCCGCGTGACGCTGGTCCATCGCGGCGAAGGGATCCACAACAACGTCAAATACTGGATCAAGCCCAACATCGAAAACCGCATCAAGAACGGCGAGATTCCAGCCTATTTCGGGTCAACCGTGCTTGAGATCGGCGAGACCTTCGTGCGTCTCCAGACTCCCGATGGCGAGAGGCAAATTAAGAACGACTTCGTCTTCGCCATGACCGGCTATCGTCCCGACACGGAATTTCTGGACGCTCACGGAATTCGTTTCGATCTTGAGAGCGGGCGTCCCTACACGCATCCCGATACGCTCGAAAGCGATCGCAAGGGAATGTATTTGGCCGGGGTGCTGGTGGCGGGGATGCACACCAACGAGATTTTCATCGAGAACGGCCGTTTCCACGGCGGCAAGATCGCGGAAGCTATCGCTACCGAACTTCGGTGATAAACTTGGAGAGAAATCAGGCGCGCAGGCAACTGATATTGTGATGACTCCAGAACTTCAGACAATCCTTACGGTGAGTGTTCCCACCTTGGCTGTCTTGATCGGCATTCTGGTCAACAACTCACGCTTGAACGATCTCAACGCGCGCTTTACGGATTTGGGCGTGCACGTTAACCAGCGAATTGACGATCTCAAAGAAACTTGGCGCTCGGAGTTGCGCCGCGTAGAGGAAGTCCTCGACGCACGCCTTACTCACCTCGAGGAACGGATGATGGGCTTGGAAGAGCGCCTTCGCTAGCTGGTCTTCTTGTCGGCAGCCTTCTTAGGAGCAGCCTTCGACGGCGCAGCCGATTTCGCCCCGCCTTCATCCAGCAATTCTCCCAAATACTTCCGCAAGTAAGTCTCGGTCTGCAACTCCACCGTACCCCGTGATTCGCTCTGGGCACGCACCACGCCCTTGCGGTCGATGATCGCGATCTGCGGCACCACCCAATTTTCTATGGCGGAGGCTCCCAGGTAGCTCAGCACGCTCTCGCGCGGCGCGAACCCCACCGGGAATCCGACCTGGAACTGGTTCACAAAGTTCGCGGTCACCTGTGCGTTGGTAGCGTTATTCGGTGTGTTGACCTCATCGTTGAACACGGCGCCGACGGCTTGAAAACCGCGTGGTCCCAGTTCGCCCTGCAGCTTGGTAATGACCTTCGACAGTGCCTGGCAGTGCGGGCAAGTGGTGAACATGAACGCCATCATCACCACTTTGCCGCGATAGCTCGAAAGCAGTGTCTGCTTTCCGGACGGCAGTACAATCGTGAATTCCTTAGTCGGCCGTGGAACCGGCGCGGCTGCTTGCAGCGTGAAAGTGGCCGCAAACGCAGTTGCGAGCAGTGCGGAGACAGTTGCGATACGCATGTTGTGATCTTTCCTTATTCGCTGGTCTTCTTGTCGCCAGTTTTCTCAGCCGGCTTGCCGTGGTCCTTCTGCTTGGCGGGACCTTTCGCCGGTGCGCCTTCCGCCAGCAGCATCTCGATCAGGGGTTTCAAGTGAGCCGGGTCGGCCAGCGGCCCGCCGCCCTGCGAGGTGCTCTGTTCGCGGATCACGCCCTTGCGATCGATGATTACGATCTGCGGTACCCCGATGCGCTCCAGTTCCGAAATCCCCAGGTAGCTGAGAACTGTGGACCGGTTCGAGACACCCACCGGAAATCCCGCGTATTGTTTGGTGTACCCGATCACTTTATCCTTCAAGGGCATCTTCCCGTCATCGTCGTCAAAGGCTACTCCCAACGCCTTGAAGCCCTGAGGGCCATATTCAGTGTTGAGCTGCGTCAGCATCTGCGAGAAAGCCTGGCAATGCGGGCACCAGGTGAACAGAAATTGAACTACGGCGACCTTTCCCTTTAGGCTGGAGAACAGAATCTGCTGCCCCTGAGGTGTCGTGACCGTGAATTCCTTGGTCGGACGAGGCACCGGAGCGGCAGCTTGTGCCGGCAATCCCAGCGTGACCCCCAAGGTGATTAAAAAAGCCAACGTCGGAGTTCGCATAAACATGCGTGTGCGCATAAAAGACAGTCTACCGCACCCTTTCCGGGGATTGAATCCCCTCGATACTGTGGACGGTCGCCCCGTCTAAACGTAACGAAAACCGGCCATTATCGCCAGTCCCGTTCACTTGCCCAGGCGAAGTGGAGGCGATCTCCATCTTTTTCCATTTCGCCTTCAAAACCCGTTGATACAGCTCGAAGAAGCTCCGTGCCGCTTCCGGCGAATCCCACTCCGAGGAATGCGCCAGTACCGGATACTTCTGCTGCTTATGCTCGTACAGCCGATACGTTCCGCCCCGCCAGTGCGTTGCGGCCTCGCGGCCCTCGCTCTCGCCGATGTATTGGCGCAGCAGAACGCCGTAATCGAATTCACCAACGTCGCCATCGGCCAAAACGCGAAACCGCCGGGCCTCGTTGCCGGCCGCATCTTCCAGGCGAGGCAAGGCGGGCTTGGTAGGCATCCGGCCCATCAGGTACGTCTGCGGATGCATGATGTGCTGCGTGCTCCGCGGCGGATCGCGAAACACCCGCTCGAACGCGGCCTGTCCCAACTCGCGATACACGGCGTCCTGGAAACGCATGCCCTCCGTGTAAGGAAACGTCAGCGACTCGCGGATGTACAGCGGCGCCTGCGTGAACACCGGGAAGTCGTCTCCCGAAGCGCCCGCGCCATCCGCCAGACGCTCCACCAGATCCTTGGGGACCTCGCCCCGCCTGCCCGCTTTCTTCGAAAGATAGGCCCAGCTCAGCCAGCTGGCCTGGCCTTCGATCACGGCTTGCCGAGCGGTACTCTGCTCGTCACCATCGCCGTCATTGATGAATTTTCGCAGTGGATGCTGCTGGTCCGCCAGGGCATGGGCCAGTTCATGGGCCAGGGCGATGATCTGCTCATTGTCAGCCTTGGTCGAATCCAGCACAAACAACCGTTTCTTCCGGTAATCGTAGAACGCGGCGGCCTGTTCGGCCAGCAGGTCGCCCGATTCCTGGGCCAGATTGAAATCCTGCGGCACCAGGCCGAACATCTTCAGCGCGATTTCCGCCGCCCGGGTTTCCTTGTTGGTCTCGGCATCCTTGACGCCTTCCTCGACCATTTTGCGGAACTTGTCCTTGGAGAGGATCTCGGCGGGCACCGTTCGCTGAACCTTCCACCCCGTGATCTCCGACAGCGACCGGAGCATGTCGTCGACCTGGGAAAAAATCGCGTTCTGCGCGAAGGCGGTGCCAGTGAGGGTCAGGAGAAGGAGAAGGCTGCGGGGGGGCATCTGACGTGACCAGCGTAACATGCGTTGCTCCCCAGCCCGCCGGTCACGGCGGGGCTCGCACTCAAGGTACAATAGGGACTCACATGGCAGACGACAAGCTCTATAAATCCGTATCGATGGGCAGCGGGACGTTTCTCATCACCAAGCCCAAGCGCAAGCCGCACAAGCGCCGCCAGTCGGCTCTGAAACATCCTCGCCGCGGCGCCCGTAAGTAAGTAACGACCTCTCCTCCCGCCGGATCACCCTCGTAGGAGGAGCCTCGTGCCAAATCCCTTTGTTCACCTCGAACTAAACACCACCGATCTGGATAAAGCCAAAGGCTTTTACGGAAAGCTCTTCGAGTGGACGCTCGAAGACACTAAGATGGGCGAGAAGGGCGATCTCGACTACACCATGATCAAGGTCGGGAAGGGCACCGGCGGCGGCATCATGAAGCAGCTTATTCCAGGTGCTGACTCCGCCTGGCTCCCGTACGTCGAAGTCCATGATATTAAGGCATCCACCAAGAAGGCTGCATCGCTTGGCGCGAAGGTGATGAAGGACGTCACGGAGATCAAGGATATGGGCTTTCTCAGCATCATCGTCGACCCCACCGGTGCCATGCTCGGTCTTTGGCAGACGAAGGGCTGACGTGGAGCGGGCTTCAGCGCGACGGGCGTTTCAGCGCCTCGGTGTGTGGGGCAGGTTTTCAACATCCGCGCCGATTTCCCAATCGGCGCCATCTAGGCTGGCGATTTCACTGCTGGTTCTCATTTCGCCAGGGCTGCTGGGTGCGCACCTGTGCAGGATGGAGAAGGCTCACCGCGCTCGGCGGAAGCGTAGCCTTCCTCGATCTAGTCGGCGAGATCCGCATGGTTTTCCGCCAGCCACTGTTCCTGCTCATGCAGCATCTGGACTGCCTGGTCGACGAATTCATCGGCGGAACGATACGGGCCGCGTTCCACGTCGTTCTGGATGAGGGCCTCCAGTTCAGGCTTTACACGAATCGTCAGACCTGTAAGCTACCGTTGAAGGAACAGGTCTCAACATCACATCCTCGCGACCATCTATGTTCCCAATCCTCTCCACAACTTCCCGATCCACCTCACAGCGTCACGCAATGACCTCCCTCTAACCTCAAGCCAAGGAGTTCGTGCGCTCTTCCACCGGAGAGCCGAATCGGGCCCGCGTCAAGCAAAGCAATAGCATTCTAGATCCTGCTATGAAGGGCCTGAGTACGGTGGATGTGTCCAGTACATTGCACTGGACTCCCGCCGTGGGGAGTAAAGCCAACGGTATGGAGGCCTCCAGAAACAAAAAGGGCCAGGCGATGTGCCCGGCCCTTCTGCAAAAGGAAAGAACTGCCGTCAGTAAAACTAATCGCCGAACGACCCGACTTCTTCCTGCGCGGCAGCCGGCTTCGCAGCCGGAGCAATCGCAGTCAGCGGAACCATGTCCGGTTGCGGCTTCTCGCCGAGGACGTGTTCGCGATACATCTTCATCATCTCGGCGTCCTTGGCCTTCTTGTCGCGTTCGCGCTTCTTCTCTTCACGCGCGGTCTTGGCGATGCCGAGCTTATCCAGATCGTGCTGCAACCCGTGATTCACGTCGTCGGCGCGCAGAACCAGCGTTTGGTCTTTGCTCGGCAGATTCACGGCCTTGCCGCCTGCGATGATCTCATGCCGCCCGTGCTCCTCGTACCACTTGGTGAGCGTCGCGGTCATGTGCATTTTCTCGACGATGTTGCGCCAGCCCACACCCGTGTTATACGCGCAGAAGCTGATCTCGCCTTCCTGCGTCGCGTAAGGGATGATGCACTGCTCGGTGCGGCGGAAATCGTAGTTGAACAGATCCTGGAACCACATGCCGGCCACGAACAGGAAGTTCCAGCGATCCGCGCGGCGCTTCTGGATATCTTCCATGGTGCGGTCGCCGGTGACTTTGCCGTACTTCTTGCTGGTCATCCCGAAGCACTTGTCGAACTTTGCGATCAGATCGCTCAGGCGGAAGTGCGTGGGAGCTTCGTAGGGGTTGTAGTTGCGGAGCAGCGCCAGCGAGACGCCGATCACCGACATCCTCTTGCTGCGCGCGGCGTCATTGATGCGGGCCACGTCCTTGGCCAGCCGGTCCGCGTTCAGGAACGCAGTCACCGGGCGGTATTCCTTGGTTTCCTTGTCGCACATCACGGCCATGCCGATGCCGCAATTGGGATGGCAGCCGCAGGAGAGCTGGCCCCAGTCCGCATTCGGACCGTGCACCAGATCGGCGAAATCGGAGAACGTGCTCATGAAGGAGATCGGGAACCAGTCGCGAACCGGTTCGCCCAGCCCAGTCTGCGCCTTCACATCATGCGCCAGGTGCGAGAGCGTATAACGCTGAGCATTGCGGCGCTCCGGGGTCACGGCTTCATCGCGGCCCGTGAAGGACACCGGCTGGAAGCTCAGGAACGGAATCTTCTTGGGATTATCGAGGGCGAAGCGTACTACCGCACCCACCTGCTCATTGTTGACGCCATTAATTAGCGTGATGACGG
>Ga0105249_10006230_pt1 | contig 10359 bp, 7 predicted proteins | sample KBSS44metaG_FD_81522 | JGI IMG/M metagenome (GOLD analysis project Ga0105249, IMG submission 81522) | Switchgrass rhizosphere microbial communities from Kellogg Biological Station, Michigan, USA - KBS S4-4 metaG | ecosystem: Host-associated > Plants > Roots > Rhizosphere > Soil | place...
AGGAGCGCATCGAGCGGGGCCTGGTCCGGTCCGACCACGGCGACCGCGAGCTCCGCGCGCTCGAGGAGGTCCTGCGATCCGGTCTCCGCGGCCGAGACCTCGAACTCGTTGCGGAGCCGCGCTTTCAGGCTCCGGACGATCATCCGTTTCTCCTTGAGCCCGCGGCAGCCCGGCAGGTGGAGGTCGAAGACGGCATAGGCGAGAACCATGATGCGTGAAACGTAAAACGTGAAACGAAAAGACGAGCGACGGGAGCGAAGCCTCGTTTAACGTTTAACGTTTGACGTTTGACGTCTCCGTCACGCTTCCATCAGTCCGGCGATCTTCTCGATCTGGAACGCTTCGATGACGTCGCCGACCTTCACGTCCTGGTAGCGGTCGAGGGCGATTCCGCACTCGAACCCCTGCTTGACCTCGGAGACGTCGTCCTTGAAGCGCCGGAGCGAGGCAACCTTGCCCTCGTAGACGACCCGGTTGTCGCGCAGGAGGCGGACCTGGGACGAGCGGGCGATCGAGCCCTCGGTGATGTAGCAACCGGCGACGACGCCGAACTTCGGCACCCGGAAGGTGTTGCGGACTTCGGCGCGGCCGCGCGCGACCTCCTTCAGGGTCGGATCGAGGAGGCCTTCCATCGCTTTTCGGATCTCGTCGGTGACGTTGTAGATGATGGTGTGAAGGCGCAGCTCGACGCCGCTCTTCTCGGCCTCCGCCTCGGCCTTCTTCTCGGGTCGGACGTTGAAGCCGACGATGATCGCGCCGGACGCCGACGCGAGCAGCACGTCGTTGATGTTGATCGCCCCGACCCCGACGTGCAGCAGCGAGACCTTGACCTTCTCGTTCGAAAGGTTCTTCAGCGCCTGCGCGAGGACCTCCGCCGATCCCGCGACGTCCGTCTTCACGATCAGGGGCAGCTCCTTGATGCGGCCCTCCTGGATCTTGTTGAAGAGCTGGTCGAGCGAAAGCTTCTGGCTCGCGGCCATCGCCTTCTCGCGGTCGCGCTCGCGGCGGAAGGCCACGACGGACCGTGCCTTGGCCTCGTCCGCGACGACCTGGAACGCGTCGCCGGCCTGCGGCAGGTCTTCGAAGCCGGTCACCTCGACCGGCGTGGCCGGCTCTGCCTCGGGCAGCCGGGCGCCCCGATCGTCGGTCATGGAACGCACGCGGCCGAAGACCGAGCCCGCGAAGAAGACGTCGCCGACGCGGAGAGTTCCGGACTGGACGAGCACGGTGGCGACGTTTCCGCGCCCCGCCTCGCGGCGCGCCTCGAGGACCACCCCGCGGGCCTCGTCGGAAACCGAGGCGGTCAGCTCCTGCATGTCCGCGACGATCAGGAGGAGCTCCAGGAGCTGGTCGATCCCCTGCTTCTTGACCGCCGAGATCTCGGCGGAAGGCACGTCGCCGCCCCAGGACTCGAGCAGGATCCCGCGATCCGCGAGCTCCTTGCGCACCCGGTCCGGGTTGGCGTTCGGCTTGTCGATCTTGTTGATCGCGACGACGATCGGGACCTTGGCGGCGCGCGCGTGATCGATCGCCTCGATCGTCTGCGGCATGACTCCGTCGTCGGCGGCCACGACGAGGACCACGATGTCCGTGGCCCGCGCTCCGCGAGCGCGCATCGAGGTGAACGCCTCGTGGCCGGGCGTGTCGAGGAAGACGATCGGGCGGCCGTGGACCTGCGCGCGGTAGGCGCCGATGTGCTGGGTGATCCCGCCGGCCTCTCCCTCGGCGACCTTCGTCTGGCGGATCGCGTCGAGAAGAGACGTCTTGCCGTGGTCGACGTGTCCCATGACCGTGACGACCGGAGCGCGCGGGGCCCGGGCGGCGCTGGAGGTCGGAGTCGCGGCGTCCGGGGTCTCCGAGCCGGTCCGGGCGAGCTCGAGCTCCTCCTCGAACGACACCACGGCGGCCTCGACCCCGACCTCCTTGGCGATCTGGATGGCGGTCGAGGCATCGAGCGTCTGGTTGACCGTCGCGAGGATCCCCTTCTGCATCAGGAGTCGCTGGATGTCCTTGGCGAGGACGCCCAGCTTCTCGGAGAGCTCCTTGACCGTGACCCCCTCCGAAAGAAAGATGGGTCCGGTCGGCATCGGCTTCTTGAACTCGAGGAGCTTCCCGGAGTCGTGCGCGCGGGTCGACTTCGCGGCCCGCCGGAGCGCCGACTTCGACACGGGCTTGGCCTCCGCCACGACCTCCTCGACCCCTTCGCCCTTCTCGATCAGCGGGAGCGAAATGTCGGAGTAGGTGTCCTCTTCGTACGTGCCCACGAACTCCCGCAGGTCGACCTCGTCGGCGACCGTGATCTTCGGCTTCGCGCCGCGCTTGGCCGCCGGCTTCTTGCTGTCCTTGTCGTCCTTTTCCTTGCGCTTGGTTCCGGGCCGCTCCGCGGCCGGAGGCGGCGCCGCGGTCCGCCCGGGGCCGAGGCCCGGTCGTCCGGAGGCCGGGCCCATCGGACGACCCGCGGGGCCGGTCGGCCGCATCGGTCCGCCGGCGGGTCCCCGCATCCCGGGACCGCCCGGCGTCGGGCGGTAGACCGAGGGCCCCGGCCGGGACGAGGGGCTGCCGGAGGCGGGACCCATGGGCCGCGTCACCGGGCCCGTCGGGCGCTGGGCCGCGGGGCGCGATGCCATGCCCGCCGGTCCGGCCGGACCCGTGGGCCGGACCGGAGCCGGACGCGGCGGAGCGGGCTGCCGCGGCGGAGGCAGAACGATTTTGCGCGGAAGGGGCGGCTTGGGCGGTTCGGCCTCCGGCTCGGGCGGAACGACCGCCGTCCGCGCGGGCTCGGCCGTCTTCGGCCGGACCTCTGCCGGAGGCGGGGTGGCCACGCGCTTCGGCGGGGGAGGGGGCGGCGCCGGCTCCGCCTCGGGGGCCGGCTCCGGCTCCGGCTCGGCCCTCGGCGCCAGCGGCTTCTCGACGATCTTGATGCGCGAGAGAGCGCTCTTCTGCGGCCGGAAGGCCCTGGATTCGGTGTCACGCACGATGAGCTGCTTGGGCGCGTGCGTCTTGCCCTGCAGAATCGCCATCACCGTCGACTCGTCGAGAGCCGCCTGGGGCGACTTGACGTCGACCCCGATCGACTGGAGCAGGAAGAGGACTTCCTTGCTCCCGATGCCCATTTGAAGAGCGAGCTCTTCGACGCGAATCTTTCCCATCGAGCTGGATTACTCCTGAACGATCGTCTCTTCGGCCGGCGCAGTGGGCTCCGCCTCTTCGGCGCCGGATGCTTCTTCGTCCGGGATCTCCTCCTCGGAGAGTCCCGTTTCTTCTTCCGACTCCTCGTCCGACTCGGCCGAGCGCGGCGACCGGATCTCCTCTTCCGCGGCGCGGGCGGACTCGAGGATCTTTTCCGCGGTGGCCGCGCCGATCCCGGGGATCTCGGAGAGCTCCTCGGCGCTCTTCTCGAGCAGGTCGGCGAGCGTCTCGATGCCGGCCTCCGTCAGCTTCGCGGCGGTCTTTTCTCCGACGCCCGGGATCTCGGAGAGCGTCATCTGCCGCATCCGCGAGGCCTGCAGCATCCGCGTCAGGGCCTCGGCGACCTCTCCCTTGACCTCGGTCTCTCCCTTGATCTCGATCTTCAGCCCGATGAGCGCCGACGCCAGGCGGACGTTCTGTCCCTTCTTGCCGATGGCGAGGGAGAGCTGGTCGTCCTCGACCACGCAGTCGAGGCTCATGGTGCCGTCTTCGTGGTGAATGGGAGAGACGCGCGTGATCTTCGCGGGAGCGAGCGCGTTCTGTGCGAAGTTGATCAGGTCGTCGGAGTACAGGATCACGTCGATCTTCTCGCCGTGGAGCTCCCGCATGATCGACTGCACGCGGCTTCCGCGCATGCCGACGCAGGCGCCGACCGGATCGACGTCCCGCTCCCGCGAGCGCACCGCGACCTTGGCCCGCTCTCCCGGCTGGCGAACCGCTCCCTTGATCACGACGGTTCCGTCGTAGATCTCGGGCACCTCCATCTCGAAGAACCGGATCAGGAGGCGCGGATCGGTGCGCGAGAGCACGAGCTGGGGACCCTTCGGATTGCGGTGGACGTCGAAGAGGATCGAGCGGATCCGTTCCCCCTGGCCGTAGCGCTCGGCGCGGGACTGCTGGTCGCGCGGGATGATCCCTTCGGTCTTGCCGAGGTCCACGATCATGTCGCCGCGCTCGAACCGCTTCACCGTGCCGCTCATGAGCTCGCCGACCTTCGGGAAGTACTCGTTGTAGACGTTGTCGCGCTCGGCCTCACGGACCTTCTGATAGAGGACCTGCTTGGCGGTCTGCGCCGCGATCCGGCCGAGCCCCATCGTCTCGCGGTAGACGCGGACCTCGTCGCCCAGCTGGACGTCCTCGACCTCCGACGGCGGCTCGCCCTCGGCGCCGGGCCGCAGCACCCGCATCTCGCCGCGGACGCCCTTCTCTGCTATCAGCTCGCGCGCTTCGTCCAGGAGAATCTGCGGCGGCGGCTCCTCGGATTCCGTGTCGAGCTCGGCGACCACGGTCCGGGGGGAGTAGACGGTCATCGCGCCGGACTGGCGGTCGATGAGCGTCACCATCGCCTTGTCGTGGTAGAACTTTCTCGCGGCCGAGGACATGGCTTCCTCGAGCGCGCCGAACATCTTTTCGGCGTCGATGTCTTTCTCCCGCGACACCTGTCGGATCACCGACGGATCGATGTTCATCGGACGGTTCTGCTCCTCACTTCAGCTCTGACGCGCCGGCCACTCGAATTCCAGGCGCGCCAGCCGTATATCGCCGAAACGGACATTATAGATTTTGCGGTTCTCCCCATCAACGACACGGAGGACGTCGCCGTCGACTCGCTCCAGCGTTCCCCGCAGGTTGCGGCTGCCCACGGCGGCGTTTCCGGAGCCGTTCGATGCCTCCGGCAACATCGGGACGTCGGTCTTCACCCGAACGCGTCGCCCCACGAACCGGCGGGCGTCGTCGAGCGAGTAGAGCCGGCGATCGAGACCCGCCGACGAGACCTCGAGGGCGTAGCCGTGCGCGATCTCTTCGGAGGCGTCGAGCAGCGCGGAGACTTCGCGCGAGACCGACTCGCAGTCCTCGACCGAGACCGAGCTGCCGTCCTCGCGCTCGAGGACCAGGCGGAGGACCGACCCCCGGCCGAAACCGGAGCTCTCGACCCCCAGGAGTCGGCATCCCTTCTCGTGGGCGATGGTCCGGATTTCCTCGGTCGTTTTTTCGCTCAATTGCATCTTTTTTCGTTCTTCGGCGAACAAAAAAGCGGGCCTGCGCCCGCTTCCCTGACGTCGAGAGCCGCCTCTGTTTATCAAATGCGGGCACCCGCCGCAACCGAGGCGGGCCCCGGGCGGAGACAGAAGGGACACATCCCAAAGGCTTTCTTCGCGTCCCGTGGATCGTGTCGGGTATCCCGGAAAGGGAGAATCCCCCGCTCCCGCGTCGTGTTAGGGCAAGAGGGCATTTTTCTCTCAAGCGATTAGCGTGTTCGAGATCATCGAAAAGGGGCAGAAGCAGTTCCCGCTCGAAAGGGCGGTGCTGATCTCGATCGCCGCTCACGTTGCCCTGCTCCTCCTCTTCATCCTGACTCCCGCTTCCTCTCCGCGGGATCCGTCGAAGGGGCTCCTGGCCGGCTTTCTGCCGAGCGAGCGGGAGCAGTCGAAGATCCCGGTCGTTTTCCGCTCGGCTCCCGGTCCCGCCCGGGAGAACCCGCAGCGTTCCGCGCCGTCGGATGCGGACCGCCGGGCCGGCGGCGGGGACCGCTCCCGCCCGCGCGCCGCCTCCCCCAACGTCCCCGAGGCCCCCGGAGTCGCCGAGGTCGAGCCGGGCCGCCGCGGGGCCGCGCCCTCGGCCGGGGGCTCGGCCCGGACGATGGCGGGAGCGGCGCGGGGAGAGGCGGGAGGCTCGGGCACCGAGGCGCCGACCGTCTTCGGGCCACCCGGCACGACCTCGCCCGGATCCCCGGTCATCGCCGGGGGGACCCGTTCCCGGGAGGGGGACCGCCTGGCGAGCCTCGATCAGGCCATCCGCCAGGCCGCCCGCGACACCGCCGGGAGCGGGGCTCCGGGGGGCGCCGGATTCCCGAACGCAGACGGCGGCTTCGTCGATTCGGGACCGCTCTCCTTCGACACGACCTGGTACGACTGGGGTCCCTACGCCGAGGAGATGGTCCGCCGGATCAAGCTCCACTGGGAGATCCCGGAGCTCGCGCGGCTCGGCTGGAAGGGCAAGCTCACGATCCGGTTTTTCATCCTCGCGGATGGCCGGGTCGCCGACGCGACCATCGTCAAGCAGTCGGGGATCCCGCCCTTCGACTTCGCGGCGCTCCAGGCGATCCTCAAGTCGTCGCCTTTCCGGCCCCTCCCCGCCGACCTGAACTCCCAGCGGGAGGGGGTCACCGTAACCTTTTTCTACAATCTCCGTCCCGAGAAGGAGGGACCCTCGCAGGGGACCCGATGAACGATGCGAACGAGATCCGGTCGGCCCTGGCGAGCGCCCGCACGATCGCAGTGGTGGGCTGCTCTCCCAATCCGGACCGGCCGTCCAACGCGATCGCCCGCTACCTGGGAGAGCACGGCTACCGGGTGATCCCGGTCAACCCGGGCCACCGCAGCATCCTGGGGGAAACCTGCTACCGATCGCTCTCCGAGATCCCCGGCGACCTCCGGATCGACATCGTGGACGTCTTCCGGCGGTCCGACCACGTGGCGCCCGTCGCCGAAGAGGCGATTTCCCGGGGAGTCGGGTTCTTTTTCATGCAGCAGGGCGTCGTCGACGCCGAATCGGCACGGCGGTTGGAGGCCGCCGGGATCCCGGTCGCCATGGACCGGTGCATCCTCGTCGAACACGCCAGCCGGGGCCTGCCCGGGCGGAATTTCGACGGCTCCGCCGGACGTTGACTCCCTGCCGGGCGGCCTCACGGGGCCCGCGCATCGGGGTTGCCCCCCGACCCGACATGAACCTTGATCTTCGAATCCGGAACTCGGAACCGCAAAATGAGCCGCAGTCCCGTTCCCAGCAACGGGCGGAGGAGTAAAGAGAAAAGCCATGGAGAAATCCACCAAACGAGCCCTTTCGTTTTCCGTGCTGATCGCGGCGGCCGTCATCTTCGGCATGGTGGTCGCGAGCTCGGTCAACGTGACCCCGCGATCGGAAGCACAGCGGGACGTCCCGCAGCGCCCCCACACCGGGTCGGTCCTGCTCCCCTCGTTTGCCGACATCGCCGACGAGACGATGTCCTCGGTCGTCTCGATCACTTCGACCGAGATCGTCAAGGGGTCGTCCCGCAAATTCCAGTCCCCCTTCGGAGGGGGCAACGGAGACCCCTTCGAGTTCTTCTTCGGGCCGCAGCAGCGCAACAACGGCCGGGATGACGACGAAGAGCACAAGGAGCAGCAGGGCGGCACCGGATTCATCATCTCGGACGACGGCTACGTCGCCACCAACTACCACGTGATCGAAAACGCGGACAAGGTCGAGGTCCGCCTCTCCAACAAGGAGAAGGCGACGGCGCGCATCGTGGGCCGCGACCCCGCCACCGACCTCGCCCTCCTGAAGATCGACGTCAAGCAGCGCCTGAATCCGCTGGCCCTCGGCGACTCCGACCGGCTCCGCGTCGGCGAGTGGGTCATGGCGATCGGCGACCCGTTGAACTTCGACAAGAGCGTCACGGTCGGAGTCGTGTCCGCGAAGGGCCGCTTCGGCCTGACGGGCGACGCGGCGACCCGTTCCTTCGAGAACTTCATCCAGACCGACGCGGCCATCAACTCCGGCAACTCCGGCGGGCCGCTCATCAACGTGAACGGCGAGGTCATCGGCATCAACACCGCGATGTTCCGGCCGGCGCAGAACATCGGATTTGCCGTTCCCATCAACACCCTGAAGAGCGTCCTTCCGCAGCTCCGCGAAAAGGGCAAGGTGACGCGCGGGTTCCTCGGCATCAACATCGAGAACATCGACAGCGACAAGGCTGCGGCGTTCCACCTCCGGTCGCTCGACGGCGCGTTCGTCCAGTCGGTCGAGCCGGGCAAGCCGGCGGACCGCGCGGGAGTCAAGCCCGGGGACACGATCGTCCGCGTCGACGAGGTGCCGGTCAAGGACACCCGCGATCTGATCGGTTACGTCTCCGGAAAGGCTCCGGGCAGCAGCGTGCGGCTCGACGTCATCCGCGACGGGCGGGAGACCGGGCTGACCGCGAAGCTCGCCGAGCGCGACGTCACGACGAGCGACGACGACAGCAACAAAGGCCGGGCGAGCTCCGAGGACTCGCGGGAGCGGATCGGCATTTCGGTGACCGAACTGACTCCGCAGGTCCGCCAGATGCAGGGCGTCGCGAGCGGCGTGTCGGGTCTCCTGGTCGTTCACGTCCGGGAGGTCTCGGCCGCGGCGGACGCCGGCATCCGCGAGGGAGACGTCATCACGGAGGTCAACGGGCGCCATCTCGCTTCGACCGATGAATTCAGCAAGCTGGTGTCGTCGGCGCGCAAGGGCGACTACCTGAAGCTCTACATCGTCCGGGCCCGTCCGGCCGCCTCGTTCTTCGCGCTGGTCAAGATCGAGCAGTAAAGAACCGCATCCCTTCCGGCACTACCCCTCGCCCGCCATCCGGCGGGCGAGGTCTTTTTAGCGCCGGGAACTGATAGCTTCGGGAACAGAGACCGTCTTTTCCGCATTTACACCTGCGATGAGCCAGAAGATCCTCGTCGTCGACGACGACGCCGGCATCCGGGACACCCTGCGGATGATCCTGGAGTACGAGGGGTACGAGGTCGCGACCTCACCCGACGGGAAGACCGCTCTCGCCGACCTCGACAGTGCCCCCGCGGATGCCGTTCTCCTCGACATCAAGATGCCGGGCATGGACGGCCTCGAGGTGCTCGACAAGATCGTGGCACGCGAGTCGGCGCCTCCGGTGCTCATGATCTCGGGACACGGCGACATCGCGACCGCGGTCGAGTCGACCCGCCGCGGCGCGGTCGATTTCCTGGAGAAGCCGCCGCAGCGCGAGCGGATCCTCGTCTCGATCCAGAACGCCCTCTCGCGCAACCAGCTCCGCGCCGAGAACGAGAGGCTGCGAACCGCGCTCGAAGAAGAGTCGGTGCTCGTCGGCCGGAGCGCCCCGATGCAGCGGCTGCGGCAGGAGATCGTCCGCGCCGCGCCGACCGGAGCGACCGTTCTCATCATGGGGGAGAGCGGGACCGGCAAGGAGCTCGTCGCCCGGGAAGTTCACAAGACGTCCCGCGTCGCGGGAGGCCCGTTCATCCAGGTCAACTGCGCGGCGATCCCGGAGGAGCTGATCGAGTCGGAGCTCTTCGGCCACGAGAAGGGCTCTTTCACCGGCGCGGTCCGGCGGCAGACCGGAAAGTTCGTCGAGGCCGACGGCGGGACGATTTTCTTAGACGAGGTCGGAGACATGTCCGCGCGCACGCAGGCGAAGGTGCTGCGCGTCCTGGAGGCGGGCGAGGTCGAGCCGGTTGGCGCGGCCCGGGTCCGGCAGGTCAACGTGCGGGTGATCGCGGCGACCAACCGGGACCTGACCGAGGCGATCCAGGGGGGGCGGTTCCGGGAAGACCTCTTCTTCCGTCTGAACGTGGTCCCCATTCGGACTCCGCCGCTCCGGGAGCGCGCCGAGGACATCCCCGAGCTGGTCGATCACTTCACGCGGCGTTTCTGCGAGCGCGATCACTGCCGGCCGCGCCGATTCGGCGCCTCGGCGCTCGCGCTTCTCAAGGCGCGGTCCTGGCCCGGCAACGTGCGCGAGCTGCGCAACCTGGTCGAGCGGGTCCTGATCATGACCGACGCCGACCCCATCGAGGCGAAGGACCTCCCCCCGGAGGCGCGCGTGTCCCCCAACGAGATCTCGGAGCGGGGGCTCGCGATGACGACGCTCTCGGAATTCAAGGAGTTCGCCGAGCGGCAGTTCCTGATGGCGAAGCTGCGCGAGAACGGCTGGAACATCAGCCGGACGGCCGAGGTGATCCAGACGCCGCGCTCCAACCTCTACAAGAAAATCGAGCACCACAAGATCTCGCGGGACCAGCAGTAGGCCGGGTTCCGGATAATCTGCGGGCGTGCTGACGCTCGACGACTTCGTAGAGACCGGGGCGCTCCTCTCCGGCCACTTCCGCCTCTCCTCGGGCCTCCACAGCGACCGCTACCTCCAGTGCGCGCGACTCCTCATGTGGCCGGAGCGCGCGGAGGCCGCGGGAGGCGAGCTCGCCGGACGGCTCGCGGAGTTCTCGCCCCGGGTCGTGGTCTCCCCGGCGCTCGGTGGGATCGTGATCGGCCACGAGGTTGCACGCGCTCTCGGCGTCCGGGCGATCTTCACGGAGCGCAAGGACGGATGGTTTCTCCTCCGCCGCGGATTCGCGCTCGACGCCGGCGAACGGGTCGCGGTGGTCG
>Ga0105249_10006236_pt1 | contig 10354 bp, 6 predicted proteins | sample KBSS44metaG_FD_81522 | JGI IMG/M metagenome (GOLD analysis project Ga0105249, IMG submission 81522) | Switchgrass rhizosphere microbial communities from Kellogg Biological Station, Michigan, USA - KBS S4-4 metaG | ecosystem: Host-associated > Plants > Roots > Rhizosphere > Soil | place...
CCCAGGATGGCGTGACTTCGACGCGCAGCCCCTCCAGCACGCTCGCGCGCGACAGCTTCTCCAGTCGGCGCAGCGCGTGGGCATTGAGCGCCTCGATCAATTGACCCGTCGTTTCCAGGACATCGCGGCCGCGGACCTCATCGTCGATTTCCGCCTGCGCCATGGCATGGAAGATCTCGAGCACCGCGCCGCTTGCTTTCGCGAGCGTCGCTGCCTTCTTCAGTTGTGCGCGCGGCACACGCTCCGGATCCTTGACCGCGACCAGAATTCGCTTGATTCGTGTACGCATGGTGACTGTCCCCACTCTCGATTCAGCTACGGACGCAGTGCCGTTTCGATGGCACGTTCGCGATTGATAGCAGCGGCTGCGTTCCCCATATCCTGGGCGATAGCGTTCAGCACGTCGTCCAGGGAGATGACGCCTGCGATGACGCCTCCATCGCCCAGAACGGGAAGACGCCGGACGCCGATGCGGCGCATTTCACCGAGCGCGTCGGCAATTGAATCCTCTGCGAGCACGGTGACTGGCTTCTGAGTCATGACGTCGCCGACTCGCAGCATGCGCGGATCAGCTTCGCGCGCGACGACACTCACCACGATGTCTCTGTCCGTGAGAACGCCGACCGGTACCCAGCCACCCTCCTGCAGTGTCGGCTCGACGACGACCAGATACCCGATGTGCTCCTCACGCATCAGCTGCGAAGCTTTCACCAGATCGTCGGTCGGACGGACCATGATCACTCTTCGCTGACAGATGTGGCCTGCGTTCACGGTGGCTCTCCTGGTAATCGGTGCGTCATAGCACCACGGCGCGCCCATCCCGGCGACGGCAGATGACCCTAGCGACTACGGCTTTCTACTCATGCGTGCCGAATCGCACTGGCTACAGTCACGAGACGCACTTGTCGCATCGGGGAAGGACATGAGCTCGCGTCGTATCGTGTTCGTCGTTGGCCGTGCGGGCCAGGTGGCTCCGCGCGTCGTGCGCAAGCTGGTGCAGCTCGCGCGGTCCCTGGACGCCGATGTCGAGCTCTATCACGCGGTGTTCGATTGGAGTGTGTGCCAGAAGGGCGGCATCGGATCGGTGACGAGCGACAGCGAGACGCAAGCCATGGCCGATCAGCGTCGCGTCGAGCTCGACGGAGTCGTACAGGAGCTCGGCAGTGCTGGCATTCGCGCCACCACGGTCATCGCCTGCGAGAAGCCCGGCTATCAGGGCGTCCTGCGTCACGTGCTCGAGAAGCGGCCCGACCTGGTCGTGATGCAATCCTCTCGCCATGGATCGGTGGCACGGCTACTGCTCAGCTACACCGATTTCAAGCTGATCGAGACGTGTCCCTGCCCGCTGCTGCTCATGAAGACCGAGAAGGCCTATTGCGAAGGCTGCATCGTGGCCGCCGTCGATCCGATGCACCTGCACGACAAAACCGCGGCCCTGGACGAATCGATCGTCGATTTGGCCAGGCAGGTGGCCAGCGGTGTCGACGCGTCCCTGCACCTCTGCCACGCATACGTGCTGGGAGATCGGGTAGAGATCGACGCGCGCTTGCGGCGGCTTGGTGAGAGAGTGCAGATTCGTCCCGATCATGTTCATGTCGAGTGGGGCGAGCCTGCCGATATAATTACTCGCTGCGCGCAATCTCTCGATGCCGATGTCGTCGTGATGGGCGCGATATCGCGTTCGGCGCTGGAACGCATGCTGATCGGATACACCGCGGAGCGGGTGCTCGATGCAGTCGAATGTGATGTGCTCGTGGTAAAACCGCCGAACTGAACCAAGGCCGCAAGGCTGCCGCGCAGCTACTGATGAGGCACGCATGAGCGGACGGAACCTCGAGTACCTGCTGGCGCCCCATTCGGTGGCCCTGATCGGCGCGTCCGACCGCGCCGGCAGCGTCGGTGCCATGGTCATGCGGAATCTGCTGGCAGCCGGCTTCGACGGGCGGATCTGGCCCGTCAACCTGAAGCATGCCGAGGTCGCCGGGAGCAGGGCTTACGCGACCGTCGACGAGCTGCCTGAAGTGCCCGACCTTGCCGTTCTCTGTACGCCTGCGCGCACGATCCCGACCTTGATTGCCGCACTCGGCCGTCGCGGTACACGAGCCGCGGTTGTGCTGAGTGCCGGCCTGGACGGGCCCGCGCCGGGTGGCGGCTTGCTCGTCAAGGCGATGCTGCATGCCGCGCGGCCGTGGGGCTTGCGTATCCTCGGTCCGAACAGCGTCGGGTTGCTGTTACCGCGCATCGGCTTGAACGCCAGTTTTGCGCACACTCACGCCTCGCCGGGAAACCTCGCATTCATCGCGCAGTCCGGCGCTCTGACCACCGCGATGCTCGACTGGGCGCGCAACTCGCAGATCGGCTTCTCGTGTTTCGCGTCGCTCGGCAACTGCGCGGATGTGGATTTCGGCGATCTGCTCGACTACCTGACGCAAGACCCGCACACGCACGCGATTCTGCTCTACATCGAAGCAATCACCGGCGCGCGCAAGTTCATGTCCGCTGCGCGCAGCGCCGCTCGCAACAAGCCGGTCATCGTCGTGAAGGCGGGTAGACGTGCGGAAGGTGCGAAGGCCGCCACCTCGCACACGGGCGCGCTCGCCGGCGCGGACGACGTTTACGACGCCGCTTTCCGACGAGCGGGAATGCTCCGTGTAAGCACTACGCGCGAACTTTTCGATGCCGCCCAAACCCTCGCTCGCATGAAGCCACTGCTGGGTGAGCGGCTGGCGATCGTCAGCAACGGTGGCGGCCCGGCAGTGATGGCGACCGATGCCTTGATCGCAGAGGGTGGTGAGCTCGCGCAACTGTCGAGCCAGACGCTCACCGCGCTCGATGCTTTCCTGCCACCGAACTGGTCGCATGCCAATCCCGTCGACATCGTCGGAGATGCATCCGCTTCACGTTACGTGCAGGCGCTCGAGCACACGCTCGACGATCCGGCTGTCGGAGCAGTGCTGATGATCCACGCGCCTACCGCAATCGTGGCGCCGGAAGCTATTGCCGAGGGATGCGCGGGCGTTCTCTCACAAGCCGCCAAGCCGGCATTGACATGCTGGATGGGCGGTCCGGCCGTCGAAGAGGCGAGGCGGATTTGCGCAAGCGCGCGCGTGCCCACGTACTCCACGCCGGAAGAGGCGGTCAACGCCTTCTGGCAGGCCGTGAGCTATCGGCGCAATCAGCGTCAGCTCATGGAGGTGCCGTCGTCGATCCCGGAGTCGTTCGTACCGAACACCGAGCGAGTGCGTGAGCTGATCCAACGTGCGCTCGATGCGGGACGCACCATCCTGACCGAGCCGGAAGCGAAGGACGTACTGGCCGCCTACTGCATTCCCGTGCAGGCGGTAGCGGGGCGGTCCGCGGCGCGCGAGCTGACCATGGGGATGACCGTCGATCCGACTTTCGGGCCAGTGATCGTGTTCGGTCAGGGTGGTGTGGAAGTCGAAGTCGCGAACGACAAGGCAATCGCGTTGCCGCCCCTCAACACGTCGCTGGCTGCAGAGCTGATTGCGCGGACACGAGTCAATCGCTTCCTAGACGCCTATCGCGACCGGCGTCCGGTCGATCGGCGTGCGCTCGAGCTCGCACTCGTGCAGTTGTCGCAGCTGATCATCGACGTTGCGGAGATCGTCGAGCTCGACATCAACCCGCTGCTCGCAGACGAACGCGGTGTGCTGGCGCTGGGTGCACGAATCCGCGTCGCGCCTGCGACCGGTCGTGCCGCCGACCGGCTGGCCATCCGCCCTTATCCCGCGGAGCTCGAGGAATCCGTCGAGATCGACGGGCGTCGCCTGTTGTTGCGGCCGATCCGGCCCGAAGACCTGCCCCAGCACCGCGAATTCGTCGCTCACATCTCGGCAGAAGACATGCACTCGCGTTTCTTCGGCAGCATGCGGACGCTCCCTGACGAGCAACTCGCATCGCTGACGCAGATCGACTACGAGCGGGCGATGGCCTTCATCGCAGAAGAGCGCCTCGCGGACGGCCATCGCCAGACGCTCGGGGTCGCTCGCGCGTACGCCGACGGCGATAACGTGAATGCGGAGTTCGCGATTCTCGTGCGCTCGGACCTGAAGCGTCACGGCCTCGGGTCGCTGCTGCTCGAGAAGCTGATTCAGTATTGCCGGAAGCGGGGCCTGCGTCGGATCGTTGGCGAAGTCCTGCTGCAAAACCATCGCATGCTGGAGCTGGCCGCGAGCCACGGATTCGAGAGCGAGTACACGCGCGATGGGATCGTGCGCGTCGCGCTCGATCTGCAAGGCAAGGCCCGTGAGGGTTGACCCGTCACTCGACGTTTAGAACGAGGTGTCGTCAATCGATTGCGCGGCCCGCCGTACTGGCGTGCTCGGCTGCGGCTTCTTCGCGTGCGGCCGCGCTTGCCGCCCCACCGCCGATCGCTTCGATGCGGGCGCCGCTGCGAAACACCGTGCAGCCCTTGAGTCCAAGCACATGCGCGGTCGAGAAGATATCGGCGACGCTGCTGCGTGGAAATCGCCGCGGGACCGCGACCATCTTCGCGATCGCACCGTCCACATACGGTGCAACGGCGGCCTGCATCAACAGGTGATCGCGCGCGTCGATCGATTCGGCTTCGAGAAACGTGCGCGGCTTGTCGGCTGAGCGATTCAGCGTGCGCCACATGGCGTACGCGGCATCCGTTACGTGAAAATTCCGATGGCCGCCGGTGGGATCACGCAGTCGATGCACCGTTTCGATGCCGAAGATCGGCTCGATCCCCGGGCTCACATTGTGAGCGAGCAGGCTGATCGAGCCCGCGGGCGCAATCGCGAGCAGGTGACTGTTGCGGATTCCGTGGCGCTGGATCGCCGCGCGGACCTGCTCCGGCAGCCGCTTCACGAAGGGTTGGGCGAGATAGAGCTCGCTGTCGAACGCCGGGAACGCGCCACGCTCGCAGGCAAGATCCGCGGAGGCCTCGTACGCAGCGTCGCGGATGACGCGCATCGCCTGAGCGGCGGCGCTGCGGCCAGCTTCGCTGTCGTACTCGAGCCCCAGCATGGCCAGTGCGTCTGCGAGGCCGGTGATTCCCAGGCCGACGCGTCGTGTTCGCCGCGCTTCGGCCAGTTGTTCCGTCAGCGGGTACTGCGAGACGTCGATTGCGTCGTCCAGAAAACGGATGGCGATCTGCGTGGTCTCGCGCAGGTTGCCTTCGCTCAAGCGCGCGTTGGAGGTGAAGGGATGATGCACGAACGCGGGCAAGTTGAGCGATGCGAGCATGCAGGAGCCGTACTCCGGCAGCGGCGTTTCCGCGCAGGGGTTCGTCGCGCTGAGGCTCTCGCAGTACGCGAGATTGTTCTCACCATTGATCCTGTCGATGAACAGCACGCCAGGCTCCGCCGAGTCGTACGCGCTGTCGCACAGCCGACGCCATAGATCTCGCGCGCGCACCGTCTGATACACGCGACAGCGAACGGCCTGCGAGCTGCCGCTCCAGACGCGTTCGACACTGCCCTCGGAATCCGGGAATACCAGCGACCAGCTGGTGTCGTTGTTGACCGCCTGCATGAAAGCTTCGGTGACCAGCACTGACAGATTGAAATGCGTCAGCGCGTCGGACGGGCGTTTCGCATCGATGAAGGATTCGATGTCCGGATGATCGCAGCGGAGCGTGGCCATCATGGCGGCACCCCGTGTGCTCGTCGCCAGCAGCGTGTCACACATCGCGTCCCACATCCGCATGAAGGACACCGGGCCCGAAGCGACCCGGCCGCTCGCGACCGCTGGAGTGCCGGCGGGCCGCAGGGTCGAGAAGTCGTAGCCGACGCCACCGCCGTGCTGAATCGTCACGGCGCCTGCTTTCAGGGCATCGAAGATACCGGCCATGGAATCGCGAATGGCACCCATGACGAAGCAATTGGCGAGCGTCACGTTGCGCCCGGTTCCGGCGCCGGCCAGGATGCGACCCCCGGGCAGCAGTCGGTAGTCGCGCAGCGCACTGAGAAAGGTCTCGCTCCAGAGCGCAGGATTGCGTTCGACGCTTGCCACGGCCCGGGCAACCCGTCGCCACGTGTCCGCAATATCCACTTCGCGCGGACGCGCGTTGGGATCGCGATAGCGCGCCTGCCAGAGGTAGCGCGCGAGCTCGGTTTCGGGTGTCGGACTCATGTGCCGCTCACGTGCCCACGGAAAATGTGATTGGTGAGCGAGAGCATGCTCGCCGCGCTGGCGCCACGATTCAGAACTTGTCGCGAGCCACCACGCAATAGTGCGTAGGCGATGGCTGGTGGACCCTTGTACAAGGATGCTAGTACATCGAAGGAGCGCTCCCATGCTCGAGAATCCCGCCATCCATCCCCAGGCGCTGCGTTACGCAGAGCGCGGTGCTGGCCGCACACCTTTGAGCAACCTGCTGGTCATCATCGATCCGGCGACGCGCAGCCCCGCCTCGATCCAGAAGGCTGCGCGGATCGCGCAGGCGTATGGCAGCTCAGTGCAGCTCTTGAGTTGTGTGAGCGATGGTGAACTGCCGGACGCCTGGGCAGGCGGTACAACGCTCGCTGCTTACCACGGCGTTCTGCGGGAGCGGCAGATCGGTGCGCTCGAGCGGCTCGCGGAACCGCTGCGCAAGAGTGGGCTCTCCGTGATGAGCGAAGCGCTCTGCACTGCCAGGATCGCGGACACGATTCTCGTGCAGTCACTACTTCACAAAGCCGATCTGGTCATCAAGGATCTCGAGCGCCAGGATGTCACCGGTGCGAAACGCAGCGAGCTCGACGAATGTCTGATGCGCGAGATTGCCGCTCCGCTGCTGCTCGTGCGCTCGGCACCGTGGCCGTTCCATCCGCGCATCTGTGTGGCAATCGATCCGTGCCATCCGGCAGATCGTCCGGCATCACTGGACGAGGCGATGATTGGCACTGGCCGCTCGCTCGCTCACGCGCTGATCGGCGGCATCGAGCTGATGCATGTGCTGCAATCACCTCCACACTTGCCGGGCGCCAGCGTTTCGCTCGAAGCCCGGCAAGCCGGGTACGCTCACGCACGTTCCTGTGTCGACGATCTCGCGCGGCGTGCCGGAATTCCACAGGATTCAGTGCACTATCTGGTCGGAGTCGTGCCGGAAAGCATTTCCGCGCTCGCACACTCGGCGGGCGCCGACATTGTCGTGGTGGGTGCGAGCGCGCGAGCACGCGTACACGCTGCCAAGGGTGAGTCGGCGGCATACATGCTCGACGTTGCTGCGAGCGATATCCTTGTCGTGAAGCCGCCCGGTTTTGTCAGCCCCGTACTGGAGGAATGAGCGGTGACCGAAATCACCTCCCTGCGCGCCAAGCGCGTGCCAGGTGAGCGCGGGCATCCACATGAGCGACATTCCATCCTGCCAAAGGCGAGCTGCAGGGCGCGGCGGTACTGATCAATCCGTGAGGCCCGCATGAAGGCCCTGGTCGGGCTCACGAAGATCGAGGCGGCAGCCCGACTGCGCAGCGTCGGGTATAACGAGCTGCCCGCGGCGGCACATCGCTCGATCTTCTCTATTGCAGTGGAGGTGTTCCGTGAGCCGATGTTCGGGCTGCTGCTGGCGTCGGCAGCGATCTATGGGCTGATCGGCGATCTGGGTGAAGCGCTCGTGCTCGGGTTGTTTGCCGGCGCATCGGTATCGATCGGGCTCATCCAGCGAGGCCGCACCGAACGGGTTCTCGAGCGGCTGCGCGACCTGGCAAGCCCGCGCGTCCTGGTCGTGCGCGATGGCGTGCGCGAGCGAATTGCCGGGCGCGAAGTCGTGCCGGGCGATCTCGTCATCGTCACTGAGGGCGATCGCGTGCCCGCCGATGCCGTGCTCCTCGAGGGGGTCGATATCCAGGTCGACGAATCGTTGCTCACCGGAGAATCGGTACCGGTGCGCAAGCGCGCCACGGATTCACCCGAGACAGCAATTACCTCAGCGCCTGGAGGTGATGATCTGCCCTTTCTTTTCTCCGGCACACTCGTGCAACGGGGTACCGGTGTCGCCCGCGTCACGGCGACGGGACCGGCAACCGAGCTCGGCAAGATCGGCGGGGCAGTGCGTACCATCGAGACCGAGCCTCCTCAACTGCAGCAACAGACGAAGCGGGTCGTGCTGATCTGCGCCGCTGCCGGCCTGGTGTTCAGCGCTCTGGTTGTCCTGCTCTATGGGCTCACCCGAGGCGACTGGATTCAGGCCGCGCTCGGTGGCATCGCGCTCGGCATGTCGCTGCTCCCCGAGGAGTTTCCGCTCGTTCTCACAGTGTTCATGGTGATGGGCGCGTGGCGGCTCTCCCGGTCGCGCGTGCTCACACGCCGCGCGACGAGCATCGAAACGCTCGGTGCTGCAACCGTACTGTGCACTGACAAGACCGGCACGCTCACCCGGAACATGATGTCCGTCGCCGCCTTGCGAGCGCCGAATTGAACCCAGTCCACGGGAGATCTCATAAACACCGCCGCGCTCGCGTGCGAACTCCAGGCTCTCGATCCGATGGATCGCGCGATCGCACAGCGCGCCGCGGAGGCGTCGGTCAGCGGCGTACAGCAGATGCGGCTGGTGAAGACGTATCCCTTGCGACCGGGGCTTCCCGCTTTCACGCAGGTCTGGCAGGCGACAGACGCCGACGAGTGCGTCATCGCGGCCAAAGGTGCGCCCGAAGCGATCATGCGCCTCTGCCACATGGATGCGCAGGAGCAGAAGAGTATCGCTGCATCCGTCGATGAGCTCGCCCGCGAAGGAATGCGAGTCCTGGCTGTCGCGCGCGGCCGATGCGCACGCGATTCGATACCTCAGTCCGCTACGGACCTGTCGCTCGAGTTCGCCGGCCTCATCGCTCTGGCTGACCCGCTGCGCGAAAGCGTGCCGGAAGCGGTTCGCGAATGTCGCGCAGCCGGTATCCGCGTCGTCATGATCACGGGCGACTACCCCGAGACGGCGCGGGCGATCGCGCGCGCGGCCGGCATCCCGCACACGAGCGTGCTCACCGGAACGGATCTCGATGCCCTGGGCGATGCCGAGCTCGCCAGGATCGTGCGCGAAACCACAGTCTTTGCGCGCATCAGGCCCAATCAGAAGCTGCGTATCGTCGAAGCGCTGAAGGCGAACGGCGAGGTCGTGGCGATGACCGGCGACGGCGTCAACGACGCACCGGCGCTCAAGGCGGCCCACATCGGCATCGCGATGGGCGGTCGCGGTACCGATGTCGCACGCGAAGCGGCTTCGATCGTGCTGCTGGATGACGATTTCACCGCGATCGTCCGCGCGATACGCCAGGGCCGGCGTATCTACGACAATCTGCGCAAGGCGTTCGCGTACATCGTTGCGATTCACATACCGACTGCAGGCCTTGCGCTGCTGCCGATCCTGCTCGGTCAGCCTCTGCTCCTGACGCCAATGCTCATCGCCTTTCTCGAGCTGATCATCGATCCGGCCTGCTCGGTCGTCCTCGAAGCGGAGCACTCGGAAGCCGATGTCATGCGGCGGCCGCCGCGGCCTGCACGACAGCCGCTGATCAGTCGCGCGCTCACGATCTGGAGCGTGCTGCAGGGAACACTGGCGTTACTGGGCGTAGGCGCGGTTTATGTCATCGCCTTGTGGGCGCGCATGCCAGCGGAGGAGGCGCGCGCTCTGGCGTTCGTCGCGCTGATCGGTGCAAACCTCGCGCTGATTCTCGCCAGCCGTACCTTCGGCGGCTCGATGCTTGCGTCGCTGACACGACCGAATGCCTCGCTCGTGTGGGGATTCGCCATGGTAGCCACGGCACTCGCCATCGTTCTCGGGTGGCCCACCGCTCGCGGCTTCTTCGGCCTCGGCCCGCTGCATCTGGACGATTTGCTGGTCTGCCTCAGCGTTGCACTGGGGCTGCTCTGGCTGCTGGGTGTCGTGAAGAGATTCTGCGGAGTGCGCGTTGCCGCCTGAGGGAATCAGGTTCGGGCGGCGTTCTCGTGTTCGAGGTCCATCACCATGCGCACGAGCTGCGCGACGGATTTCGCGCCCATCTTTTCCATCACGTGTGCGCGATGGATCTCGACGGTGCGCTGACTGAGACCGAGGTCCTGCGCCATCGACTTGTTGGCCTTGCCCACGGTCAGCAGATCGAGCACTTCTTTCTCGCGCGGGGTGAGAGTGGCGATGCGTGCGCGGATGCGCGCGTGTTCCTTCAGCTCCTCGCGCGTCTGTCGATCCCGTTCGAGGGCCAGCTGGATGCGATCGATCAGGTCCTGATCCCGAAAGGGCTTCTGCAGGAAATCGAACGCACCGTGGCGCATGGCTTCAACCGCCATCGGCACATCACCGTGACCCGTGACGAAAATCACGGGAATTACGGCACCGCGCTCGTTCAGCGCCTCCTGCAGCTCGAGCCCGCTCATGCCGGGCATCCGAATGTCGAGC
>Ga0105249_10006238_pt1 | contig 10353 bp, 10 predicted proteins | sample KBSS44metaG_FD_81522 | JGI IMG/M metagenome (GOLD analysis project Ga0105249, IMG submission 81522) | Switchgrass rhizosphere microbial communities from Kellogg Biological Station, Michigan, USA - KBS S4-4 metaG | ecosystem: Host-associated > Plants > Roots > Rhizosphere > Soil | place...
GAGGCGTTCGGGGCAGATCTCGCCGAGCTCGTGACATGAGCGCCGCCTCGCTGCAGCGGCAGGTCGCCCTGGCGGGGATCGCACTGCTCGCCGCGATCGTCGCGCTGGCCCTCACCTCACACGGCTCGAACTCGGCCATCACGAGCCTGCCGCAACCAGCGCCGGTCGCCGGCGGAGCCTGGTACTCGGCCCTGGCGGGCGCCGGAGCGCCTCGCTACGGGCGCATGACGCGCTGCGGCATCCCCCTCGAGCCGGGGACGATCGGGGTGACCGATTCCGTCCTCCCATGCGGGATCCGCGTCTACGTCGCCTACAAGGACAGCCCGCTGATCTTCACGCAGGTGATCGACCGGCGCCCGGTCGTCCCGGGCCGCAAGTTCGACCTGACGCCCAAGCTCGCGGAGGAGCTCGGCGTGGACGGCGTACAGCGGATTCGCTGGGTTTTCGCGCGCTAGCGCCCTCGACGAACTGCGCTACAGTGAGACGGCTCGACCCTGTGCGTGCTGCGGGTTTCTCTGTAGAACCAACACCAATACAGAGGGAGCCGCCGTTCGGCCCGAGGCGCCTGGCGCCGACGGAGACGCGGCACCCACCTGGCTTGCCAGGTTCACAACGGGCCCGCAGGCATCGGCAGGGTGGAGTCGGAACGGGGGAACCTCGGTTCCCCCGTTTTGTCCCTCGCCGCTAGCCTGGGACCGTGGAGCTGGTCGGCGACTCGACTCGGGACGGACGCTGGGCGCTGGTGCGCCTGGCCGTCGAGGGAGATCGGATCGTCGAGGCCGACGCCGAAGGGCTCGACCGCCCGCTGGAGGGCCTCACCCTTCTCGAGGCCGCCGCCGTCGGAGGCGACGAGCTGGCCGTGGACGCGCTTGCGAATGCGCTCGGCCCCGCGTTCCAGGCCGCAGCCGTGCCGGGCCGCGTGGCGGTCGCGATGAGCGGCGGTGTCGACAGCGCGGTGGCGCTGCTGCGCGCCGGACGGAACGCGATCGGGGTGACTCTGCGACTGTGGCTGGACCCGCACGGTCCCGACGCCGAGCGCGCCTGCTGCTCGCCCGAGGCTGTGCTCGCGGCCCGGGCCACATGCCATCGGCTGGGTCTCCCGCACGTGACCCTCGACCTTCGGGATGAGTTCCGTCGCGCCGTCGTGGAGCCATTCGTCCGCGGGTACGCGGCAGGCGAGACGCCGAACCCCTGCATCCGCTGCAACGGCAGCTTCCGCTTCGCCGAGCTCCTCGCGTTCGCCGAGCGGGCCGGCGCGGGGCGGCTCGCGACCGGGCATTACGCGCGCATCGTCGAGCACCGGGGTCGCTTGCTTCTCGCCCGCGCGGCCGATCCGGCGAAGGATCAGTCCTACATGCTGGCGCGTCTCGATCCGCGCTTCCTGGAGCGGCTCTGGTTCCCGCTCGGCGAGCAGAACAAGGACGCAACACGGGCCGAAGCGGCGCGCGCCGGGCTCGAGGCGGCGTCTCGCGCGGAGAGCCAGGAGGCGTGCTTCCTGGCAGGTGGCGACTACCGCGACTTCCTCGGTCGGAAGGGGCTCCGTGCCGCGGACGGTCCGATCGTGGACGAGGACGGTCGCGAGCTGGGCCGGCACTCCGGCTTCTGGCGCTTCACGCCGGGTCAGCGCCGCGGGCTCGGCGTGGCGGAAGGAGGCCCGGTCTATGCCCTCCGCAGCGAGCCCTCGACGAACACGGTCGTGGTCGGTCCTCGGGCGGCGCTCGCCACGAAGGAGGTTCATGCTCGTGGACGGCTGCACCTCCCGGTCGACCGCGCGGAGGCGAAGCTCCGCTACCGCTCTCCGGGCGTCGGGGCCGACGTGACTCCGACGGACGGCGGATTCCGCCTCCGGCTCGACGCGCCGGCCCACGGGGTGGCCTCCGGGCAGGCCGCGGTGCTCTACGAAGAAGACGTGATCGTCGGTGCCGGAACGATCGTCTCGGATCCTGCCGAATCCTTACGCGCCCCAGGAGCGTTTGAACCCACGGGCGCATGACCGGCGACGAGATCACACTGACGATTCCCCGAGACGCGTCCTTCCACGAGGTCGCGCACCTCGTCCTGGGCGGCGTCGCCGCACGCCTCAACCTCAGCTTCGAGAACCTCGACGACCTCGAGACCGCGCTCAATGCCGTGCTGGAGCGGGCGGCGACGGACGGGGAGGTGACCGTGAGGTTGCACCTGACGGGCGAGGCGATCGTGACGAGCGTCGGCCCCTTCGCCTCCGACCGTCTGCGTGCCGAGCTGGAGCGAGATCCGGGAGACGCCGTGACCTTGCGCCGCGTGCTCGACACCGTCGTCGACGACTACGGTCTCGACGGCGACGGCTGGATCCAGTTGACCAAGCACGTCGAGCGACAGGAGCCGCCCTCGTGACGCGCGAGAGCGACAAGGCCCTGCTGCGCCGGTATCACGAAGAGGGCGACGTCAGCGCCCGCGAGCAGCTGATCGAGCAGTACATGTCGCTCGTGCGCTCGCTCGCGCGGCGCTACTCGTACCGGGGTGAGCAGCTCGAGGACCTCGTCCAGATCGGCGCGATCGGATTGATCAAGGCGATCGACCGCTTCGACGTCAACCGGGGAGTCGAGCTGACGACCTACGCGACGCCGAACATCATCGGCGAGATCAAGCGCCACTTCCGCGACCGCGGCTGGGCGGTGCGCGTCCCCCGCGGCCTGCAGGAGCTGAACATCCAGCTGTCGCGGCTCCTCGAGGAGCAGACCGTCCAGCTTGGCCGCTCGCCAACGATCGCCGAGCTCGCCAAGGCCGCGGGCGTCACGGACGAGGAGGTGCTCGAGGCGCTCGAGAGCGGGCGCGCCTACAGCTCGCTCTCGCTCTCGGGGGGCTCCGGCGGCGACGAGGACGGAGAGCTCGATCCGCTCGAGTCTCTCGGCACCGAGGAGCACCAGTACGAGGTCTCGGAGGACCGGGCGGTGCTCGAGCCGGGGCTCCGCGTGCTCGACGAGCGCGAGCGGAAGATCCTGCACCTGCGCTTCTTCGAGGGGCTCACGCAGTCGCAGATCGCCCAGCAGGTCGGGATCTCGCAGATGCACGTGTCGCGCCTGATCCGACGGTCGCTCGAGAAGATCCGCGAGGAGATCGCGAGCGACGAGCCGGCCGAGCCCAAGCGTAGGGCTGCGAGCCGCTGAGCCGCACCTAGAATCACCTCCGTGCGAACGACTGCCGAACTGCGGGCGGGCTACCGCGATTTCTTCGAGTCCAAGGGCCACGTCTTCCGGCCCTCGGCTCCGCTGATCCCGCGGGCGGACGACCGCTCGACGCTGCTGGTCTCGGCGGGAATGCAGCCGCTGATGCCGTACTTCCTCGGGCTCGACAAGCCGCCGGCGCCGTTGCTGACGACGGTGCAGAAGGTGTTCCGGACCCCGGACATCGACGAGGTCGGGCTCGACGGCTACCACCTCACGTTCTTCGAGATGCTCGGGAACTTCTCGTTCGGCCAGTACTTCAAGGAGGGCGCGATCGAGCTCGCCTGGGAGTTCATGTTCGAGCACATGAAGCTCGACTTCGACCGCATCTGGGTGACGGTCTTCGCCGGCGACCCCGAGCTGAAGCTCGACGAGGACGAGGTCGCGATCGGGGCCTGGGAGAAGATCGGCATGCCTCCGGAGCGGATCGTGCGGCTGCCGCGCGCCGACAACTTCTGGTCGGTCGGCGGCCCAGGGCCGTGCGGGCCTGACTCGGAGATGTTCTTCGACTGGGGCGAGGAGGTCGGGTGCGGGCGGGCCGAATGTGCGCCCGGCTGCGACTGCGAGCGGTTCCTCGAGTTCTGGAACCTCGTGTTCATGGAGTTCGAGCTCCACCAGGACGGCTCGCTGACTCCGCTGCCCGAGCAGAACATCGACACCGGGATGGGGCTCGAGCGCGCCGCCCGGATCCTGCAGAACGTGGACTCCGTCTACGACACCGACGGCTACCAGGCGATCATGGACTGGATCGCGGAGCAGTCGGGCGTCGCCTACGGCGAGAGCGATCAGGCGACCAAGGCGCATCGGATCCTCGCCGACCACGGGCGCGGAATGACCTTCCTGGCGGCCGACGGGGTCGAGCCGTCGAACGAGGGACGTGGCTATGTGATGCGCCGGGTCATCCGCCGCGCGGTTCTCCAGGCCGGGCGGATCGGCCTCGAGACGCCGTTTCTCGCGGGCCTGGCCGAGGTCGTAGTCAAGCAGGCGGGTGACGCGTATCCGGAGCTTCGGCAGACGCGCGAGAAGATCGCGCGCGTTCTGAGCGACGAGGAGGACCGGTTCTCGATGACTCTCGCGCGCGGGCTGACGCTCTTCGAGGAGGTCGCAACGGCCGGCGAGATCTCCGGAGAGGAGGCGTTTCGGCTCCACGACACCTACGGTTTCCCGCTCGAGCTGACGCAGGAGCTGGCGCGGGAACGCGGTCTGCCCGTCGACGAGGACGGCTTTCGCGAGCTGATGGAGCAGCAGCGCGCGCGCTCACGCAAGACGGGGCCGGCGGAGATCGACGTGCGGCTGCAGGCCGAGGCGCGCAGCGACTTCGTCGGCTACGAGAAGATCGAGGCGCTGACGGCGATCGTCGCCTACGAGGATCTCGGCGACGGCCGCTTCCAGGCGAAGCTCGAGCAGTCGCCCTTCTACGCGGAGGGCGGTGGCCAGGTCTCCGACGCGGGCTTCATCGAGAACGAGGAGACCGGCGCGCGGGCCGAGCTGGTCTCGGCCACGCGATTGCCAGGCGACGACCAGGTCCTGACCTTCGAGGGCGATGGCTTCGGCGACGGGATGCGGGTCCGGGCCGTCGTGCCATGGGCGGTGCGGTTCCCGACGATGGCAAACCACACGGCCACCCACCTCCTCCACAAGGCGCTGCAGGAGGTGCTCGGCGAGCATGCCCGGCAGGCCGGCTCCGCGGTCCGGCCGGACAAGCTCCGCTTCGACTTCGCGCACCCCCAGGCGCTGACGGAGGAGGAGCGCTCCGAGGTGGAACGGCGCGTCAACGAGGCCGTCTTCGAGAACCTGCCAGTCCGCGCGTACATCGTGCCGATCGAGGAGGCGCGACGGCTGGGCGCGATGATGCTCTTCGGCGAGAAGTACGGCGACGAGGTGCGGGTGGTGGACATCGCCGGCTACTCGCGCGAGCTCTGCGGCGGCACCCACGTGCGGGCGACCGCGGAGATCGGGCCGTTCGTGATCACTTCCGAGAGCTCGATTGGGTCGGGCACACGCCGCATCGAGGCCGTCACCTCCGGTGAGGCCTACGCTCTGCTGCGTGGCCGCGCGGAAGAGGCGGACGAGCTCCGCGGTGAGCTGGAGCAGGCCCGCAAGGAAGGGCCGCGCCGGGCGAAGCCGGTCGACGTGCAGATCGAGACGACGCGCGAAGAGGAGCTCGGCGGCGTCAACGTCTTCGTCGGGCGGGTGAGCGGCGTAGATGTCGAGGTGCTGCTCGCCGAGTCCGACCGGATCAAGCAGGAGCGGGCGCCGGCCGCGGTCGTGCTGGGGTCGGCCGAGGACGGCCGGGTGCACCTGGTCGCCAACTTCGACCGCTCGCTCGAGGGGCGGCTCGACGCGGTCGAGGTGATCCGCGCGGCTGCGGCCGAGGTCGGCGGCGGCGGAGGCGGGAGGCCCACGATGGCCCGCGCCGGCGGACGCGACCCGGAGAAGCTCGGTGACGCACTCGCCAAGGCGGAGGAGGCGCTCCTCAGCGCGCTCGCGTGAAGGTGGTTGCTCTCGACTACGGCTCGGCCCGCACCGGAGTGGCCGTCTCCGATCCGACCGGAACCATCGCGAGGCCGCTCGCGGTGGTCGAGCGCGCCGCGTCCGAGCCCGGGCTCGCGCGGATCGCCGAGCTCGTGCGGGCGCAAGGCGCCGAGCGCGTCGTCGTCGGCCTCCCCCTGACTCTCAGGGGCCAGCGCGGGGCTCAGGCGCAGGAGACGGAGGCGTTCGTCGAGGCGCTGAGGCAGGTCGTCGAGGTCCCCGTCGAGAGCTACGACGAGCGCTTCACCACCAGCCTGGCCGCGAGCACGGGATCCGACGAGGCTCCCGAGGACGCGCGAGCGGCCGCTCATCTGCTGTCGAGCTACCTCGAGTGGTCGAGCGCCGCCCGGGGGTGATGCCGCCGCGGGCGCGGCCGCCCCGGCGACCTCCGACGCCGAAGTCCGTCGTCTACCGCCGCCGGCTCATCGCGCTCGCAGTGCTCGTCGCGGGCTTCGCGATCGCATGGTTCGTGGTCGCCAGCGTCAGTAGTGGGGGCGGCGGGGGCGAGCCGAAGCCGACCACCGCGGCGGTGGTCGCGCCGAAGCCGTTCCGCGTCGTCTTCCCCGAAGGCTTCACGCGCGAGCAGATGGCACAGCGCGTCGACGCGGTGCGGAAGATCGCACGGCGGGAGCGGGGAAAGCGGGTGCGCATCTCCGCGCGTGCGTACCGCGCGGCGACGAGCGGGCCCCGCAGGGAGCCCGGGTTCGGGTCGCGGCCGCTGCCGCTCGAGGGCTTCCTGTTCCCTGCCACGTACGACTTCGTGCCGCGAACGACCTCGGCGCAACTGGCGGCGGAGCAGCTCGACGCTTTCCGGAGCAACTGGGCGAAGCTGAACCTGCGCTACGCGCGCTCGAAGAACCTGACGCCCTACGACGTGCTGATCATCGCCTCGATGGTCGAGAAGGAGACCTTCGCGCCCGAGGAGCGGCAGCTCGTCTCTGCGGTGATCTACAACCGCCTCCACGAGCGGATGCCGCTGGGGATCGACGCGACGCTGCGCTATGGGTTCCATATCCCGCCCACCGAGTCGATCAGGCAGTCCCAGATCGACAGCCACAACCCCTACAACACACGCCGGCTCCCGGGTCTGCCACCGACCCCGATCGCAAACCCCGGGCTGGCCTCGCTCCAGGCCGCCGCCCACCCGAGCCACGTCGACTACCTCTACTTCGTGCGCAAGCCGGACAAGAAACACCACTTCTTCACGGCAAGCGCGGCCGAGTTCGACCGCTACAAGGCCGCGCACGGCTACCAGTGATCGACGGCGCCACGAAGCTGGTCGCGCTGCTCGGGCACCCGGTCGCCGGCTCGCTCTCGCCGCGGATGCACAACGCGGCCTTCGCCGCCCGGGCGCTCGACTGGGCGTACGTCCCGCTCGACGTCGAGCCTGGCCGGCTGGAAGCGGCGGTCGAGGGGCTGGTCGCGGGCGGTTACGCGGGCGCGAACGTCACGATTCCGCACAAGCTGGCGGTCGCGGCTCTCTGCGACGAGGCCGAGGGCGAATCGGTCAACACCATCGTCTTCCGCGATGGCCGCATCGTCGGCTTCAACACCGACAAGGAGATCGTGGCCGGGATCGAGGCGCGTACCGTCTGCCTGCTCGGCTCCGGCGGTGCGGCGCACGCGCTGCTCCCGGCCCTCCCCGGCGAGGTTCGCGTGTTCTCCCGCAGCGGTGCGTGGCCGCCGGATGCCTCCGGCTGCGACCTGATCGTGAACGCGACGCCGGTGCGCGACGAGTTGCTGGTCGAGCCTCGGCGGGAGCACGCCGTGGTCGACCTCGCCTACAACGCCGACGGGAGCCCGACGGCCCTCGTTCGCGCGGCGCGTGAGGCCGGTGCGCGGCTCGTCGTCGACGGGCTCGAGTGTCTCGTGCGCCAGGGCGCCGCGTCGTTTCGCCTCTGGACGGGCGTCGAGGCACCGCTCGAGACGATGCGCACCGCCCTAGGCTTAGCGCCATGACGCTGAGGCTCACGACCGCGGGCGAGTCGCATGGGCCGGCGCTGCTGGCGATCGTCTCCGGGCTGCCGGCCGGCCTCATGCTCGACCGTTCGGCGATCGACGCCGACCTGGGTCGACGTCAGCAGGGCTACGGACGCAGCCCGCGTCAGAAGCTCGAACAGGACGTTGTCGAGGTGCTGGCGGGCCTACGGCACGGGCGCACGCTCGGCACCCCGCTCGCGCTCGTCGTGCGCAACCGCGACCACGCGAACTGGGAGTGGGGGATGAGCCCGTGGCCGCCGGAAGGAGCGGCGGCCGGCAAAGGCTCGAAGCCGGTCACGCTGCCCCGCCCCGGTCACGCAGACCTGGCCGGGACGCTCAAGTACGGGCATGCGGACGCGCGTGACGCGCTCGAGCGGGCAAGCGCGAGACAGACCGCGGTCTCGGTTGCCGCCGGTGCCGTCGCGAAGGCGCTGCTCGCCGGGATCGCGATCGAGGTCGAGGGGCGGGTCGTGACACAGGAGCTCGAGGCGCGGATCGACGAGGCTCGGGCCGAGCGCGACACCGTCGGCGGCGTCGTCGAAGTCGTGGCGCGCGGGGTTCCGCCGGGGCTGGGCTCGTATGCGAGCAAGGAGGAGCGGCTCGACGCCCGCCTCGCAGCCGCACTGATGGGGATCCAGGCCGTGAAAGGAGTCGAGATCGGAAGCGGCTTCGAGCTCGCCGAGCGACGCGGCTCGCAGGCGCACGACGAGATCCTCGCCGACGAGCAGGGCGCGCTCTACCGGGAGACGAACTTCGCCGGCGGGATCGAGGGCGGCATCTCCAACGGCGAGGAGGTGGTCGCGCGGGCCGCGATGAAGCCGTTGCCGACGCTGATGCGGCCGCTCCGCTCGGTCGACCTCGAGACGGGGGAGGCGGGAGAGGCGCTCGTCGAGCGCAGCGACGTCGCCGCGGTCGAGGCGCTGGCCGTCGTGGCCGAGGCCGCGGTCGCCTTCGAGCTTGCCCGTGCGGCCCGGGAGAAGTTCGGGGGCGATTCCTTCGCCGACTTCGTGGGCGCCTGGAAGGCGTACGTGGAGCGGATCCCGTGGCGCACGCGCTAGATCGCCACCTCGCGCTGATCGGCTTCATGGGCGCGGGCAAGACGACCCTCGGCACGGAGGTCGCCCAGCGGCTCGAGCGCCGTTTCGTCGATCTCGACCGCGAGCTCGAGCAAACCGCGCAGGCGCCGGTGCCGGAGCTGTTCGAGACTCTCGGCGAGGAGGGCTTCCGTGCCGTGGAGGCGGAGCAGACGCTCGCGGCCTTGCGGCACAGCATGCCTGCGGTGCTCGCGCTCGGCGGTGGGGCGGTCGAGACCCCAGTGGTCAGGCGCGCGCTCGGCGAGCACGCGCTGACGGTGCTGATCGACGTCGACGCCGCGACCGCCTGGGACCGGGCCGGCGGGAGCGATCGTCCGCTCGCGCGCGACGAGGGGAGCTTCCGGGCGCTGCACGCGAGGCGTCAGCCCCTCTACCGGGAGTCCGCAGACGCGGTCGCGGGCGATGCGGACGAGATCGTCCTCGCGGCCGGAGGGATCCACGTCGAGGAGGGCTCGCTCGCACGTCTCGGCGACTTTCTCCCACCCGGTGACCACGAGCTCCTGGCGGACGCAACGGTTCTCGGGCTCCACCGGCCGCCGCTGGAGGCGCCGGTACACGCACTCCGGGGCGGCGAGGACGCCAAGAGCCTGGGCGCGGTCGAGCGGATCTGGCGCGAGCTCCGGCTCGACCGCGACGGCACGATCGTCGCGTTCGGGGGCGGCTGCACGACCGACTCCGCGGGCTTTGCTGCGGCCACCTACCTCCGCGGGCTCCGCTGGGTCGCGGTCCCGACCACCCTCGTCGGCCAGGTGGACGCGGCGATCGGCGGCAAGACCGCCGTCAACCTGCGCGAGGGCAAGAACCTCATTGGAGCGTTCCACTGGCCGGTCCGGACCGTGATCGACCCGCTGTTGCTCGAGACGCTCCCGGAGCGCGAGCGGCGCGCGGGCCTGGCCGAAGTCGTCAAGACGGGGTTGCTGGCGAACGAGCCGCTCTGGGAACTGCCGCCGCTCCAGCTCGTGCGGCGCTGCGCCGCCTTCAAGACGGCGGTCTGCCTGCGCGATCCCCACGAGCGGGGAGAGCGGGCGATCCTCAACCTCGGCCACACGTTCGCGCACGCGCTCGAGGCGGCGGCCGGGTACGAGCGTCTGAGCCATGGCGAGGCGGTCGCCCTCGGGCTCCTCGCGGCTCTGCGCCTGTCCGGCCTCGAGACCACGACGGTCGAGGAGGTGCTCTCGCCACGCCCCGCCCGCGTCGACCGGGAAGCTGCCTGGGCAGCTCTTGCGCGTGACAAGAAGGCCCGCGACGGACACCCCAGACTCGTTCTGCTCGAGGCCCCGGGAAAGCCGATCACGGGCGTCGAGCTGCCGCCCGAGCGCGTCCGCGCCGCTCTCGACGAGCTGATCGCCGACTAGAGTCACCGCGTGCGCGTGGCAGTCCTGAATGGCGTCAACCTCGACGTGCTCCACCGGCGTGACCCAGCGCTGTACGGCGGGATCAGCCTGAACCAGCTCGAGACGCGCATCTACGGCTGGGCGCTCGAGCTCGAGCTCCAGGCGGAGTGCCGGCAGACCAACAGCGAGGGCGAATACGTCGGCTGGTGC
>Ga0105249_10006240_pt1 | contig 10352 bp, 7 predicted proteins | sample KBSS44metaG_FD_81522 | JGI IMG/M metagenome (GOLD analysis project Ga0105249, IMG submission 81522) | Switchgrass rhizosphere microbial communities from Kellogg Biological Station, Michigan, USA - KBS S4-4 metaG | ecosystem: Host-associated > Plants > Roots > Rhizosphere > Soil | place...
CTACCAGCGATACATGGGTGAAAAAGGCCAGGCTATTACCGATGCAAAGAATAAATTGGGCATGACAACCAGCGTTGCTGATTCAGCCAAACTGAATGCACAAATAAAAAAACTGGACAGTGACATAACCCGTTATCGCGATAGCCTGATCCATAAAAATCCTACCGGGATATTAGGCAGGCTATTGAAAGGAATGGAAGAACCCGTCGTTCCGCCTGCAGCAAAACATCCGGGCGGAAAATATGATTCTGCATTTGCCTACCGTTATTATAAATCTCATTATTGGGACGGCGTTGATTTTTGGGATGACCTGTTTGCCCGGACCACTTTCTTTGAAGGCAAGCTGGATAAATATTTCGAAAGTGTTATAACTCCGATTGCTGACTCGGTCATAAAAGAAATGGATCTGATGATGTCCTATGCATCGATCAGTCCTGATATGAATCGTTTCCTGCTTACAAAATTTATCAACCGGTATTATAACCAGAAGTACATGTGGGAGGATGCCGTATTCGTTCACCTGTATGAAAAATATTTAGCCAATAAAGATTATAGCTGGATGAACGCTAACGGGAAAAAAATGATCACGGACAGGGCCTATAGTTTAATGGCAAATATTTTTGGCACTCCTGCCGCAGATATTGAACTGCCCGACAGTACCGGCAAAAAAATAAGTTTGTATACGATCAGCTCGCCATTTACGTTGGTTTGCTTTTGGGATGCCACCTGCGGTCATTGTAAAGAAACACTCCCAAAGATCGACAGTTTTTATACCGCCAAATGGAGAGCAAGCGGTTTGAAAATTTATTCGGTATCAAAAGAGACAAGCGGAACGATTGACGATTGGAAGAGCTTTATTCGTGATAATAAGCTTAACTGGGTAAATGTTTACTATACCAAAGCTGAAGAAAAGGCCCGGGTAACAGGCGGTATTCCCGGTTATTCACAGTTGTATGATGTGCAGAGTTTTCCTACATTATATTTGCTTGACAAAGACAAACGCATCATAGCCAAAAAACTAACCTACCAGCAGATGGATGATATATTGACCCTGAAGCTGAAGGGCAGTAATTAAGCCGACCATAAATTCAATTGTATGAAAAAAACTTTTTTAGCAGCAGTAGCGATCCTGTTTAGTACTGTTATTCACTCCCAAACACTTTTTACGTACGGTAAATATTCAGTGGATGCCAAAGAATTCTTAAGAGCATTCAATAAGAACAATGCGATAACCCCATCTGTTAATCGCCAGCAGGCGATCCGTGATTACCTGGAATTGTATATTAAATCAAAACTAAAAGTTCGTGAAGCTTATGCAAGAGGTTATGATACCATCCCGGCCATCCAGTCAGAAGTGGAGAACCTGCGGTTGCAGATCATCGATAATTATATGACCGACCCGCAGGCCATCGATAAACTTACACATGAAGCATTTAAGCGCAGCCAAAAAGATATACATGTTGCACATATTTTTATTTCTTTTAAAAATGCCGCCGGCGCAACAGATATGACAGCAGCCGATAAAAAGAAAGATGAAGTGATGAAACGCCTGGATGCCGGTGATGACTTTTTTAAAGTTGCATCTGAATTATCGGATGATCCTTCAGCAAAAATGAATAAAGGTGATATTGGCTATATCACCGCTTTTACATTGCCCTATTTTTTTGAGAACATTGCCTATTCTACAGCTCCCGGTAAATATTCAACAGCTTATCGCAGCAAAAGTGGTTATCATATTTTTAAAAACATCCAGGAAAGACCTGCGATCGGCAAATTAAAAGCAGCGCAAATCTTGTTAGCATTTCCGCCCGGTGCGACAAACGATGATAAAGCTGCTTTGAAGAAAAGAATCGACTCGATCTATGAGCGAATTAAAGCAGGTGATGATTTTTCAAGACTGGCAACGCAATTCAGCAATGATTATGTATCGGCGTCAGCCGCAGGAATGATGCAGCCTTTTGGTGTTGGCCATTATGAACCCGAGTTTGAAAAAGTCGCTTTTAGCCTTAAAAAAGATGGTGACATCAGCGCTCCATTTTTAACTGAACATGGTTATCATATCGTAAAAAGAACGGGAACCATCCCCGTGGTAAAAGATACCAATGACAGGGTAAACTGGAATGATCTGAAAGCACAGGTTAATAACGCAGAAAGGACTTCTGCATCGCAAAAAACAATGATAGAACGAATAAAGAAGCAGGTAGGTTTTAAAGCCTATCCCTATAATAAAGATGTATTGCAGGCTTATACAGATAGCGTCATGAATACGCCAAGATCAGGTACCGGCAGCAGTGCACAACAAGACAAAAACGCTTCCTTGTTTAAAATCGGAGACAGTACACTCCGGGTGCCTGACTGGATCGGTTATGTACAGGTTTTCCGGATGAATGCAAACAATACAGTCAAACCCACAGACCAGCTGATGGAAGAATTCACACAGGCAAACGTGATGCAATATTACCGTGAGCACCTTGAAAAGTATAACGATGATTTTCGCAACCAAATGAATGAATTTAAAGATGGCAATTTGTTCTTTGAAATAATGCAGCGGGAAATATGGAACACAGCCCAGAACGATAGCGTGGGTCTTCGCAATTATTACGAAAGCAACAGGGCAAAATATAACTGGAAACCAAGCGCCGATGCGATCATATTTTATTGCAGTGACGAAGAAACGGCAAAAGAGCTTTACAAAAAGATAAAGGAAAAGCCTTCTGACTGGCAAGCCGCTATTTCAAGCTTTGAAGAAAAAGTATCTGCTGATTCTTCAAGAAATGAACTGGAAAACATTCCGAATAAAAATAAAATGGCATTTACACCGGGTATGATAACAACACCCGTTGTAAATCCAAATGATAAGTCTGCCTCTTTTGCTTATATCATTAAAGTTTATAACACAGGCAGTCCCCGCACATTTGAAGAAGCAAAAGGATTAGTGATAAATGACTATCAAAATTTACTGGATGAAAAATGGATAGCACAGTTGAAAAAGAAATATCCTGTCACCGTTAATCAAAAAGTATTGCAATCAATACTTAAATAAGGCGGAAAAGTATTTATATAAAATTGCCGGCATGATGCCGGCTTTTTTATTTTGATAGAAATGAATTTAAAGCTCCTTCACCACATTTACCACCATCGTGGGTTTACCTAAGGTATAATAATGAAGAACCGGGACGCCGGCCGCCTTTAATTCTTTGGACTGTGCCAGCAACCATTCCGTTCCCACCTGCTCAACACAACTATCGTCTTTGCATTTTAAAATTTCACTGGAGAGTTCGGTTGGAATATCAACATAAAAAGTTCTCGGTATGATCGTCAATTGTTTTTTTGTACTGATTGGTTTTAACCCGGGAATGATCGGCACGGTGATGCCGGCCTCGCGGCATTGTTTTTCAAAAGCGAAAAACTTTTTATTATCAAAAAACATCTGGGTTACGATATACTCGGCGCCGGCCTCAACTTTTTTCTTCAGGTACATCAGGTCTGTTTGCATATTCGGCGCTTCAAAATGTTTTTCAGGATAACCTGCAACACCTGCGCAGAATTTAGTACAACTTGTTCCTTTTAATTCTTCTTCCAGGTAGATCCCATTATTAAGATTGACCACTTGTTTTAAAAGATCAATAGCATACTTATGACCACCGGGTTCTGGTTCGAAAGATGTTTCATTCTTTGCTGCATCACCGCGGAGCACTAATACGTTGTCAATACCGAGATAACTTAAGGTAAGCAATGCATCTTCCGTATCCTGCACACTAAACCCGCCACAGATCAGGTGCGGCACCGTATCCACATTATACCTGTTCATAATAGAAGCACAAATGGCTTCCGTCCCCGGTCGTTTGCGGATAACGACCTTTTCAAAACTTCCATCGGCTCTTTTTTTAAAAATATGTTCACTCCGGTGATAAGTAACATTAATATAAGCCGGTTTGAACTCCATCAAAGGGTCCAGGTGATTATAGATAGCAGCAATACCTTTTCCTTTTAAAGGTGGAAGAATTTCAAATGATACAAGTGTTCCTTTTGCCTGTTTAATATGATCACTGATCTTCATACGTTTTCAAAGTTGGCTGCAAACTTACGACAGCAACGAGGATTAGCAAAGGATAATTCTATCCGGGCAACAGCTTGTTAATTGACAAGTACGCTTTGTTAAACTCACTTCATTCATCCGCTTATTCTGGCTGAACCCTTATTTTTGCGCACTGATGCTGCATACGATCCATACAAAGAATCTTGTAAAAAAATACGGCGCACGGACTGTTGTCAATAATGTTTCCATTGAGGTAAAACAAGGCGAGATCGTTGGTTTACTCGGACCGAATGGCGCCGGTAAAACCACAACCTTTTACCAGGTAGTTGGATTGATAAAGCCGAATGAAGGAAAAGTTTTTTTGGATGATGAAGACATTACCAAACTGGCCATGTACAAACGGGCCAAGCTCGGCTTAGGATATCTGCCGCAGGAAGCTTCCGTATTCAGAAAGTTAAGTGTTGAAGATAATATAATGGCGGTGCTTGAAATGACGGGTCTCAATCACAAGGAAAGAAAAGAAAAACTGGAATCACTGGTTGCAGAACTCAGGTTAGGCCATGTAAGAAAAAGCAATGGAGATGTATTAAGTGGCGGCGAAAGAAGAAGAACAGAAATAGCAAGAGCATTAGCTGTTGATCCTAAATTTATTTTACTCGATGAACCTTTTGCCGGTATTGACCCGATTGCTGTAGAAGACATACAGGCCATTGTTGCAAAACTCAAATACAAGAACATCGGCATTCTTATTACTGATCATAATGTAACGGAAACGCTTTCTATTTGTGACAGGGCTTATTTATTGATCGAGGGAAAAATTTATAAGCATGGAACTGCGGAAGAACTGGCAGCTGATGAAGAAGTACGAAAATTATATCTCGGAAGGAATTTTGAATTGAAGAGAAAGGATTGGTTGCATGAAGAGGCAAGAACTGCAGAAAATATAATTCAGAATGCCGGTGAAATCATAAAAGATATTATCAAAGGCATAAGCGATAATCCATAAAAAGTTCTGAAAGAAAATGCCTATTCAAGTAATTGCTTTCGATGCTGACGATACCCTCTGGGTGAACGAACCTTATTTCCAGGAAACAGAAAAAAAGTTTTGTGCGCTGCTGGAAGATTATTTACCGCATCATACCGTGATGCAGGAATTATACAAATCCGAAATGCAAACCCTGCAACTATATGGTTACGGGATAAAAGGTTTTGTGCTGGCGATGATCGAAACGGCTTTGCGTGTTTCCGAAAACAAAGTAAGCATCGGCGTTATTGAAAAAATAATTCAATATGGCAAAGACCAGATGGAATACCCTATTGAAATGCTGGATGGAATGGAAGAAGCATTGCATTTGCTGAAAAAAAGATACCGGCTGGTGGTGGCAACAAAAGGAGATCTCGTTGACCAGGAAAGGAAATTAAGAAAGTCCGGTCTCGAGCATTATTTCCATCATATCGAGATCATGAGCGATAAACAGCAGGCCGATTATGCCAAGCTGATCAGGCACCTTGATATTCCACCCGCTGATTTTTTAATGATCGGCAATTCTTTAAAATCAGATGTGATGCCGGTACTGGCATTAGGCGGACATGCTGTACATATTCCTTACCACACTACATGGGCACATGAGGTGGTTGAGCATACGATCGAGCATCCCAACTTCCGGCAGGTCGCGTCTATAAAAGATATTCTTCCCGAATTGCTTGCCCCTGTCTCCTTGCCATAGGTTCAAGACGCCTTTAGTGTATCCCTTTGGAAAAAGGAAATACAATCCCAATGTTTTGTACTTGTGTTATATTTATGAAAATGTGATAAACAGACTTGAATGAATTATCAGGATTTACCAAAGATTGAATTGCACCTGCACCTGGATTGCAGCTTAAGTTATAAAGTTGTAAAGCAAATTGACCCGTCTGTTTCTTTGGAAGAATACAGGGATTCTTTCATTGCCCCACCCAAGTGTACTGATCTTGTGGATTTTTTAAAACGGGCTGTGAAAGGCTATGAGCTGATGCAAACTAAAGAGCAACTGCATTTAGTAACACTTGATTTAATGGATCAATTGAAAGCAGACAATGTGATCTATGCTGAAATTCGCTTTGCCCCTTTATTGCATATTTCAAAAGGGTTGACCCCGGTTGAAGTCGTTCAAACAGTAAATGATGCTGTCACAATTGGAATAAACAATACAGGTGTAGAAGCAAGATTGATCTTATGTACGCTCCGTCACTACTTTGAAGAACAAAGTATGGAGACAGTGAAGCTGGTTGAACATTTCAGGGGTTCAAAAGTAGCAGGCTTCGATATTGCAGGTGATGAAGCCGGTTACCCGATCGATGCACATGCAGCCGCATTTATCTATGCCAAAGAAAAAAATATTCCTGTTACTGCTCATGCAGGCGAAGCATGCGGGCCACAAAGTGTTTGGGAAACCTTACATCATTTTCATCCTTTACGTATTGGGCACGGCGTAAGAAGCGCAGAAGATGACAGGCTGCTTGACTATTTAAAAAAAGAAAACATACATCTTGAAGTTTGCCCCACCAGCAATGTGCAAACTAATGTGGTCGACACGATACGGGATCACCCGGCTAATAAAATTTATAATTGGGGCGTATCGATGAATATAAACACAGATGCCCGTACCGTGAGCCCGATCACATTGACCAGCGAATATGCATTATTGGAAAAAACCTTTGGTTGGAGCAAAGAGCATTTTTTGAAATGTAATTTAAATGCCATTGCTCATTCCTTTTGTGATGAGTCATTAAAGGAAAAGCTTAAACAAAAGATAATGACCGTCTTCAACAGTCTCTAATCGGGAAATATTCTCTATTTTGGCTGCCCGTGAAGATCCTTTCGCCTGCCATATCATCATTGGCCCGTATGCGTATGTGGCGTATCCAGGCATGGATGAATAATCCTATCGAAGCCCAGCGGGATGTTTTGCAAAGCCTGGTGACTGCAGCTCAATATACTGAGTTTGGAAAGAGATATAATTTTTCAAAACTATTTACGGTTCGTGCATTCAAACAAACAGTGCCTGTCCATGAATATGAAGATCTGAAACCTTACATCAGCCGCATCATGAATGGCGAGCAAAATATCTTATGGAACACACCGGTGTATTGGTTCGCCAAAAGCAGTGGCACTACCAGCGATAAAAGCAAATTCATCCCGATCAGCGACGAAAGTTTTGAAGACTGTCATTATAAAGCAGCGAAAGACGTGCTGACGATGTATTATAATTTCAATCCTGATTCAGAACTCTTGACGGGGAAAGGACTGGTGATTGGCGGCAGCCATACAATTAATCCTGTGAATGAAGAAGCAAGATTCGGCGATCTGAGTGCGGTACTTTTACAAAACTCTCCTTTCTGGGGTCACTGGATCCGCACCCCGGATCTGAGTATTGCATTGATGAATGAATGGGAAAGCAAGATTGAAAAATTGGCGCATAGCACCATCAAAGAAAATGTAACGTCTATTTCCGGTGTACCAACCTGGACGGTCGTATTATTCAAACGTATATTGGAATTAACAGGTAAAAAAAATATCCATGAAGTATGGCCATCACTTGAATTGTTTTTGCATGGTGGCGTTTCATTTACTCCTTACAAAGAACAGTTTAAGAAATTGATCGGTAAGGATATTCACTACCTCGAAATGTATAATGCCAGTGAAGGTTTTTTTGCTGCACAGAGCCTGTCCCGCCAAAGCGGTGAACACCCGGGTGATGAGGGTATGTTATTCTTTTTGGATCATGGTATCTTTTATGAATTTATGCCGGTAAGTGAATACGGAAAAAAGGAGCCGTTAACCATCGGTCTTGAGGATATAGAGTTGGGAAAAAATTATGCCTTGATCATTTCCACCAATGGAGGTCTATGGCGGTACCAGTTAGGAGATACGATCCAGTTCACTTCTTTAAATCCTTTCAGGATAAAAGTATCGGGACGCTTAAAACACTTTATCAATGCATTTGGTGAAGAAGTGATCGTCGACAATACGGACCAGGCGATTGCAATTGCTTCTGAAAAAACAAATGCCATCGTAAATGATTACACCGCTGCACCTGTTTATTTTTCCGATCATTCAAACGGAGCCCATGAGTGGTTGATTGAATTTGACCAGGAACCAGGCAACCTGGAGCTGTTTATAGATGAACTGGATAATGCGTTAAAAAATATTAATAGTGATTATGAAGCGAAGCGGCATAAGGATATTGCCCTGGGAAAACCAATTGTACAGGTAATGAAGAAAGGGATATTTACTGAATGGTTGCGCAGTAAAGGGAAATTAGGAGGACAGCATAAAATACCAAGGCTTTCGAATGACAGGAATTATCTTGAAGAGATCCTTGCTATTCATGAACAAAGTAAATAGCATATGATAAAAATCTGCCTGCTTTTTATTTCTTCAATTATTTATTTAGCTGGTTTTTCACAAGCATCCTTACAACTTAAAGAACATCCGATTCAATTAAAGAATAAACTTTCTTTTAATCTTAAAATCCCGGATACCTATAATATTTCAGTGGCTGCACAAGGACTGGAACGACCAAGATTTTTCGCTAAAAGTCCCGATGGAAGACTATTTGTTACCGATATGCATGACAGGACCGATAATAGGTTAGGGAAAGTTCTTATTCTTGAAAATTGGAATGATAAAGAAAGAAGATTTGATAAGGTCACAACTTATCTGGACAGCTTGCATAATCCTAACCAGGTTGCATTTTATACTGACAGTAATACACATTACCTGTATGTAGCTGAAACAGGAAAGCTGACCTACTACATTTATAACGCCGGGGATACAAAACCCATTTCTTCCCCTGTCATTATCGCAACTTTTCCCGATTATGGTCTTGATTATAAATATGGCGGCTGGCATTTGACCAGAAGCATTGCAATTCATAACAAAAAGCTTTACATAAGTGTTGGCAGTAGTTGCGACGCCTGTATTGAAACGGAAGAAATAAGAGCAACAATTGTTGAAATGGATCCTGATGGAAAAAATCAACGCATCTATGCAAGAGGCATAAGAAATGCAGTGGGTATAAAATGGCTCGACGACAAACTATGGGTAACACATATGGGCCGTGATAACCGCGGACCTGATAAACCTGAAGAACTTTTTCATACAATAGAAAAAGATGGTTTTTATGGCTGGCCTTATTATTTCCAATACAAAAAGAAAATATATGCCGATACCGCCTTTAAAAAATCACCCCGGCCCGCCTATGTAAAAATTCCTTCCCTGTCTCCTTATTCGTTTGAAGCGCATTCAGCACCGTTGGGTTTTGAATATTTTTCAAAGTTTAATGACACCTTATTAAATAACTCTTTTTTGGTAGCGCTTCACGGCAGCACCAGTGTCTGGAGACAAAGAGGAAATGCAATTGTACAGGTTTTAGCAAACGGAACATATCGGGAGATCATAACAGGTTTCTTACAAGGCAAAACTGAGAACCGGAGATTTGGAAGACCCTGTGATATTATCCAATGGGATAACGATTCATTTTTTATAACAGATGATAAACATGGAGTTGTGTATTATATATGGAAAGAAAACTAAGCGATGGCGCTATGCCATAATTTTCTTTCTTTTGCTTTTTAATTAATAAAATAATATGAAACTACTCGAAGGAAAAGTTGCGATTGTAACGGGTGCCGCCCGTGGAATTGGCGAAGCCATCGCGATGAAGTTTGCTGAGCATGGAGCTAACATCGCTTTTACTTACGTAAGTGACAGCAGTACAGAAAAAGCAACTAAACTGGAAGCTAAGCTGATCGAAATGGGAGTAAAGGCAAGAGCCTATAAAAGCAATGCCGGTGATTTTGCCCAGTGTGAAGCATTCGTTGCCGATGTGTTGAAAGAATTTGGAACAATTGATATTTGTGTAAACAATGCAGGCATATCAAAAGATAATTTGCTTTTGCGCATGTCGCCGGAGCAATGGAATGATGTGATCCAGGTAAACCTGAACAGTGTATTTTATATGACCAAGCAGGTGATCCGCCCGATGATGAAAGCAAAGAATGGAGCGATCATCAATATGAGCAGCATTATCGGTGAAATGGGAAATGCAGGTCAAACCAGTTATGCAGCAAGTAAAGCAGGTGTGATAGGTTTTACAAAATCAGTGGCGAAAGAATTAGGCAGTCGCAATATCCGTTGCAATGCCATTGCACCGGGATTTGTAGAAACGGACATGACCAGTTATCTGAAAGAAGGTGAGGCGGCAGAGAAATATAAAGCGGGTATTCCGTTGGGGCGTTTTGCATCGGGTGAAGAGATAGCGAATACGGC
>Ga0105249_10006246_pt1 | contig 10348 bp, 9 predicted proteins | sample KBSS44metaG_FD_81522 | JGI IMG/M metagenome (GOLD analysis project Ga0105249, IMG submission 81522) | Switchgrass rhizosphere microbial communities from Kellogg Biological Station, Michigan, USA - KBS S4-4 metaG | ecosystem: Host-associated > Plants > Roots > Rhizosphere > Soil | place...
TATCCAGTGTAAATGAACGCGAACAAAGGATGGCTGATGGCCGGCGATAACTCCGAGCGTCCCGGACTGACGTTCTGCCTGTCGTTTTCCGTTTGCTGGTTTCAGCTTCGCGCCCACTCCTTGCAAATGAACGTAAAACCATGACCGCACCTATTCTACAAATTCTATGGTTGCATCGACGTACGTTTCTTGGAGTGATGTGCCTGACATTTCTGGTCCTCGCCATTGGCATCTTCATGTTGCCTAGGTCGCGTGCTTTTGTTCGATCATCGATCGAAATTGGTTTCGCCATCATAAACGAAAAGCAAGAGCCTCTTGAGCCACCCGAGCAAGTGGCAAGACGAATACCCAGCATCTATGCTCCTGCCGTACTATTGGCGATGGAAAAAAAAGGTACGTCACCGTCAATTTTGAGCATGCTGCAAAATCCGAGCGTTGAAAGCATCGGGCGTACCCTGGTGGTGGTAAGCGCTGTCGACGCAAGCGCTGAAAACGAGGCCAAGGCATTCCAGGCAGCGATCTCCGACCAGGTCATCAAAGAGGAAACACCGCGCGTGCAGCTACTGCGTGAGGTCGCCGCGCTGCGAATTGCCTCGATCACCAGCGCCTCCGACAACCTCGAACGAGAGATTAAGGCTAACGCCGCAGAGATCGAGCGTATTAGCGCACTTAGCGATGATCTCCGGGGTCAACTCGAAAAGCAACGAGCGAATTTGGCGACGTTGTATCAGCGCGCTGGGGCGGCACAGCAGCCCGGTGAGCGCTCCACAATCGAAACTGAAATCCGCGAATTGTCTGAACAGATTTCGAGTCAGACAAGATTAATGGGCATCTTGACGCTTGAGCGCGTCGAATTAGCGCGCGACCTCCCCGAAACACGCCGCCAATACGAACGGCAAATCAAGGCGCTCGCCGATGCGCAACTTGAACAGAAAATGTTCACTGAAACGCATGTGTCGCTGGCGCCGTCGTTGATGCCGGCGGCAACTAGCTCCCGCCGGCTCAGCATGCTGCTTGTCGCACTCCCGATATCCGTTCTCGTCGCATTCGGAACAGTTGTCCTGCTGCACAACGTCGCTGGGAGGAGAATTTGAGCATCAGGCACAATTTGCGGCCTAGCTTCGCCGAAACAGCGCTGTTGGCGCAACAAGCATGACCGAATTGTCTGCCGACGTTCCGAATTTTCCCTCTGTGCGGTCGCACGTCCAGCTCGGACCAGCCTTTCTCTTGTACTTCCACATCGTCATCTGCTGCGTGTCACTCGTCTTCGTGGCGGAATTCTTTGCGAGGCTCCAAATCGTCATGTTCGACGAAACGCGCCTCTACGCAGCTGCGCTAAACATCGCGCCATTCGCCATGGTCTCAATTCTCTTTACATTTAGCCGATTCAGCTTCGGTTACGTTCTGGGGTTCTATTTCTACACCATGATTCTTGGCTATCTCTGGCTCGTCGAATTTTCGAGATTCCATTACGATCACGCATTGGCAACCATTTCAGCGTTTGCCTCCGCCCTGGCATTCCTACTGCCTGCGCTGTTCATCACGTCGCCGATCAAGCAAAGGTTCACACTGTCGGCAAGAGCGCTCGACAATTTATTGTCCTTCATCATGATATTTGCGGCGATCATTATCGCAGCCGGTACTCTCCGCAATTTCAGGCTGGTCGGCATCGGTGATATTTACAACTTCCGCAATGAACTCGAATTCCCGTTGTGGCTGGGATATGCAATGGGCGCGACGACGAATGCGTTGTTGCCCTTCGCATTTGCATGCTTCGTCGCGCGCGGAAATCGCTGGCGAGCGGCGGCAGTCTTGCTGCTCTTGCTGCTGTTCTACCCGATCACCCTCAGTAAACTTGCACTCTTCGCGCCGTTCTGGCTTCTGTTTCTGGCGCTGTTATCCAGGTACTTTGAAGCGAGAGCTTCTATCGTGTTTTCATTGTTTCTGCCGATATCGGCGGGCGTCATTTTAGCGTTGCTGGTCAAGGCCGACGCTCTCTCATATAACCAGATGATGCCTTATTTCGGCAACATCAATTTCAGAATGATCGCCGTTCCTTCCAGTGCACTCGATTTCTACAACGATTTTTTTTCGACACACGACCTCACGTATTTTTGCCAGATTTCATTTTTGAAGCCGTTCGCCGATTGCCCTTACAGCGATCAGTTGTCGATCGTGATGGAGAAGGCCTATCACGTTGGCAATTTTAATGCCTCCCTGTTTGCGACCGAAGGTATCGCTTCGGTTGGATTGATCTTGGCGCCATTTGCGGTGCTCGCATGCGGACTCGTGATATCTTTTGGCAACCGCCTGTCATCCGGTTTGCCGTCAAGCTTCATCTTGTTGTCAGGAGGTATTCTTCCGCAGACCTTTTTAAATGTGCCGCTTACGACGACATTCTTGACGTACGGCGCCGCCATTCTCTTCTTGCTTTGGTACATAACGCCGCGTGCGATGTTCGAGCAAGGTCGATCGGACAGGCTGGAGCTGGACGACGCCTGAAGCGGAAGCGATGAGTCGCATCGCATCGTCCCGTCGAAAGGTTGACGCCGTTCGTCGACCAAGTTGAAACGGTTAGCCGGTCATCTGAGAGGCCGATGACCGATTCAAAGCGGTCGCTGCATCATTGGCCAAGGACCGACATGCTACAAATAGATTCCATCCGTACAAGCCATAAAAATATCGTTCGGTATGCTTGTCCAATTTGTCAAGTTTCGTCATGATCTTCTTACTGCAGATGAAATTCAAAATCCGCTCGCTTGGAAATGACACCCCTGCAGCGCCGAGCAGTTTACCAACGCCGAAGACAGGTATCTGCACTAATGCAGAGAAGGTATTTGCGAAGAATCCGATCCCCATAGCGTGGTGCAAAACTTTCAATCCAGAGTCCTGCAAAATCTTCGTCCATTTCTCCGGAGAATTACGCTGAAGGTGGGGTTCGCCTGGGCGAAGCCTTTTTCCAATTAGTCTCGCTAACAAAAGTATGAATCTGAAATACAACTCAAAAAGCGTACGACCATTTGGAACACTGATAAAAAGGCGGCCATCTGGGGTCATGAAGGGTTGCATCTGGCGGAGAATTGAGCTGGGATTCTCGAGATGTTCAAGAACGTCAAAACATATGATAAGCGAAAATTGCTTGCTGCCGATTTGCGAAAAGCAACTTTTCAGATCTCGGCCGGTAATAATCTTCCGCGTCGTACCATTCTTCGGCCAATCATAATCACGTTCGTAGGATGCCAGAAGTTCGGAATTCAGATCGATTGCTGTAACATTGTAACCGCGCTTGGTGAGTTCGAAGCTATCCCGAAGCGAGCCTGCACCAAAATCTAAAGCTTCACCACCGCGAGGGATACTCTGCAATTCCCTGGTAAAAAGATCCCATCGATACTCAATACCTCTGGTGTTACAGCCTTCGAGCTTGCTAACGTCCTGACTGCGATCAAACGTACGCCGTTCCATAAATCCACCCTGGAAAATTCAATTCGTACTTACGGGCCATTTATATGAAAAGCCAGCGCTTGGCCAGCAGTTGTCCGAAAAATGTGGTGACAGCGAGCCGCTACTCAATCCTAGATCATTTTTCCCGATTCAGTTCTCTGTCTGAGGCCGTAGCTGGGTAATGCCACAATTCGCCTGGTAACGGATCCCATCTCAAAGACGCAACTCGACCGACTTGCAGCTAGGCAGACCTTTGTCGATTGCCGAGCTACGAAGTCGCCCGTGAAGAACGCTGATTTCAGCTTGGGATGAGCTGAAGTCGGACCGTTAGGTGGGCGAGGATTTGGCACAGCAAAAGACTGAGCCACCTGATGAGGCGGCGGAAGTTGTAGCCGGCGGCGGCGAGGACGGCGTTGGCGGCGTCGCCTTGGCGGTGCCAGAGATAGTTCCGGCCCATCCGATGTTCGGATTTGAGATGGCCGGCTCGATGGCGGAACGGCGACGCAGCTCGCGCTTGATCTTGGGCGTCACCCGCCGCTTCTGACTTGATGTGAACACCCTGAACTTGTACTCGGGTGGCGCATTGTGGCCGCGATAGCCTTTATCGCCGAGCAGGCGCTCGATGATGTTGCCGATGAGTTGTTCCATTTCCGGGATCACGGTCTTGAGCGTGTGGCCGTCATAGGAATTGCCGGGCATCGCCTTGACGTGGGTGACGAACTGGCCGCCTTTGGCGTGCGATAGCGTCGTGGCGACAGAAACCTTGACCCCGAACTCGTAAGGCCGGTGGGCCTTGCCCTTTCCGATGCACTCCACCTCCGGGGCGTGCAGCGAATAGACCTTCGGGCCACGCTGGCGCTGCTTCTGATCGAGCACGCATCGCGCCCGCGCCAGCATGCGGTCGAGCGCGATCCCATGGAGCAAGCCGACGTTGCCGTCGAGCTTGCGGGCGATGTCGCGGATGACGCGGCCAAGATAGGTCCGAAGCGTCCTCAAGGCCCGGTTGGCGCTCTTGAACTGTTTGGCGTGAGCATAGCGCTGGTGCTTGATCAGCGCGAACTTGCCGACCCGCCCGTAGGACTGACGCAGCTTGATGCCGGCCCCCTTGGCGAGCCGGACCAGGATCTCGCGCGCCCGGTTCAAGAGCCGCGCATCGGTCGGGAACATCACGTTCTTGGGCTGTACCGTGGTGTCGACGATGACGCGATTGAGATCGGACGGGTTGATCGCCTCGGTCCTGGTGGCGACCGCAAGGCTCTCCTGCAGCAGCGCCTGCAGCTTCTCCTCGCCCATGCGCTGACGCCAGCGCGTCAATGAGGAGCGGTCGAACACCAGGCGGTGCTGGAAGAACTCCTCGCCGCAGAGGAACTGGTAATAGGGGTTCTCCACCCAGCGCTCGCACAGCACCTCGTCGGAGAGATCGTAGGTGTGCTTGAGAATGGCCAGGCCCGCCATCAGGCGCGTCGGCAGCGGCGGCCGGCCCGGCTTATCCTCGTAGACCGCCCCGAACTGCTGCTCCAGGAACGGCCAGTCGATCGTCCGCGAAAGCCTCACCAGCGCATGGTCCATGTCGATAATCGCGTCCAGCCGGGAGCGCAGAAGATCGGCTTGGCCGCTGTCGCGTCGTTCCTTTGGCTTCATCGTTCCCTCCGGTCCGACCGAAGGAACCACGACGTGCGATTCGACGGAATCGTCAAAAGCAAAATTGCAAGCTTTTGGGCCACCAGAGCCCGAAAGCTTGCAGTCTCAAAACCCCTCTCGCCAGAAAATTCGACTCCCGCTCAATGGCTTGGGAGTTCTTCACGGGCGACTACGAAGCCTTGCCCTTTGAGAGTGCTCCGAGCAAATCTTGCAGTTGGTTGCAATAGCGTTGCGGCGTCATTGCAGCCATTTTCTCGCGCCCCTTCTTTCCAAGCGCCTTTGCGAGCTCTGTGTCGTTGACAAGTTTCAGGATACTCTCCGCGATAGAGGAGCTTGAAAAGGGGTCAAATAGCACACCCGCCTCTCCCACCTGCTCGGGAAATGACAGGATATTGGAAGCCGCAACCGGCGTACCCGCCTGTAGCGCTTCATAAATCGGTATGCTGACGCTTTCGAACAGGGATGGCATCACGAGCACGGCCGCAAGATGATAAATTACCTGCAAATCGGCCTGCTCGATGTAGCCCAAATGTTGAATGTTCTCTTCTAGGCCGGCTTCCTCGACCGCCCGCATGACGATCTCATATTCGTCGCTTTTTCTCCCGGTCAAGACCAGTTTTAGTTCAGGCTCTTGGGTAACAACCTGCTTAAATGCGTCGATCAGGCGAAGATGATTTTTGTGAGGCCAAAACTGCGCCGGATAGAAAACGAAGCGATTTGGCAAACCAAGACGGGTACGAACGGCCTCAAGTTCGGCGGAACCAATTTCGAGCACCGTTTGGCGCAGCGGCGGAGCCGCGATAACGACAATCTTTTCGTTCGCCACCTTAAATATCCGGACGATGTCAGACTTGACATGCTGAGCCTCGCAGATGATCCGAGCGGCCTTTCGCGACAAGCTTGCATGGACACTGCGACGCCAGCTTCGCTGGACACACGAAAAATTCTCTGGATAGTAGCGTTCTTGCAGGTCGTGCAACGAATAGGCAAACGCCTTTGTTGTGTGGAGCATAGCCAGGGAATAAATCGGAGCAATCAGAATATCTTCCTTGTCGAATGGATCGTCCAATTTTAGGCCTACCGCGTCCGCTGCAAGATATGTTAGTTGCCTCGCGCGCGGCTCGGCAAATCTGCGAATTGGATAACCCAGCCTCGCGAGATCTTGATTAGAAGGGTCGGCATACAGCGTGATTTCAAATTCGTGCGCATGACGTAACGCCTCAAGCATCGACAGCGAATATTGGTACGTTCCTCCAAGGTCCGGCGTCGCCAGCACGATAACGCCAAGCTTTGTCAAGCCGCTCCCCTTTTTGCCAGGGAGCGAAGAACAGACTCCAGATGCTTGCGGTTTCCGGCCGACAGGAAGTTCGTTTTGCCGAGGCCAAGGCCATCGCGAGCAAATAGCTGTTCAGCTACAGGGAACGGACCGTCGTTGTTTTTGCCCACGCGATCGATATCGCCGCGCAAAATCCAGTCTCGCCACCCGCCGGACCGGAAAAATGAAAGCCCATTGATGAGTTCGAAGTTGGCATGCCAGTTCGGGACGCCGCTTTTTGTCAGTTCTGCCATAAGCTCTGTCTTTCCAAGGCCGAGCAATTCCTTGTCGACGCGCAGAACGACTTGGGTAAATGCGCAACTCGAAACCGTCTCGGCCGCACCCAACACGAGCGACAGGCCCGGAAAGCCTTCAAGAATGCTCTGAAACTCGCCAATGGCGTCCCGCAATTCTTTCAGGTGCTTTGGATATCCTCGCAACTGTTCGCGGGCAACTCCCGCAAGAATTTCAGACATGCGGCCGTTCCACGCCAATTGTGTAGTGTCACGAACGCCAAATTCGATGGTGCGATCGCCCCAATGACGCAGTGACCTAAGCTCCCTCGCAAGCGACTCGTCGTCCGTAACGATCATCCCTCCCTCACCTGTTTGGATCGGCTTGATGCACCCGAATGAAAAGACGCCGGTATCGCCCCAGGAGCCCGCGGGTCTTCCGTCAGCGACTGCGCCGAGCCCCAAGCAAGCATCTTCGATCAATTTTAGACCTCGCTCGCGCGCCAACGTGCACAGCGCGGAGACATTTTCCGGGTTTCCCCACATGTGGGTGGCTATCAACGCCCGCGTTTCCGGCCCGATCCGATTCCGGACATCGGAACAGTCAAGCATGAACGTGCGATCCGAAATGTCCGCAAAAACCGGCGTCACACCTGCGTTCATGACCGCCATTGCAGTCGCGGAGCAGGTATCGACCTGATGAATCGCCTCGTCGCCGGGTTTTAGTCCCATCGCACGCAGTGACATCTGCAAAGCCACGCCTCCGCTAGCGACCGCGATCGCATGGCGGGCACCGACAGCTTCCGCGAACTCGCTCTCCAGGCGCTCATGAACGAGCCCGGCTCCATATGCCATGTTCCACTGCGAACTGCGCAAGATTTCCGTGACGGCGCCCATCTCATTCGCCAACGTGCGCGGGTAGACGCCAAACGTCCCGCCCATAAAGCGCTTGGCGATACGCACCAACAAATAATAGGCGGAGGGCGATCGCTCGCGAAGTTTGACGATGAGGGGAAGAAGGCGTTGGAGCATCGTTTGATTTACGCTGTACGGCCCAAAGCGACGAATGAGTACAGTCGCCCAGGACGATTTGATCGTCTCAACCGCCACATCCCAAGTTTTGAAACGAAAGATTTTGGCAAAACTGAACCAAGAATTCTGCCTGGCACCGATTCACAAATCTTGGTCGCCAGGCTTTCCGGCGTATTAGGGTGTAAATTGATGGGTGAATCGTAAGGACCTATTTCCCGAATGATGTTGAGCCCTGCATCGGCAAAAGCCACGCGATAGTCAAACAATGTGAACGCATTTTCGCCGCCATAAAGCTGATGATCAACCTGAGCATTCAGGAAGTCTTGTAGGCTAGACTCATAGTTGTCCACTACATGCTCGCGGCACCCCAACAACAGCCCGCCAGGACGCAGCACGCGCGCGTACTCCCCCAACATGGCCTTCAAATCCCGCGCGTGATGAAGACCTTGCCTGACATAGATCACATCGAAGCTATCCGAATCGAAGGGCAGGTTCTCGCCGAACGCATCGACAATCTTGGCCTCGAGTTTTTCTGCTGACAAAGATGCGGCTATTGCACCGCGACCCACGGATACCGACGGATCCGGCTCAACGGCGACAACATTGAAGCCGGCACGTGCAAATGCATAAGTCGCGATGCCATTGCCACTTGGAATATCTAGAACGTCGCGAGCGTGCGGCCTATGAGCCTTAATCAGCTTTAGAACTTCGGAAAATTCAGCGCTTTCAGCAAAGCGCTTGCAATTTCCATGTAAATCAGACGTCAAATATGCGTTGTAAATCAGCTCGCGATGATCCGGATCCTTTCGAAGGATATCGATCGCCTCCTCCCAACTGTATGGAAAGATCTTTTCTCGCTGCAACATCAGGACACCAATCGGAAAGCTGCTTGTTTTCACGTACTTTGGTTCGTTTCTCGTTTACGGAATTTCCAATTTTCGAACTGCTCTGGCCGGATTGCCCGCTACGACCGTGTAAGGCTCAATGTCCTGGGTCACAACGCTGCGCGACGCAACAATCGCCCCCTCCCCGATCGTGACGCCCTTGAGTATCGTCGCACCAAATCCGATCCAGACGCGATCGTGAATGACGATCGGCGCCGAGCGCACCTTGGTCCAGTCAAGCCGATCGAAGCAGTCGGGCTTTCCATATCTTTCATAGAACAGTTGAACCGCTACGGCGCGGTCGCGCCAATCCATGGAATGGGAATCATGGTCATAGATAGTGACGTCCCAGGCGATGGTAACATCGTTGCCTAGGGATACCCGATTTCGGCAAAGAATTGAACTGTTTGCACCGATATAACATCGGTCCCCGAGGCTGATTTCTCCAGTTTTTGCCTCGAAAACGAACGAGGCGTTCAAGAAGCAGTTCTCGCCGGCGGTAAAGTAAGTTCTGTCTTCGGCCGTCGCTAGGAAACGCACTGCGAAGCCACGGAGCAAACGTGCTGAGGCTGGAATAGATGCACGCGAGCCCAACGCCCGTAATTTGTGACGCTGCCAAGCATTCAGCAGTTTATGGGCGAGTGCTTTCATATATATGGTTAGTTGCCGTGGGTTGACGGTGAATCTCGAACGAATGCGCAAAAGATAACTCGGTAGTCGCCTTCCCTGATCACAGGAAGTTGCTCCGGTCTGACAAATCTTTGAGACGCGTCGCCCTCCGGACGGGCTCTCGGCGAAGACCAATTGTCGGCTACGGCCTCCACGAGGCGCCACCCAGCAAACACACCTCGAATTGTATCGAGGTCAAGATACCAGCCATTGTTAAATGCAAGCAGATTCGGACCAAAGGTCATACTGACAAGAAGTTCAGCATCGTCGGACATGACGCGCCCAAGCTCGGATACCAGATTGGGCATACTATTCGCATCGATACGGTCGCCATATCTTCCCAGTCCAATCAGCGGCAGCGCAACGGTTGAAGTAAAGCAGTCGAATGATCCGGTCGGAAAAGGCAGAGGCCGCGTCACATCGTGCTGAACGTAGGTAACCGCGCTGAACCGGTCGAAACAGTCGGCCAGCAAAACAGCCGTAACATTATGGGAGGCAGACAGAATGGCGTTTTGCGTCTTGGGACTGCCGATATCGAGTATTCGTCGTCGCCGCCCCTCGCGCGCGAGCTTCGCTGCGACCCAATAACCGAAGGCGTCGTAATGCGTAAAAAATTCCGTCGGATCCGCTGACGCGTCGCCAACAATCCGCGCCGGCAACCCGCGCAATGGACTGTCCGCCGACATAGTAGCAAGATAGGCTTCGAGTTCTGATCGCATAAAGAACGACCTTAGCTTTCGGGCAACTCGATTGAAGAATGGCGGAGGCGCATCCTTCATCGCAGGCGCGTATCCGCAAGCAGTTCGTTGACGACGCCGCCAATTCGCTCGACGTCTTTTTGGGTAAGCTCAAAAAACGATGGCAGATTGAGGCCCGTTTGGGCCTTGCGCGTCGCCACCGGCAACGGCCTTTGCTTATACATTGACATAGATGACATCGTGCAGAAGTAGGGACGAGAATCTATACCGCGCTGCTTGAGGCCTTCCATAAAGGCGTTGCGCTGCGTCTCATCGAACCCATCGACCTCCAGGCAAACCATCCAGAACGCGCTACGCGCCCAATTCTTTACGCGATTGAGACGCACAGTTTCGCTAGAAGGGATAGCCGAATGATACCAGGTCATAATTTCTTCA
>Ga0105249_10006247_pt1 | contig 10347 bp, 8 predicted proteins | sample KBSS44metaG_FD_81522 | JGI IMG/M metagenome (GOLD analysis project Ga0105249, IMG submission 81522) | Switchgrass rhizosphere microbial communities from Kellogg Biological Station, Michigan, USA - KBS S4-4 metaG | ecosystem: Host-associated > Plants > Roots > Rhizosphere > Soil | place...
AGGCCATCGGCCTTGGGATCGATGGCGGCAGCTTCCTCCGTCGTCGCCACCTGGATCAGGCAAAGGTCTGGCCAATAAGTGTTTTCACGCATGAATTCCGTGTCGACCGTGACGAAGTCCTGGGTCGACATTCGGGAAACGAGGGCGGAAAGCTCTTTGGTGGTCGTGATTAGCGGGTGAATCTTCATCTGCCGCGCGCCATAGCGTCATGCTCGCGCCTTGACAAAGGGACGAGTGAACGCGAAGCGGCGGCGCTTGATTTCGCCGCCTGCGCGGCCTTTTTCTCAGCGAGCCCAATTAAATGCACGCCTACCGTACCCATAGCTGTGCCGACCTCCGGAAGAGCGACGTCGAATCAACCGTCCGCCTGTCCGGCTGGATCCATCGCAAGCGCGACCATGGCGGGGTTCTGTTTGTCGATCTTCGCGACCATTACGGACTGACTCAGATCGTCTGCGCTGCGGGCGGCGAGCCGCTCAAGATCCTCGACCAGCTGAAACTCGAGTCGGTGGTGACGATCACCGGCAAGGTGGTTGAGCGGGAGGGCGGGGCGGTGAACCCCAAGCTCGCCACCGGCGATATCGAAGTCGTCGCCAGGGAGGTTGCCGTTCAGTCGTCGGCCAACGAGCTGCCGATGCCGGTGGCGGGCGAGGCCGACTATCCGGAGGAAATCCGGCTCAAATACCGCTATCTCGACCTGCGCCGCGACCGCCTGCATGCCAACATCATGCTGCGCTCGAAGGTGATTGCCTCGATCCGGCGGCGGATGATCGATCAGGGCTTCACCGAGTTTCAAACGCCGATCCTGACGGCCTCGTCGCCCGAAGGCGCGCGCGACTACCTCGTCCCGAGCCGCGTCCATCCCGGCAAATTCTACGCACTCCCTCAGGCGCCGCAAATGTTCAAGCAGCTGCTGATGGTTGCCGGCTTCGACCGCTACTTCCAGATCGCGCCCTGTTTCCGCGACGAGGACGCCCGCGCCGATCGCAGCCCTGGCGAATTCTACCAGCTGGATTTCGAAATGAGCTTCGTCACCCAGGACGATGTCTTCGCGGCGATCGAGCCGGTCCTGTCCGGCGTCTTCTCCGAGTTTGGTGACGCCAAGTTCGTCACCCCGGCCGGCGAATATCCGCGCATCCCTTACAAGGAAGCGCTGCTCAAATATGGCAGCGACAAGCCAGATCTCCGCAATCCGCTACTGATCAGCGATGTTGGCGACTATTTCCGCGGCTCGGGTTTCGGCCTGTTCGCCGGCCTGGTCGAGAAGGGCATGGTGGTTCGCGCGGTCCCGGCGCCGGGGACCGCCGACAAGAGTCGCAAATTCTTCGACGACATGAACGAGTGGGCGCGCGGCGAAGGCTTCGCCGGCCTCGGCTATGCCACCCGCAAGGCGGGCGAATGGGGCGGCCCGATCGCCAAGAACCACGGCGCCGAGGGGATGGACAAGCTGGCCGAGGCGATGGGCCTTGGCGCCGACGACGGGATCTTCTTCGCCGCCGGCAAGGAAGACGATGCGGCCAAGCTCGCCGGCCTCGCCCGCACCCGCGTCGCCGAGCAGCTGGACCTCATCGAACAGGGTGCGTTCCGCTTCTGCTGGATCGTCGACTTCCCGATGTTCGAATATAATGAAGAGCAGCAGAAGATCGACTTCAGCCACAATCCTTTCTCCATGCCGCAGGGCGGGATGGAGGCGCTGGAGGGCAAGGACCCGCTCGACATCCTAGCCTGGCAGTATGACATCGTCTGCAACGGCGTGGAGCTCTCCTCGGGCGCGATCCGCAACCACCGTCCCGACATTATGTACAAGGCGTTCGAGATCGCCGGCTACACCCGGGAGGAGGTCGACACCGGCTTCCCCGGCATGATCGGGGCGTTCAAGTTCGGGGCCCCGCCACACGGTGGCTCCGCCCCCGGGATCGACCGGATCGTCATGCTGCTGGCAAACGAACCCAACATCCGCGAGGTCATCGTATTTCCGATGAACCAAAAGGCCGAGGACCTGATGATGAACGCCCCGGCGCCGGTGATGGACAAGCAGCTTAAAGAACTGTCGATCCGCATCGTCGCCGATGGCGCGCCGAAGGCCGGCTAACAGTTCGTGGCGTTCGCGCCACGCACCGACCGCCCCATTGTCGGACAGGCGACTGAGTGAGATTGCGGGCGCACATCCTTTGGGTTAGGCCTCGCCCGTGCCAATCGATTTAACGGAATTTGAACGGGGGGAACCGTTCTCCGGGAACGCCGCTGAAGCGCTCGAGGCGCTTGAGCAGCGCTTGGCGCGCCTGCAGCTTTCTCAGATCGTCCACCGCAAGCGGGCGATCATCTTGTTCGAAGGCTGGGTGGGCGCCGGCAAGCGGTCGGTCCTCAAGCGGCTGGTCGGCTCGCTCGACCCAACCCATGTTCGCGTGATCAAGGTCGCCGGAAGCGCCGAAGCCGACGATGAACGTCATTGGCTTGCACCATTCTGGAGCCGTTTGCCCGCCGCAGGCGACACCACCATTTTCTACCGCAGCTGGTACCGGCTAATGCTCGAGCAGCGCGTCATTGGCCAGATGGATGACAAGCGCTGGGCCCGGGCGCTCGATGAAGTGAACGAGTTCGAGGCTCAGCAGCGCGACCATGGCACAATGATCGCCAAGCTATTCTTCCATGTGACTCCCGAAAAACAGGCGGCCAGCCTTCGGGCGCGGCAGGAAGACCCCTGGCTCCGGCATCTGCAGGATTATCAGCCGATCATCGGGCCCGCCAACCGTGATCGCGCTAATGACGTGCTGCAGGATTTCTTCGCCCACACCAACACCCGCTGGGCGCCCTGGACGCCGATCGACGCCAATGACGAAACCGCCAGCTGCATCACGGCGTTGAAGGCCATCGCCGACCATATGGAAAAGGCGATGCCGGCAGAGCCGCCGGCCTTGGGCGAAACGATCGTTCCGTTCCGCTCACCAAAGATCAGTGAAACCAATAACGCCTAGTCCGGGTAGCTGATTCTCAAAATCTCGTAGCTCTTTTCGCCACCGGGAAGGCGAACGACCCGCTCGTCGCCAACCTTGGCGCCGATCAGGGCGCGGGCGATAGGAGCGGCCCAGCTGATCCGGCCCGCCGTTGCATCAGACTCGTCTTCCCCAACCAGCGTTACGACGCGGCGGTCATCATTTTCGTCGGCCAGCTCGACGATTGCGCCAAATCGCACCGTATCGCGCTGCTCCTGCATGGCAGGATCGACCACCTTGGCCGACTTCATCACCTTGGAGAGGTAAGATAGGCGGCGGTCGATCTCCCGGAGGCGCTTCTTGCCGTAGTGATAGTCGGCATTTTCCGAGCGATCGCCGAGCGACGCCGCCCAGGACACTATTTCCACGACTTTCGGCCGCTCTTCGCCGAACAGCTGCTCATATTCGGCGTGGATGCGAGCGATACCCTGCGGCGTGATGAATCGGGGAGGGCGGTCCGGCATTCCAGCGCTTTGTCATTGCGGGCTTAGCGAAGCAATCCAGGTCCTGCGCCATGGATTGCCGCGCCGCTTCGACGGCTCGCAATGACAATGCTGGGGGTCAGCCCGGACGCTGAGACTTGCCGAGATAGGCCGAGATATGGACCGTCTGCGGTCCCGGCAGCGATGGATTCAGCCGGTCATAGACCACGCTATTCTCAAGAACCCGCTGGACGTAGCCGCGGGTCTCCTCGAACGGAATCTTCTCGATCCAGCTGACGATATCGACGTTTCCGCGCGGGTCGCCATAGCTGTTGATCCATTTCCGGACGTTGCCGGCGCCGGCATTATAGCTGGCAACTGCGAGCGGGTAATTGCCGTCCCAGGTGTTGACCAGGCGGCGAAAGTAGGCGCTTCCCAACATGACGTTGTAGGATGGATCCGAAGTCAGCCGCCCATAATCATAGCCAACGCCCATTTTCCCCGCCTGTTCGCGGGCTGTGCCGGGCATAAGCTGCATCAATCCGCGGGCATTGGCCCCGCTGACCGCCGCCCGATCGAAGCTGGATTCCTGCCGGGTTATTCCATTTACCAGAGACCACATGCGCCCTGAAGGAACACCTGAAGAGTGGGTTGGATATGTGGCCTTGTAATAAAAGGCATTGCCGGCGTTGCGGGCCGACCGGGCAGTCCAAACCGCAAGGTCTGGACGGTAGACCTGGCTGGCCATTTCCGTCGCCAGCAGCCGATCGGCGTCGTTGTCGAGGTCTTCCGACAGGGCACGGATAAACAGGCTTTGCTCGCTCCACTGGCCCTGCTGGCCAAGCAACTTCACGGCCCGAACCAGTCGCTTCTGGTAGAATGATTGGCGCTGCGTATCGGTCACCTGCATCAACGGCGTCCCCGCCGGCTGCGGCACGATCCGGCCTAGCCGTTCCAGGGCCAATTGGCCGTAGAACAATTCCGGTGTCGCCGAAGCGCGCTCAAAATAGCTGCGGGCGCGGAGATGATCGCCGCCTTGCGAAGCGGCACGGCCGGCCCAGTACCATCCCTTGGTCTTGACCTGCAGAGAGCGGCCGGCGCCGGCATATTTGTCGAACATGGTGATCGCTTCGCGGCCGCGGTTCATCCGCTCGAGCGCGACGGTGCCCGCGGTCCAGACGATCGTCGTATTTTCGTCGCGAATGGCATAGCTTTTCAGGCTGATGTCCGCGCCCGGTCCGAAGACGTCGTCAATCTGGCTGCCGATATTATAGGCGGTTTGCCATTGCCGATCCCCGGCAGCTTCCTTCGCCAGCATCGCCATCATGTCGAGGAACCGCTCTGGGTCGGCGGGCTTGGCAGTGAAGCTGTGAGAGCGGGCGAACAAATCGCGCGATGCCTGGACATAGCCGCTGTCGCGCAGGTAGCGGGCGCGGTCCATCATCAAGCCGGCATCGCTGGTCACCTGGCCGATGACCGCCTGGTAGCGTTGCTCGGCGTCGCCCATCCGTGACTGCATCGCGATGCGCGCCTGGAACGCAGCGCGGCGAGATGGGCTCGCCCAGGCCAGCATGCGGTAGGCGTCGCTATATTTCTTGTCGAACAGCAGCGCATCGACCCGCTTGTCATGGTCGGCGGCGGTCAGCTGGCTGCCGAACCGGGCGAATAGCGACTGCTCGTCAAATTGACTGAGATCGCCCGACACCCAGGCGCCTCGCGCTGCCGCCAGCGCTTCAGCCGACCGGCCCACGGCTAAATTGGCCTCCGCAAGCCGCGCCCAGCCATTGCCGGTCTGGGGCTCGGTCGAGCGGAAAAATGCGAGGACCGTGTTGGCATTCTCGCCGGCCCGCATCGCCCTTTCCGCGCTGCGCCGGATTCCGCTTTCTCCCGGCCAGCCGGGATTGGCGTTCACGAAGCGCGCATAGTCGGCAAAGCTGTATCCGCTGCTGGCGCGCAGCCGCCGCCAGTCGGACAAGGCATAGTTGATGTCATAGACCGCGGCCTGGCTGCTCGCCTGGACCGCCACCGGCGCCAGCGGCGCCGAAGGCGCCTGCTGCATCGAGGCAGCCGCCATCGTCGACAGGAAGAATGTCCCGAGAATCCCCGCGCTCCTCATGCTGGACATAATGCCGTACGAGTCCTTATCAGCCGCTGAACAACGGACTTCCAAATCGCGAACGCTGAACGCCCCCGCAAGTTCAAGTGAAGGAAAAGTTTCATGTTTTTCGGGTCGATACCAGCGCTCGTGACTCCATTTGCGGCAGGCCGAGTCAATGAAGCGGCATTCCGAGACTTGGTCGAATGGCAGATCGACGAAGGCTCCAACGCGCTGGTCCCGTGCGGTACCACCGGGGAGGGCGCGACCCTCTCCGACGACGAACATCGCCGGGTGATCGAGATCACGGTCGATGTGGCGCGGGGACGGGTGCCGGTGATCGCCGGCTGCGGATCGAACAACACCGCCCACGCAATCGAGCTGACCAAGGCGGCAAAAGCCGCCGGCGCCGACGCCGCCTTGCACGTGCCGCCTTACTACAACCGTCCGAACCAGGATGGGATCTACGCTCATCTGTCCGCCGTTGCCGGGCTGAATATCCCGGTCATCCTCTACAATGTACCCTCACGGACCATCACCGACATATCGGTGGAAACCATGGCGAAGCTTTCCAGGCTCCCCAATGTCATCGGGGTAAAGGACGCGACCGGCAATCTTGCGCGGGTGTCCGCCCAGCGCCAGGGCTGCGGCAGGGAGTTCATCCAGCTGTCGGGCAATGACGACATGGCGCTCGGCTTCAACGCCATGGGCGGTGTCGGCTGCATCTCGGTCTCCGCCAACGTCGCGCCGAAGCTTTGTTCGCGGTTCCAGGAAGCGACGCGGGAAGGGCGTTGGGAAGAGGCGCTGGAGCTGCAGGATCGGCTATTCCCGCTGCATGCCGCACTGTTCAGCGACGCCTCGCCGGGGCCGGTCAAATATGCGCTTTCCCGGGTCAAGAACGGCTTCCCAGCCGAGTTGCGCGCGCCGATGACCGAACCCTCGGCCGCTTCGAAGAAGGCGGTAGACGAGGCGCTTAGCCATGCGGGGTTGATCTAACTCGGCTCCCTTGCAGGGATTGGCTTTGCCACCTAACGCGGCTGGCAATGTCCAAACCTGGCGCAATCAAGGAATTCGACAAGGCCAAGGTTGTCGCCGAGAACCGGCGCGCGCGCTTCGACTATTTCGTCGAGGAGCGGTTCGAGGCGGGCATCGAATTGCAGGGCACCGAGGTCAAGGCGCTGCGCACCGGTGAGGGCTCGATTGCCGAAAGCTATGCGCTGATCGAGGGCGAGGAAGTGTGGCTGATTAACAGCCACATCCCGCAATATGGTGCCGGAAGCTGGATGAACCACGAGCCGCGGCGGCGGCGCAAGCTGCTGTTGCGGGGAAAGGAAATCGACAAGCTGCACGGCGCGATCACCCGCCAGGGCCTGACGCTGGTGCCGTTGAGCATCTACTTCAACACGCGGGGGCGGGCGAAAATTGAGCTGGCGTTGGCAAAGGGCAAGAAAGCCCATGACAAGCGCGAGACGATCAAGGAACGCGACTGGAAACGGGAACAGGGCAGGCTTTTGAGGCAACATGGCTAGCAGCCCGAATTTCTGGCAGCGCTTTCTCCATAAGAACGCCCCCTCCCGGGAAGAGGTGCTGCGCAGCCCTTGGCTCAAGCCGTTCGGCGAGCGCATCCGGCACAGCGAGCTGTGGCGCTTTACCCGCCGGTCCGTGCCGCGCGGCGTTTTCGCCGGGCTGCTGATCGGCATTTTCCTGATGGTGCCGGGGATTCAGATCGTCGGCGCGGCGCTGCTGTGTGTTCCGCTGCGCGGCAACATCCCGATTGCCGCGGCGATGACCTTCCTGTCCAATCCGCTGACCACGCCCTTCTTCCTTTATGCGGCGATCGAAGTCGGCAGTTGGATCGGATTTCACACCAACCTGGCGACATTCATGGCGTTGCGCGGCAAGAGCATCTCCTTGTGGGTGCAATGGCTGCTGTCCGACGCGGCACCTGCGCTAGTCAGCGGCCTGTTCCTGATTGGGCTTGGCGTGGCGTTCGCAGGCTATATCGTGTCGCTTGTCGGATGGCGCTGGTGGGTTGGCCACAAGTGGCGACAGCGTTACGCACGTCCATGAGCGAGTCGCGTTAAGATATTGATCCGGGGAGGGATTATGATGAATCGTTGGTTAGTGGTTTTGGCTGCAAGCACGGCCTTTGCGGGTTGTTCGGCCCCGCCGCCGCCCGTCGCCGAGACGCCGGTTGCACCGGCTGCCGTCGCCCCGGAATCGGCTCCTGCGCCAAAACCAACCTACGGCGCCTTCGGATTTGATTCCGCCGGCATGGATTCGACGGTCCTGCCCGGCGACAATTTCTATCAATATGCCAACGGCAACTGGGCGAAGAACACGGCGATCCCGGCCGACAAGTCCAACTATGGCATGTTCACCGTGCTCGAAGACCTGTCGAAGGAGCGCACGCGAGGAATTATCGAGGAAACCGCCAAGGACCCGGCGAGCAAGATCGGCAACGCCTACAATAGCTATCTCGACACCGCCGCGATCGACGCCAAGGGTCTGGCGGCGTTCAAGCCCTGGCTAGACCAGGTTCACGGGCTGAAGAGCAAGGCCGGCCTGGCCGAGCTTTATGCCCGAGCCGACCGCATGAACATCACCACGCCCTTCGCATTCTACATCAACCAGGATGACAAGAACCCCGACCGCTATGTCACCGGGCTGGCGCAGTCGGGCATCGGGATGCCGGACCGCGACTATTATCTCTCGGCCGATCCCAAGATCGCGGAGGTTCGCGCCAAATATGTCCAGCATTTGACCAATGTGCTGACCCTTGCGGGCGAAGCCAACGCCGCCGCCCGGGCCAAGGCGATCATGGATTTCGAAACGAAGGTCGCCAAGGTCCACTGGACCCAGATCGAGAGCCGCGACGCGACCAAGACCTATAACCTGATGACCTTCGCGCAGCTGGTGAAGCGTGCGCCGGGCTACGACTTCGCAACCATGCTGAAAGGCATGGGGATCAACGCGCCGGAAGTGAACGTCGCCCAGCCGAGCGCGATCACCGGCATCGCCGGGCTGGTGAGCAAGACCCCGCTTGGCGTGCTCAAGGACCAGCTGCTGGTCCAGTCGATCGACCAATATTCACCGGTGCTGCCGACCGCTTTCGACAAGGAAGCCTTCTCCTTCTACGGCACCGCACTCTCCGGCACGCCGGAACAGGAAGCGCGCTGGAAGAGGGCGGTCAACTTCACCGTCAGTGCCCTGTCCGACGACGTCAGCAAGATTTACGTCGAGCGTTACTATCCGCCCGAAACCAAGGCGGCCGCTGATGAGCTGGTGCGCAACGTCGTCGCTGCGATGGGCCGGCGGATCGAGGGCCTCACCTGGATGAAGCCGGATACCAAGGTTCGCGCCCGGGCCAAGCTCGCCAATTTCGTGACCAAGATCGGCTATCCCAGCCAGTGGCACGACTATTCGACGCTGGAGATCGTCCCCGGCGACGCCATCGGCAACGCGATGCGCGCGGCCGAATGGAAGCATGCCGACAGCGTCAGCAAGCTGGGCGGGTCGATCCGGCGCTGGGAGTGGGGCATGACCCCGATGACGATCAACGCCTACGCCAATTTCGGCATGCACGAGATCGTCTTCCCGGCCGCCATCCTGCAGCCACCCTTCTTCGATCCCAATGCCGACCCGGCGATCAATTATGGCGGCATTGGCGCCGTGATCGGGCATGAAATCAGTCATCACTTCGACGACCAGGGCGCCAAATATGACGAGAACGGGCGCCTCGCCGACTGGTGGACGCCCGAGGACGTCAAGGCGTTCGAAGCGGCCGGCAAGGCGCTCATCGCCCAATACGACGCCTATGAGCCGCTGCCCGGCATGCATGTGAAGGGCGGCCTGACTCTCGGCGAGAACATCGGCGACCTGGCCGGCCTAACCGCCGCCCATGACGCCTATGTCCACTCGCTGGGTGGCAAGGAACCGCCGGTGATCGACGGCACCACCGCCGACCAGCGCTTCTACCTGGGCTGGGCCCAAGTGTGGCGCCGCAATTACCGCGAGGCCAATCTCCGCTAGCGGCTGATCACCGATCCGCACTCGCCGTCCGAGCAGCGCGCCTGGGTCGTGCGCAACCTCGATCCATGGTACCCAGCGTTCGACGTGAAGCCGGGCCAGAAGCTGTATCTGGCCCCGGAACAACGCGTCCGGATGTGGTGAGCTATTGCTGTACGAGCAGTTCGACCTCTCTGAAGCCAAGCCGCTAAGCGGCGGCCTGCGCTGGCTGGTGCCGGCGCTGGTTGCCGCGGCGGCCGCGAGCGGAGCACTGCTGTTCTACTTGTTGGGGCAACAGCTTTACGGGGCGCTGTTCCTGGCCGGCTTCGTCGCCATGCTGGTCGCGGCATTTGTGATTGACCGGCGCGGCGCGAAGCGGGTCGAGGCGCCGCCGCTGATTCTGCCGGATTTGGCGCTGGTGGCATCCGCCATCGGCATGTCTTCGGACGCGGTGGCAATGACCCAGGGGGACGGAACGCTCACGTCCGTCAATGCCGCCTACAAGGCGGCCTTCGGGCAAAAGCCGCCACTGGAACTCGGCAAGGGCAAGCAGGCGAGCAACATGATCGCCGGACTGGCCGAGGCCGCCCTGCGAGACGGCGCCGCGGAAATCGCCGATGTCCAGCTGGCCAAAGGGCCCGCCGCGATAAGCGTGATGCGCGCAGGGGCCGACGCCGGCCTGCTTATCTGGCGGTTCGTGGGAGCCGCCCCGCCTGACGCGGTTGCGGTGGCTGCCAAGCGGATTTCAGGCCCGGTCGGAGAACAGCTTGGCGCTGCGGGCGTGATGGCGGTGCTTGTAGATGGCAAAGGCCGGCTGGTTGCAGCCAAT
>Ga0105249_10006249_pt1 | contig 10345 bp, 8 predicted proteins | sample KBSS44metaG_FD_81522 | JGI IMG/M metagenome (GOLD analysis project Ga0105249, IMG submission 81522) | Switchgrass rhizosphere microbial communities from Kellogg Biological Station, Michigan, USA - KBS S4-4 metaG | ecosystem: Host-associated > Plants > Roots > Rhizosphere > Soil | place...
GGCGGACGAGTCGGACAGGGCGGACGGGGAGGTCAGACGAGCCAAGTCTCGAGCCAGGGTGGCGGGATCGCAGGAGACGTAGACGATTCGACGGGGGCCGGCGGCCCGAATCGCGTCCACGACGCGGGCGTCCATCCCGGTGCGGGGCGGATTGGTGATCACCATGTCGGGCCTCCGCAGCCGATCAACCAGGTGTTCGGCCCGGCCTACATGGCGCTCTACCCTGTCGGCGGGCACACTGTGCCGGCGCTCCGCCGCTGCTACCGCGCGCCCGTCTACCTCGACGCTCTCAACCTTCGCGCCGCGCGCCGTCAGCATCTCGCTGGTCTCGCCGATCCCGGCATAAAGATCCCATACGTGCTGGTCCGCGATTTCGCCGAGCTGGTCCACCGCGAAGCGGCGAATCTGGTCGCCGAGGCCGGGATGAACCTGTTCGAAGACGGTGGCGGGATAAGCGGTCGGCGCCCCCGCTACCACGCGAGGGGCGCCGCCCTCGGGTGACCACCAGATCGTCGCCGCTTTCCCCTGAGCCGCCAGCCGGTCGTGCAGTGCCTGCGCCTCGCTCCAGGCGCGCTGCCCCATGACCTGAACCAGGAGGTGGCGTCCGCCCTCCCGATCGAGCCGCAGCACCACCGTCTTGGCGGCCGCAGGCAGGAGGCCACGATGGCTACGCACTTCTTCCCACAAATCCATCAGCGCCGGCGCCGCGATGTGGCAGCGGGTGAGATCAAACAGCTCGCCCGGCCGATCGTAGCGATGCAACCCGATCCGCCGACCCGCCGCGGCGACCGCCAGCGTGAGCTTGCTCCGATAGCCCCATTCCCGATCCGAAGGCTCGACCTCGGAGTCATCGACTTCGAGCCGGCCGATCCTGCGCAGCGCGTCGCCCACAATCGCCCGCTTCGCCGCCAACTGATGTTCGTTCGTCAGATGCTGGAGCTGGCAGCCGCCGCATTCGTCCTGCTCATAGTGAGGACAACGCGGCTGGGTTCGCCCTGGACCCGGCTCCACGACTCGGAGAAGTCGAGCGCGGGCGAATCTTCCATGAAGCTGAAGGTTGTTGAGCTCGACGAGATCTCCCGGTGCGGTGCGAGGGACGAACACCGTGCGCCCATCGCTCAGCTTGCCGACTCCGTCACCTCCGGCGGCGATCCGGGCGATGCTCACCGTTTCCCGCGACGACTCGACCGAGCTCACCTGAGGCCTTCCAGCCGTGCGATCCGGGCCCAGCCTCCGCTGTTGCTCGAGCCGTCGGCCGGGATGGGCTTCCGCGACTGCCGGGCTCCTTCTTCGGCGAGCGCCGCCGCCACCACGAGGGCGATCATCTGAGGCGGTTCTTCCCGCGGCTGCATGAGATCGGTGCGGCGGTCGAGGAACTGGCTGTCGATGTCGCCTTCCAGGAACGCGCGATCGCCGAGCAGGCGTAGATGGAATGACTGGTTGGTCGCGACCCCGACGACGACCAGTTCCTGCAGGGCGCGCCGCATCCGGTTGATCGCTTCAGCGCGGTCGGGGCCCCACACGATGATCTTGCCGAGCAGGGAGTCGTAGAAGAGAGTGATATCGTTGCCGGTCTCGAACCCGCCGTCCCAACGGACTCCCGGACCCGCGGGGGGCCGGAGGTATTCGAGCCGTCCGGTTGAAGGCAGGAAGCCGTTCGCCGGATCCTCGCTGGTAATGCGGCATTCGAGCGCCCACCCTCGGGGGACGAGCTCATTCTCGGGGAGCCGCATCGGGAGACCCTGGGCGATCCGCAGCTGCTCTCGAACCAGATCCACGCCGTAGGCCAGCTCGGTCACCGGATGTTCCACCTGGATCCGGGTGTTCATCTCGAGGAAATAGAAGGCGCCGTCCGGGGCGAGGAGGAACTCACAGGTCCCGGCACCGCGGTATCCCACCGCCTTGGCAGCGGCGACCGCCGCAGCACCCATCCGTTCTCGCAGCTGCAGGGACACCGCGACAGAAGGCGCCTCTTCGACCAGCTTCTGGTGACGGCGCTGCACCGAGCATTCGCGCTCACCCAAATGGGCAGTGCGAAGGTGATCCGCCAGGACCTGGATTTCGATGTGACGGGGCCGCTCCACGTATTTCTCGAGGTAGACACTCGCGTCGCCGAAAGCCTTGAGCGCCTCGGACGCGGCGGCTTCGAGCGCCCCCTCCAGTGCCGCGGGCTCGCGCACCACACGCATTCCCCGACCGCCTCCGCCGGCGGAGGCCTTTACGAGAATCGGGAACCCGATTTCCCGGGCCGCCTTTCCCGCCTCCGCACCGCTCACGGCGACCGTCATACCCGGCACGATGGGAACTCCGGCCGCGGCCATGCGGCGCCGGGCCTCGGTCTTGTCTCCCATCGCTCGAATGGCGTCGGCCGACGGTCCCACAAAAATCAATCCTGCCTCGCTCACGGCCTGGGCAAAGGCCGGGCGCTCGGCCAGAAATCCGTAGCCCGGATGCACCGCCTCCGAGCCGCTCGCGCGGGCAGCGTCGAGCAGTTTGTCGATGCGGAGGTAACTCTCGGATGGAAGTGGCGGACCGATCGGAATGGCCTGATCGGCCGCCCGAACGTGAGGGCTGAGACGATCGGCGTCGGAAAACACCGCGACTGCCTCGAGTCCTTCCTCGTGGCAGGCGCGGATGATTCTCAGGGCGATTTCGCCCCGATTGGCAACCAGAACACGTTTCACGGAAAGGAGAGGCGGCTCACCGACCGCAGGCGTCGCGCGGGCGGTCTCCGAGCTGGGTGAGGATGCTGCTGCAGAGAAGGGCGTTCCTGCGACCGGCAGCTTCGTATACCGCGCGGGTTTCCTGGGCCCAGGAGTCCGCGTTCCCCCGCCCCGCGATCAGAAGCTCGGTCACGGCCAAGCCGTCGGGAGTCAGCTCACCCACCGGACCGGCCACCCGGACCAGACGAATCGCACGCCAAGGCACTCCCATGGCGACGCTGGAATCGGCGGTGGGCGTCAGGCAGAGCGGACGCCGCTGGGCGACTTCGGTAAGCATGCCAACGACCGGAGTCTCCGGATCTATCCCCAGCGACTGGGCCATGCCGCGGCGGTAGTTCGCATCGGCCGCGTAGAGCTCGGGCAGTATCGGGACCACGGTAGTGCGGCGGCCGCTCCCCAGGACCGCGTACCACACCCCCACAGCCTCCAGGTCCGACCCGGTGACGATGACCCCGTTGGTGGGGCAGGAATTGACGAGGTTGATGCCAAGTTCGGAGACGTAGCCGGGCAGCGCGGGGTAGCCGGAGACCGGAGCGCCGGCCCGGGTGGTCTCCCACCCCGAATCCTCGATCTGGATCAGCGAGCGACCCATCTCGACCAGGGCGCGGAAGACCATGGCGGAGTCGGACCCGAGACGGACGGCCTGATCGAGCGCGGTAGCGGCGAAGTCGAGGTAGAGTCCGCCCGGGGGATCTCCGATGTGGCCGGCCAGGTGCCAGCTCTGGCTGTCCAGCCAATAGAAACGGCCGAGCTCAAACCAGGCTCGGCCGTCCTCGGGCGCGGTGGCGAGATAGTGACCCAGAAATTCCGTCGCCGCGCTGCGTTGTCCACTCCGGTCCATCGCGACGGCGCGGGGGACGGCGCTCGGGTCAACCGGCGCCTGTGCGGCAAGGCCTGGTGCCCCGGCGAAGCCGGCGGCGACGAGCGCGGAAGCGAGACGAAAGCGTAGGCTGCCCATCAAGAACCTAAAGTATGAAGCAGCCCAAGGTTGCGCTAGTGTCAAGGGCAATCTGCAGCTGGGTGGGAAGCGCCCGGATGAAACGGCTACAGGGGAATGTTCCCATGCTTCTTCGCCGGGTTGCGGTCCCGCTTGGTGGACAGGATGCGCAGAGCGTCGATGAGACGCGGCCGGGTATCTCGCGGATCGATGACATCGTCCACAAACCCGCGCGCGGCTGCAGAGTACGGATTGGCAAAAGTGCCGGTGTATTCGGCGATGCGCCGCGCGGTTTCCGCTTCCTTGTCGGCGGCCTGATCGATCTCCTTCTTGAACAAGATCTCGACCGCGCCCTTGGGGCCCATCACGGCGATCTCGGCAGTGGGCCACGCCAGGTTGATGTCACCTCTGATGTGCTTGGAACTCATCACGTCGTAGGCGCCACCATAGGCCTTGCGGGTAATCACCGTGAGCTTGGGGACGGTTGCCTCGCAGAAGGCATAGAGCAGCTTGGCGCCGTGCTTGATGATCCCGCCGTGCTCCTGGGCTACACCGGGAAGGAAGCCTGGGACGTCCTCGAAGGTGACGAGCGGGATGTTGAAGCAGTCGCAGAAACGGATGAACCGGGCGCCTTTGAGCGAGGCGCTGATGTCGAGCACTCCGGCGAGCACCGCAGGCTGGTTGGCCACGATGCCGACCGGTTGCCCTGCCAGTCGCGCGAATCCCACGATGAGATTCCCGGCGTATTCGGGCTGCACTTCGAAGAACGAACGCCGATCCACCACGGCGCCAACCACCTCATGCATGTCGTACGGCTTGTTGGCGCTGTCGGGGATGATGTCGAGCAGCCGCTCTTCTCGCCGGTCCACCGGGTCATCCAGCTCGGCGGCTGAGCCTGAGCGGCTCGGCGGCTCGTCGAGGTTGTTACCCGGCAGGTAGCCGATCAGCTCGCGCACCGCCGACAAGGACTCGGGCTCGCTCTCGTGGACGAAATGGGCCACCCCGGAGATGCCGCCGTGTACGTCGGCGCCACCCAGTTGCTCGAAGCTCACATCCTCGTGGGTGACGGTCTTCACCACGTTGGGGCCAGTCACGAACATGTAGCTCACGCCCCGGACCATGAAGACGAAATCGGTGATGGCAGGACTGTAGACCGCGCCGCCCGCGCAGGGTCCGAGGATGACCGAGATCTGGGGAATGACACCCGAGGCGAGGGTGTTGCGCAGGAAGATGTCGGCGTAGCCACCCAGGGAGGCGACCCCCTCCTGAATGCGAGCGCCGCCCGAGTCGTTGAGACCGATGATCGGCGCGCCGTTGCGCACCGCGAGATCCATCACCTTGCAGATCTTCTCGGCGAAGGTCTCGGAGAGTGAGCCCCCGAAGACGGTGAAATCCTGGGAGAAGACGTAGACCACCCGGCCGTCGATCCGGCCGTAGCCGGTGACGACACCGTCTCCCAGATACTTCTGTTGGTCGAGGCCGAAATCGGTGGCGCGGTGGGTAACGAAGCGGTCCAGCTCAACGAAACTGCCGGGATCGAGCAGCAGGTCGAGCCGCTCCCGGGCGGAGAGTTTGCCCTTCTTGTGTTGCTGGGCGATGCGCTCCGGCCCGCCACCCTGCTCGGACTGGGCCTGTTTGTGGTGCAGCAGATCGAGGAGTTCCCGCGGTGTCGGCATGGGGCGGGAATCTACGGAGAACCGACGGCTGAGGCGAGTTGGGCTACGGCGTGAAAATGACCCCCAGGCGGACGTTCTGAAAGTGATACTTGATCCTTCCCGAGAGGCTATTGGGTCTGTCCTCCACCTGGCTCACGTCCAGGCGCACTCCGTTATAACTGTATCCCGCCTCGAACCCCCAAGAGTTCCAGGGAAACCAGCGGATGGCGCCATTGGCATCGAGGACATAGGCATCGAATCGATCGATCCCGATCCAAATGGCCCGCGCCTCGGATTCGATATACCAGTCGTCGCCGACACGGAAGCGGCCGAACAGTCCGAGGGACCCGGTGGGTCCGGTCAGGGAGCGTTCCCTTGCATAGGATGCGGTGGCTCCTCCTATACCCGCTACAGCCTCAATACTGGTCTTGAAGAAAATGGCGCCCAGGCCGATGCCCGCCCCGATCTGGGTCTTCTCCTTCGCGATGAATGCGTAGCGATAGGCCAGGAAGAGGTTGTCCGCATTGAAGGTTGACTTGACGTCCAGGCCGGCGGTGTACGTCGTGTCGGTAAAGACGATATCACGGGTGAGGGTATTCTCCCCTTTCCGCCGGGCCAACAGGTAGCCGGCCTCCAACTCGCTCCGGTGCCCGATCCGGAACCGCCCCGCAAAGCGGCCCTGGAACTTTTCCTTTGCGAGGCCCAGGTCGTTTTCGAGTTGGATGTCGGTTCCGTTGCCGTTGGGGCCGTCGATCCGCATCTCGGATCCGAAGAACACCACGGCTCCCGCCGCAGTGAACTGCCACTTGTCGTAGAGGTGATTGCGAACCTCCTGGGCGAGCAGTCCACTCGCGGACGGGATGCACGCGAGGACGGCGAAGGCTCCGAGAACACGGCTAAACAGGGGCATGGCGGACCCGGGGCAGAAGCGCGGGAGAGCGACGGGACCCCGCTAAGTTGGGGACCGACGAGTCGGCCCGCAAGCGCAGAGTGCCGGTACGCACAACTCGCTGCACCAAAGGACTATTTGGCCGCGGCTTCCTGGACTCCTCTACCCGTCTTGCGGAGACCGTACCCGGCTCGCCCAGGAGCGCACCCTGATGGCCTGGGTCCGCACAGCGACCTCGCTCATTCCCTTCGGGTTCACGATCTACAAATTCTTGGCGCTGCTGCTCGCCGCGTTCGAGATCTAGAACGCTTCGCCGGTGCCGAGGAAGATGCCGACCGTTCCCTCGGCCCCGAACCCCCAGTCGATGGTGATGTTGCTGCGGGAATGCTTGTTCAGCTTGATCCGAAGCCCGAGGCCCCAGCCGGCGTCGGGCGACTCCCAGCGATCGAGCTCAGGATCCGTGGTCCAAGTGAGGTTTAGGAACGATACAGCACCCAAGAGCCCATCCCGGGAAAGGGAGATTCGATACTCCGCTTCCGCGTAGAACATGTCGCTGCTTCGGATGCGCCCCTGGGCGTAGGCTCGACCGGTGCGATTGTTGTAGTCCCAGCCGATCGCCGGAAGATCGAGATAGGGCGGCTTTCCGAAGGTGAGCCAAGCCAGTCCCCAGAGGGCGAGCACGCTGCGTCCGCCAAACGGCATGGGGTAGATTCGCGCTTCTGCTTCGACGGATTGCCAATCGTCATCGCTTCCCAGCCAGGTGGGGAACATGCGCAGGCTCAGGCGGGCGTAGTGTCCCCTCGTCGCGTTGATCGGATTGTCCCGAGTTTCGCTGAGGAGATTGAGGGAGACACCGGAGGATAAGGTCTGAGTTACGGTTTGCCCCCCGTTATAGTCGAGGAACGGCGTCGTCACACCGGGTTTCGCGTCGTGATCCTCGATGTTGAAGTAATCGTTCATGTGATAGCCGAAACCCACCAGGAGACCTTTTGCGGTTCCCCGGTACACCGTCTCGTAGAAACGCAGCAGGTTGAAATCCATCGGCGATTCGAAAGAGTTGGGCTGAGCCGGACCCAAGCCGTATGTCGGCTGGTTGGTGTCGAGGTAGCGCCAATCCCCCTCGAACTTCCACCGGTTACCCGCGGTGAACACGTTGGAGCGCAGCAGGACGTTGAACTGACTTTTGGTTGTGTAACTGACCGACGCAGAAATGGTGGAGAGACTGGTCTCGGGCTCCGGACCAAACCGGGTCAGCGCGTTACCAGAGACGCCGAGTAGGAGGCCGACCGAGGGGCTGGCGGATATGGCCGGAAGAATCGATAAGGCAATCTTGGGTGAAGGCGAAGCCACCGTATCGGCGAGCTTGGGCTTGCCTTTGATGAGCCGGCTGATGACATCCATGAGGTCGCGCTGTGGCAGCGTATCACTGGTGTCCGCCGGCTCCTGCGCCATGAGCGCGCCGGACAAGAGTGCCATGACAATCGGCGAAAACAGGAAGGCCCACCGGGACGGCCGCATGAGAGAGAATAAGCCGAGGCGACCGCCCTTCAAGGTGTGAATCGCGCGGATCTGTCATTACTGACAGTTGCCCACGCGCCGCCGACCGGTATGCTCTGCGGGACTTCCATCATGGGACCCATCCCGCATGTCCCCGCCGCGAGTGCTGCTAGTTGACGACTTTCCCCCGCTGCGTGATGCCGTCCGACGCCTGCTCAGCCCTGACTTCGCCGTAATCGGAGAGGCCTCGGACGGCGAGGAGGCAATGGAGCTGGTCCGCGAGCTTCAACCGGACGTGGTAGTCCTCGACGTCGCCATGCCCGGCGAGGGCGGTATAGCGACTGTGCGGAAGATCACCGCGTCAGGAGGGTGTAGTGCGGTAGTCATGCTGTCAGTTTTCGACGATCCCGCCTTAGTCCTCGACGCTTCCCACGCCGGAGCGCGGGGCTACGTCCTCAAGTCGCGAGCTGGGACCGATCTCGCACCCGCGATTCGGGCTGCCTTGGCCAGTGGGTAGATCGGCCGTTTATTAGCGCGCGCGGCGTTGCCGGCAATGGCACCAAAGGGCGGTTGAAGTGGTACAAACTGTCAGAAGTGACAGTTTCGCAATTCGAGATCTTCCGATTTCTGCTCGCGTTTGATGCTCACTTGAACGGGAAGGACCGACGCCGGGAGGCAACACGATGACCTATTCGACTCTCAATACATGTCTTCTCCTCGGAGGCTTGGTGCTCACCGGCTGTCATAAGTCGGAGCCCGAGCCATCCCCCACTCCGCAGACCGCGCCCGCCCAACCTCAACCGACTGCCCAGGTTCCCAACGCCAAGGACACGTCGATGGCAGCCATGCCCGCCGACTCGGCGATGGCCGGCAAGGCAGCCGATTCCGCAATGGCGGCAGGGATGGAGGCGCCGGCGGCGCTCAGCGACCAGCTCAGTAAATCGCTCGGTCTAACTCCGGCCCAGGCCAGCGCGGGAGTGGGTGTGGTCCTGGCGTATGCTCAGAACAAACTGCCCGCTTCGGACTTCGACAAAGTGGCGAGCTCGGTTCCCGGTTCGCAGAACTACATCCAGTCGGCTAAAGACGCGGGTGCGGTCAGCCCCGACACCCCGATCCAGGACACCAATGGAGTCAACTCGGCGCTGGGTAAACTCGGCATCACCCCCGAGGTGGCCAGCCAACTGGTGCCCCAAGTCACCGACTACATCTCGAGCGTGGCCGGGCCCGAGGTCGGCGGGATGGTCAAGAGTCTCTTCTAGCAACTCGACATCGTCGTACACCGGGGTGGGGAGGCTTCGGCCTTACCCACCCCGGCTGCATTCTGTAGCCTCAGCATCCAAGCCCGCCCATTGAGGCCCCATGGAAGAGCCTCTCAAGGAAGCCGCGATCGCGGTTGCGCTGACGGTAGAGGGGTCGCAACCGCATCGCTCCATAATACCCTCCGTTGCACCCCGGATTAGCCCACGAGATCTAGGCCGCTCGAGATCAGCGTCCTTCCCCAAAAGGCAACTTGCGCCCCTTCTCCGCCAACCCTAAAACGATGGGCAGGCAGGTGATACAACGAATCGGCAACTGCCCGCCCGGCTGATTCGCCTTGCTGGTCCATCACGACGACGCCGCACGCGAGTTTGCCTCCGTGAGATCTATCCGGCGTCCCGAAACGAAGCGGTAGCGCAGCATGATGGTATCCAAGTCAACAGAGCCTCTCGCTTCCTGGAATGACGGCGCCAATAAGGCCGCCATTACCGACTTTGTTGCCAGGGTGACGAGGCGCGGCGGGCCGGAGTTTGTTCCGGCAGAGGCGCGCATTGCCGTCTTCGACAACGACGGCACCCTCTGGTGCGAAAAGCCCATGCCGGTGGAACTCGGCTTCATCATGGAGCAGATGGCGACCGTGGCACGGGGGGATCCCTCGCTCGCGGACCAGCAGCCATGGAAGGCCGCGAAGGAGAAGGACTATGCCTGGCTGGGGACGGTAGTGGACAAGCACTATCACGGAGACGATTCGGACGCGAAGATGCTCCTCGGCGGCATCCTCAAATCGTTCGCGGGGATGACGATGGAGACCTACCAGGAGGAAGCGGGGAAGTATCTCCATGACGCCGACAATCCGACTCTTCATCGCCGATTCACCGACTGCAGCTATCGGCCGATGATCGAGTTGCTCCGCTACCTCGAGTCCCACGGATTCAGCACGTTCATCGTCTCGGGCGGCGACCGGGACTTCATGCGCCTGATCACCCGGCAGGTTTACGGCATTCCCGGCGAACGCGTCGTAGGCAGCTCCGCCGCACTGTCATATCAAGCGAACGACCGTTGCGGGATGCTGGTGTATCAGGCAGTGCCGGACGTCTTCGATGACGGACCGGTCAAGCCGGTCCGGATCTGGAGCCGGATCGGACGGCGGCCCATCCTCGCCTTCGGCAATTCGAACGGCGATCTCCCGATGCTGCAATTCGCCGGCGGCGGCGACTGCCCGGCGATGCGGCTCCTGCTACACCACGACGACAAGGAGCGCGAATTCGCCTACACCAGCGGCGCCGAGCGGGTGCTGGGGGAGGCCAGCGCCAAGGGATGGACGGTGGTGAGCATGCGGGACGACTGGAAGCGGGTGTTCGGCAGGGTGTCCGGGCCGCAGCGGCGA
>Ga0105249_10006250_pt1 | contig 10345 bp, 10 predicted proteins | sample KBSS44metaG_FD_81522 | JGI IMG/M metagenome (GOLD analysis project Ga0105249, IMG submission 81522) | Switchgrass rhizosphere microbial communities from Kellogg Biological Station, Michigan, USA - KBS S4-4 metaG | ecosystem: Host-associated > Plants > Roots > Rhizosphere > Soil | place...
GTTTGGGGGCACTTCGAGTGACATGATTCGGGTGCGCCTGGGGTGCGGAAGTGCGGATTTTCTGCGCGACTTTGCGCGATTCTGCGAGGTGCAACTCGCTGAAACCCTTATCTGGCTTGAGTTTGGTTAGAACTTTTAAGCAGGGGGTCGCTGGTTCGAATCCAGCACGGCTCATCAATAACTTACGGATTTTTTGAGACCCTCAAAAAACGTGCTGCTTAACGGTCTGCTTGTAAGCGTCTTGTGAATACCGTCTAGGCGGACAAGTCCACAGCCGTCATTCTTCAGGTTGATCGAATTCTGGAGGAGTGATGGGGGCAATACAGCAGAGCGGGAAGCTGGTGGTGTTGAAAGACGGCGGAACGAGACGGTTCCGGTCGAAGCAGGAGCGGCGAGCGATCGTAGAAGAGACGTTGAAGCCAGGCGCGTCGGTTGCGCTGGTTGCGCGAGCACACGATGTGAATGCGAACCAGATATTCAAATGGCGCAGGCAGTACCGTGACGGTCATCTGGAAATCGCGCCCAACGTCCTACTTCCCGTAAAGATCTGCGACGCACCGCCGAGGGCTACTCCGACCGAAATTCGCCGGCAAAGAAGAGCCAGACGAACCGGAATCATCGATATCGATTTGGGCCACGCGAGAGTGCGTATCGAAGGCGCGGCCGATCCAGACTGCGTGCAAGCGGCGCTGGAACGCTTGATCCGATGATTGCTCTACCCACGGGGACGCAGATCTGGATTGCTGCGGGTGTGACCGATCTGCGGCGGGGCTTCACCGGACTGAGCGCAACGGTACAGACGGTTCTTGAAGAGAATCCGTTCTCCGGACATGTCTTCGTCTTCCGTGGCCGCCGCGGCGATCTGATCAAGCTACTGTGGTGGGACGGCGATGGACTCTGTCTGTTCGCCAAACGTCTGGAGCGAGGACGTTTCATTTGGCCGCAAGCCGACAGTGGCGTGGTCTCACTGACGCGTGCGCAGTTGTCGATGCTGCTTGAAGGCATCGACTGGCGGCGGCCCTTGCGGACGCACACACCGGAAGTCTCCGTATAAAAATAGATGAAGTGCTAGAAAAGTCACAGATAGTGACCTGTGTTGTCCGAAAGGTGTGCAAAAGTGCCGCGCATGACGTCTTCCAGCGTGATGCTACCGGATCTGGACGCACTCGATTCGAATGCGCTGAAGAGCCTGCTGATCGAGAAGCACGCCCAGGTCCTTGAAAAAAGCGCGGAGCTGGAATCCAAACAAAGCGAGCTGGAATCCCATCAAAACGAAATCGAGCGACTAAAACTGTTTATCGCCAAATTACAGCGGATGCAGTTTGGGCCGAGCTCCGAGAGAGTAGCGCACCATATCGATCAGCTGGTACTCCAGCTCGAGGAGTTGGAAACCACCCGGACAGCAACAGCCGCAGCAACCGTTCAAACTGCGGCACCGGCATCGCAGCCTGCACGAAAGCCTCTGCCGGCCAACCTGCCGCGCGAGGTCGAGACGATTGCACCGCAAGAAACGGCATGTCCGGATTGCGGCGGGACACTGAAACATCTGGGCGAGGATGTTTCAGAGATGTTGGAGTTTGTTCCGGGCCGCTTCAAAGTCATTCGGACGGTTCGCCCGAAACTGGCGTGTAATCGATGCGATGTGATTGTCCAGCAACCGGCGCCGCATCGCCCGATTGATCGTGGCCTGGCCGGACCGGGCCTTCTGGCTCATGTGCTGGTAGGAAAGTACGCCGATCATTTGCCGCTGTACCGACAGTCGGAAATCTACGAACGGGAAGGCATTGATCTGGATCGCTCGACATTGGCCGGTTGGGTAGGCCGTGCCAGTCGTGCACTGGAGCCACTGGTGGATGCCGTTCGCGACTATGTGCTGGATGCCGGCAAAATCCATGCCGACGACATCCCGGTTCCGGTACTGGCTCCGGGGAACGGCAAAACAAAGACCGGCCGATTGTGGACCTACGTTCGTGATGATCGTCCCTCGGGCAGCAGTGAAGCACCCGCCGTTTGGTTTGCCTACTCGGCCGATCGTAAGTCGGAACACCCGGCCAATCATCTGGCCACATTCCGAGGCCGCTTACAGGCGGATGCGTTTCCTGGCTTCAATCGACTCTATCAACCCGGCGAGATTATCGAGATCGCCTGCTGGGCGCACGTGCGGCGCAAGTTTCATGATCTCTATGCGGCGCATGAATCGCCGATTGCCAAAGAGGCGTTGGAACGGATCGGTGCGTTATATGGAATCGAGCGGGAGATTCGCGGACGACCACCGGATGAACGCAAGAGGGTTCGTACCGAGCGAGCACTCCCGCTGCTGGAAGATCTGAAGCAGTGGTTCAAGAGCTGTTTGACCAGACTATCGAAAAAATCCGATGTCACGGTTGCAATCCATTACGCGCTGGGTCGATGGACGCCTTTGCTTCGCTATTGCGAGGATGGCTCCCTGGAAATCGATAACAATGCCGCCGAACGCGCATTGCGTGCTGTGGCTCTTGGCCGGAAGAACTACCTTTTTGCTGGGTCGAATGCTGGCGGCGATCGCGCGGCGGCAATGTACGCGCTGATCGGCTCGGCGAAACTCAACGGCATCGATCCCGAAGCGTATCTGTCGCACGTGCTCGCACGCATCGCCGATCATCCGATCACTCGAATCAAAGAACTTTTGCCCTGGAACCTGGACTTTCCTCGCCGAACTGAGATCGACTGAAGGCCCTCAACAAGTAGTGTCCACTACTCAAAGTTGCGGACACTACCCGCGGCTACAACTTAAGCATTGCGTGGGTCAAGACGGTGTCAACGACACGCTTACGGTCTGCTTAACAAATCGAGATTGCTCGTTCTACTAGCCACGATCGTGAGTTTGGAGTCGGGTTGCTCCCCTAAGACAGGTCGGCTGTTCTAGGTGGTTTTCCCAGGCGACGTCGGCCCAGTCAAGGTCAACACTCGCGTAGTGTATAGGGGCGTAAATGTCGGCTCGGTAGATACTGTGTCGTTAATTCAAAAGGATCCGACCCGGGCGGCGGGCGTCAGAGTTGGAATCCGAGTGACTCACGAAGCTGTCGTGCTGAGAAAGAACGACAGCTTATGATGGGCGCCGAAGGTCTTCTCGGCGATTCCATTCTTGAGGTTGTTCCAGCAGTAGAGCCATCAGAGCCGTTGCTGGTTGGTGCGACCGTCGAAGGTGAAGTTGCGCCTAGAGTGGACTTGGAGCGTTTGATCTAATCGATCAGGACTAGCCCAAAGCGAGACGCTGACGGTCCTGCAACTGAAAGCCGCACCCCTTGATGAGCAGTTGGGTTCACGAGTTCTTCGCGAAGTACCATTGGTTGGTGATCATTGCGTTGCTCGTCATCGGCATCGCCATGTTGATACTCAGTCACAATGCAATTCTACATTCCTTCGCAGAAGCCGTGATCAAATAACCAATCGCTTACGGCCGTTGATGGCCTTATTGTTGCCGCTCACAACGGAGCCTACGGTTCGTCGAGTTCCGGCTATTAGATTTGGCAGGAACAAGGGGAGTGTCTCCTCGTTCCTGTCACGACGCTAATTGGCTTGCCAGGTGTCCCAGAATTCCGACGGAACGTTCGATGCGCGCGTTCCAGGAATGCCCGCAATTAATTCGGATGAAATTCTGATGGCCGCCCTGGGGTGAGAACAACGTGCCTGGTGTGATGCTGATTCCCGCAGCTTGAGCGCGTTTGAACAATTCCATGGAATTGACTTTCTTGGGAAGTTCGCACCACAGAATGAAGCTTCCTTTTGGGCGCGACAGGCCGATGCCTTTCGGAAAAGTTTCCACTATTGCCTCTCGCATCTGCACGACCTGGTGACGGTAGGCTTGCCGCAGCGAGCGGAGATACCGGTTGTAGCCACCGTTGCGCAGGAATTCGGCGATGGCCAGCGACGGGAGAGTTGCGCAAGCAAGTGAACTGTGCGCTTTCAGAGACATTACGCTTCGATGCCATCGGCCGGCCGCGATGTAACCGACGCGATAGCCTGGCGCCAGAGTTTTGGAAAATGAACTGCACAGCAACACGGTGCCATCGCGATCAAAGGCCTTCAGACAGCGAGGGCGAGCGCCTTCGTGATTCAAGTCCCCATAGATGTCGTCTTCGATAATTGGAATCTTGCGAGCGGCCATTAATTCCAGAATTCGCTTCTTGTTCTCGTCCGGCATCAGAGAACCGGTGGGGTTATTGAAATTGGGTATAAGCGCACAAGCGGAAATCCGGGTGCGCCGGATGGCCTTTTGCAGAACATCCGGATCCATTCCGTGAGAGCTATCCGTGGAAACAGGCAATGCATTCAGCCCAAGTTCACGGAGCATCCCGACGAGTCCGTAGTAGGTCGGCGATTCCACTGCGACGGTGTCGCCGGGTTTGCAAGTGGCTCGGAGGGCCAATGAGATCGCCTCCGTGCCGCCGTTGGTGACAATGAAATCATCGGTCCGAATTGAGCAGCCCCACTCCAGCGAACGCCTTGCGAGTTCGCGTCGCAGGGTTTCGCTTCCGGGTGGCATGTCATATCCGATACCCAGTTCAGGATGTCGGCGTGCGATCACCCCGAGGATGCGTGCCAGTTTTTCTGCTGGTAAAAGAGCGGCATTGGGCTGGGCGGCACCGAGGGGGACGAGTTTCGGGTTGCTGTGATCGGCCAGGAGCGAAACCAACGGATCCACATCCGCGAAATCCGTCACCCTGGCTGGAAATTCCGAGCCTTTCGGTTCGCGCACCAGGTCTGCCTGGCGGGCGCGCACATAGAAACCGGACTTCGGTCGCGCTTCGATCAGTCCACGGGTTTCCAGGGTGGCAAAAGCATTCAGGGCGGTCGGCACGCTCACGCGCTGCTGGCGGCTGAACTGTCGCACCGAAGGAACCCGGTCGCCGGGGCGGAGCGATTGGCTGCGGATCATGTCTTCCAGGAGGTTTGCGAGTTTCTGATAGATCGGTTCAGGTATGGAGCGCATGACGGTAGCATGATGGATATTCGTGTTCTCGTATAGATACAGTCAGCTGCAAAGCCAGCTTGCACAGTTTGTGTTCAAATCATCTGTTAAAGCATTAAACACGAAGTGCTGTATCTGTTCAACTCACTCTTGGAACTTCACAATCAAAGTCATGAGCACGCAAACGATTCGGACAATCCGTCAACGATGGGTGACACTGCTGCTTGGGGAAGACTGGCGCGATCCAGTCGTGAATCGTCTACGTCGCCTCCTTAGAAAAAATGCTCGATCGCAGGTGACTTCAACCGGATCAGGAGCCCTCAGAGTCAGGCTCGGTCGTAACGAACTGGTGTGCCTCCACCAGGATTGCGGCCGGCATGTGATCCATGTACGACAGGGAATCGTCTGGCTCACCGGCACGCCCGCTTGCGGAGACGTCATCTTGTTCCACGGCGATCGTTTCGTTTTCGACGAACGCTGGCCGTTCGTATTTCAGGCGTTGGAAGAAGCAGAGATCGACCTTCTGCGCTGATCCACACGCTGCGTAATGTCTGTCGTTAGCGCGTGAAGATGTCCGCTTTTAATAACACGTCATTTGTCCTCTCGAGTTAAATTTGTGCGCACAGACTTGAGGCACCGCCGCGGTTGTGAAATGTGGAAAGCGCCTGGCGTATTCCACATCAGCTGGTGGGAAGCGGGTAGCTGCAAGAGACTCACGCAGGGTCTTCCGCCACATCGAAATCGGTAAAGTGTCCGGCCCCGGCAAAATCTGAGGTTGAACTAAATTCCGCGCAGAGCCCGAAACGTAATCTAAGAGAACGGAGGCTGACATGAACCTCGTGCTTTGGATCCTGCAGGTGCTGCTCGCGGCCGCATTCTTCGCGCACGGCTGGATGATGTTAGCGCCCCCGCCCGAAATCGCCGCTCAGATGAACGCGATGTTGCCGCGCTGGTTCTCCTTGTTTATAGGTGTGTCGGAAGTTCTTGCCGCGATTGGCCTCACCCTGCCCGGAGTCACGCGTATTTACCCTTGGCTGGTGACATGGGCGGCGGTCGGAATCATGATCGTGATGGTGTCGGCGACCGTGCTTCACGTTGCGCGAAACGAGATCCCCCAAGCGCTGATCACGCTCCTGCTGCTCGCCATGGCGACCTTCGTCGCCTACGCGAGACATCGCCTCCTGCCGATCCGCGCACGAGGCGCGGCCGTGTAGGAGACCCAGGCTCGCGGCGACTACGGCGCGCGGGCCGCATGGCGAAACTGTGCAGGACGACTTGTCGTCTAGTCTGCTAGTCGTCGCCTCCACTGACACGGACAGGTCCCAGCGCTCGTCCAACATAAAATGAGTCGGCGCCCGACGACATCGTCAGCCCGCAGCGATCGAAGGGAGATGCGTTGCGTCAAGGATGATCAAGAACACTTGAAGAAGGTAAACTGTGCCCATGCCCTTAGGAGACAGACTACAACGGCGTGTGGTTGAAGCACTGGCTGGCCGCAGCGCAGAGCTCGAGCGCCTCGAGGTTTTTGCCTTAGGGGATGAACCGCTCGTGATGCACATTCAGGGCATCCCGGGCATAGGAAAAACTCATCTCCTGAATGCGCTGGCGGCAAGTATCGGCGGAAAAGGCGTTTGTGTGGTGCGTCTGAACGCGCGCTGGTGCGAGCCTTCCCCGGCGGGCTTCTGTCGAGCGATCTGCAAGGAAATCGGTGTTTCGGAGTCCGAAGATCCCGCTGTTGCGGCGACCAATCTGTCGGACGAGTCGAAGCGAACTCTCCTGATGCTGGACAGCTGCGAATCTTTCCGCCTGCTTGACTCCTGGCTTAGGCAGGTATTTCTGCCCTCACTCGGCGATAGTGTGCGTACAATCCTCTCCAGTCGCGAGCCACCGCGGGCAGCCTGGCGTATCGCCCCAGCGTGGAGAGGTTTGTTTGATGCGATGCTCCTGGAAACTTTTTCCTCGGAAGTGGCTCTGGAGTATCTGACTTCGGAGGGTCTGCCGGAGGACAGTGCTCGGGAGTTGAATCGGGTTGCGCGCGGGCATCCGTTGGCACTCTCCCTGGGACTTGCGCTCTACTCTGCGGGTGGGCAGGTGCGTAGGAGCGCGGCTACTCGTCATCAGGTACTGGAACATATGGCAGCGCTCTTTCTTGAGGGTGCGGATTCGGGAACCATACAGGTCGTCGAGGCCGCCTGCCTGGTCCGAACAGCCACCGCGCCCCTATTAGCCGCCATGCTGCCGCATATCCCGGCCGATGAGGCTCTGGATCGGCTACGTGCGTTGCCATTTGTCAGCGCAGGTCCTCACGGACTGCTGGTGCACGACGCCGTTCGCGGACCGGTGGCGGCTGCTTTCAAGTCCCGGGACCCTGCGCGATATCAGACGTACCGGCGCGCAGCTTCTCAGATCGTGCGTGACCAATACAGGCAGGCACCGCGCTCCGACCTCTGGCGTTGCACGGCGGACGTAGTCTACCTCCTTGAAAACGAGAACCTGCGTGAAGGTTTTTTCCCCACGACGGACAGCCCGGTTTCCGTCGAACCAGCCCGCGCCGCCGACGGGAAATCCATTCTCGCGATTATTCACAGGTTCGATGGATCACAGTCGCGCCATGCTCTGGAGCAATGGTGGCATTACCATCCCGACTCATTTTTTGTCGTGCGGGATGAAGATGGCGGAGTACGAGGTTTCTACCTGGCAATTGTTGCGTCCAAGGTTCATAAAAACGTGATCGAGAGAGACCCGCTTGCAGCAAGCTGGGCCAAAGACCTCCCGCGTTCAGAAGATAGGGCTACCACTCTCTGGATACGGCGTTCCTTGGATCGCGACACGGGAGAAGGGCCATCGCCTGGTCAGGCGGCATGCTGGCTCGACATCAAACGTACCTATCTGGAACTGCGCCCGCGCCTGCGCTGGGTCTATACCTGCTACTGTGATGCGGAGCTGTATCGCCGCTCCTTCGAGCAATTGGGACTCCGCCTGGCTGACGAAGGTCGCCCGGTCCTCGACGGGGTTATGCAACACACATTTCGTCTCGACATGGGAACGGATTCCGTTGATGGCTGGCTTGGCAACCTGCTGGCCCAGGAAACGGGCACGGCAACTGGCGACGCTGCGCGTTCGTCACCATTGCTGGATGAGCAAGCGCGCGAGTTGGTGATAAACGGTGGCCGAACTCCTCTTACCCCGCTTGAATTCGGAGTCTTCGCATATCTTGTGGCTAGGCCGAACAGGGCCGTGGCTCGCTACGAACTCGTCGAGGCGGTCTGGGGATATGGAAAGGAAGCGTCAACCAGCAACGTGGTGGAGACGGTGGTGCGCTCCGTGAGACAGAAGCTGGGAGCGCACCGGGACGCGCTGGAGACGGTGCGGGGAGTTGGCTACCGGTATCGGCCGACAACATGAATTTGCGCTTCCCGCACGAGTTGAAAGGGTGGTTCAGGGCCGAGCCTCAAGAATCAGATTGAACGGAGTTTCCATGGCCACCCTCGTGCTTCCGAACCCCGCTGCCTCCAGGATTGCAAGCAACTTGGTAGCGCCGGCCTGCGCTCCCAGTGAGTAGCGTCCTCCTTGCGATAGAGCATTCTGGGTACAGAGACCAGCAGATGCCGAGTAGTACATCCTTGCTACAGGCCCGACATTTTCCTCAGGCCGGTCCTTGGCGAATGGTTCCACCAGCATTAGTGAACCGTTGGGAGTCATTGCCTGTCGTGAAGCCCAGACAGCTTCCAGCGGATCACCCATGTCGTGCAGTGAATCCATGAAGCAGACCAGATCGAATTTCTCCGGGCTTCTTGCAAGCACCTGCGGGGTTGCCACCTCGAACCGAATCCGATCAACCACTCCGGCTTGCTTCGCTCGCTCCCGCGCCACAGCAATCGAAGATTCGTGGTAGTCAATTCCCACGAACTTTGACTTCGGAAATGCCTGCGCCATGAGGATGATCGAGGCGCCGTGCCCGCAGCCGAGGTCGGCTACACGACCGCCGTTAATTAACTGCTCCTGGACACCATTGAGAGATGGAATCCAGGTTCGAGTCAGGTGCGCCCGGTATCCGTTGCGAAAAAAGGCCTCCGTTGCGGTGAACAGCCGGCAATCGTGTTCGTGCCAGCCCACTCCCTTGCCTGAGCGGAAAGCGGCGAGGATTTTGTCTTCATCGTGCCACAACGAAGCTGCTACGTCGAAAGCCGGCGGAAGAAAGGCGGGACTATCCCCGTTCGCCAAAACAAAAGCGTGTTCAGGTGGTAGGACGTACTGGTTGGTTATAGTGTCCAACAGTACATATCCGCCGGAGACCTGCCCATTAAGCCACTCTCGCACAGAGCGCTCATTCGTGCCGGTTCGGCGTGCCAGTTCGTCCGAATTGATGGGACCACTCTCGGCCATGGCCCGGTAAAGGCCGAGCTTGTGCCCAAGGTTGGTCATGACACCAGCCATGGCGGCTGCGAGGTCGCTTACTACTTGGCCGGCGAACTGCTCGATTCTCGCTTGCATGTCTTCTGTGGTGGGGTTTGTAGTTGGACTCTTCATGACTGACCTCCTGCAATCAAGGCATCTGGTTCCGCGTGTTGCTCGAAAATATCCCGCAGGGGACCCCGCGTGAGAGCCGAGAGGGAACTCTCTACATCCCATAGCTGCGAATGGGTGGATACGACAGCAGGACTGCTGCACACGGCCTGAACTACTGGATGGTTCAGGTAAGCTTCGGCAGTTTCACGGTTGGCAAATAGATACATGCCTCCGCTCTCAAACTCGTCCTTCCGATAGAGCCATATCTTCCAGATCAGACCTTCTACCGAGGCGATGATGGTAGCGGCGTCCCGGTTCTGGGGAAGCAAGACAGCTGGCGGCACCCGCAACTTGAAGCGCAGGTGCAAGACGGTGTAAGTAGTAGCATTCTTCTCTAACATCTCGTTCCTCCAATGTGTTTATTTCTCTCCATCTGTCGCAGACGAAGGTGAGTCTAGGGCTGCTGAGACCTTCCGAGATGAGAGCAGGATGAGAACATGATGAGAAATGAGTGCCGTGACGGGGCAATTCCTTGCGGTGAGCCCTCGGTTACCGGCGCGACCAGGCTTTTTTGACACTTCGGCCTTGTTAGGAGTCGAGGCGTTTTGCTTTTTCTTCTGGTCTTGGCTGTTAATACGTCGTCGGTTGGCGGATCCTCGTTTATTGGCATCCGGCATAACACACCTCCACGAGAGAGCGTGCACGGTTATTTCCGACGAGAAGACGGGATTACTTCGCTCTGGCAGACGCGCCATCTGGATTCGCTGTTCGGAACAGCATAAACAAGTATTCCGATTTCGGCCTTAAGGAGTCACGAGACAACAGCCGACAGTAACGCGAAAACCCTCGTGCGCTAACGCGCCCATTCATAGCGGCCTCAGTGAA
>Ga0105249_10006252_pt1 | contig 10343 bp, 7 predicted proteins | sample KBSS44metaG_FD_81522 | JGI IMG/M metagenome (GOLD analysis project Ga0105249, IMG submission 81522) | Switchgrass rhizosphere microbial communities from Kellogg Biological Station, Michigan, USA - KBS S4-4 metaG | ecosystem: Host-associated > Plants > Roots > Rhizosphere > Soil | place...
ATCGCTTATAAAAATTAAGAAAATAACTTCTATTCTCACGGATATCAATATCACCAAGATTCAAATTCCAGGTTCGTTTTTTAAACTGCAGAAACACCTGGTCAAATTCATTTAGTTGTTGGGTAGTCCCATCTGGTTGTATCGGTAAATTATTATCAGTGATCGCGGCATTGATCTCAATACTATCACCCAACAATCCATTTAAAGTAAGATTGAAATTTGAATTGACAACAGCATCCTGGCTATTGCCAAAAGAGACACCGCGACCAAAACTTCCATTGTATTGAAGATTACCAAAATCAAAAAGTCCTTTTGCAAGTTCTTGTTCATTCTGTCCAAACTCAAACGGCTTTGCATAAAATTTATAGCTGACACTGTCGTAGTTCAGTCGTTGTACAACGGTATTAAATTTATATGGAAAAACTCTGTAGACGATCGTAACACTATCAACTGATGGCAAAGTTCTCCATTTCAACAAGGCATTTATATTATCAAAAAAATAGGCTGAATCGCTAAAACTTTCTATTAAAAATGTATTGGGAATAACACTAAATGTATCGACACGGATCGTGTCGGCAACTACAGCAATTTTTTTCCTCCTGAGATTAGAAAGAGGCTTATTATCCTGTACGGGAATTTGAGCAAAACTTTCCAGTACAGCAAACAAAAGGATAGCGAGAACTAGTATCAGCCGTTTTTTTCCCAAAAGCCGTGGTTTTTCATTTACTTAAACGTAAAATTCAGCATTTTATGGCAGCTATCCTATGTGATTTTAATAAAAAAGTCCCGCCTGAAGCGGGACTGATGATCAGCTAATAGAAAATTCTATTGAGTTATTCCTTCCAATGAAAATAAGAAAGCATAGATCAGGGCAACATCCTCCAATGCTTTAAAGCGTCCCGAAGCACCACCATGCCCAGCTTCCATATTTGTTTTGAAGAGAATTATATTTTTATCAGTTTTCATTTCACGCATTTTCGCCACCCATTTTGCCGGCTCGAAATATTGGACTTGACTATCATGAAGTCCTGTTGTGATCAACATATTCGGATAAGCTTTTGCTTCAACGTTATCATATGGTGAATAAGACTTCATGTAAAAATATTCTTCCTTGTTCGCAGGATTACCCCATTCAAGGTATTCACCAGTCGTTAAGGGAATACTTGCGTCACTCATGGTTGTGATCACATCAACATAAGGAACCTGGGCAACAATACCATTCCATAGATCAGGACGCATATTTGTAATAGCTCCCATTAATAAACCACCTGCACTACCGCCCATTGCATATACATGTCCTTTCGAAGTATATTTTTCCTTGATCAGGAATTCAGCACAATCAATAAAATCATTGAATGTATTTTTCTTATTCATCATTTTTCCATCATCATACCATTCACGACCCATCTCCTGTCCGCCGCGGATATGCGCCAGCACATACACAAAACCGCGATTAAGCAAACTAAGCCTGTTACTATTGAAAGTTGCATATGAAGTGGCGCCATAAGAGCCGTATGCATAAAGTAACAATGGATGACTTCCATCTTTTTGAGTTCCCTTTTTATAAACAATTGAAACAGGAACTCTTTTTCCATCTCTTGAAGTCGCAAATGCTCTTTCAGTTACATAATCAGTTTTATCATATCCGCCTAAAACCTCTGTTTGCTTTTTTAAAGTCTTTCCCTTTGTGTCCATATTATAATCATACACTGAATTTGGCGTGATCATAGATGTATAATTGAAACGAAGCGTATTGGTATTAAAATCTGCATTCACCCCAACAGAAGAAAGGTAAGCAGGTTCATCAAATTGCAGGTAATGTTCTGATTTATCTTTTTGATTAATGACCCGAAGATTCATCAATCCTTCCTTTAATTCTGATACCACCATATGATCTTTAAAAAGCGTAAACCCTGCTAAGTAAACATCCTTCCTGTTTGGTATCACTTCTTTCCAGTTCTCTTTTGCTGTATTGGTAAGTGGACATTCCATTAAACGAAAATTAGTAGCATCAAGATTGGTGCGGATATAAAATTTATCATTGTAATGATCGATATCATATACCAATCCCATTGTACGTGGATAAAAAACTTTGAATTGTCCTTTTGGATCAGATGCATCCAAAAACCGATGTTCACTTTGTTGCTCACTTAGTTCAGAAGATATGATGATATATTTTTTTGATTTGGTTCTTCCAACACCGATATAATGGCGATTATCTTTTTCTTCGTAAACTTTTACATCATTTTTTGGATCCGTTCCTACTTCATGTCTCCAAACCTGGAAGCCTAATAATGTTGTGAGGTCTTTTATAATATAGAAAACAGTTTTATTATCGGCAGCCCATGCATAAGATCCTCCTTCAGTATTAGAAATTGTTTCCGGAGAATACTGCCCTGTTTTCAGGTTCTTAAATCTTAAATTGTACAAACGACGGCTTACTTCATCTTCACCAATTGCCACCATTTCATTGTTATCGCTTACTTCAAGACCCGCAACACTGTAATAAGGTTTTCCTTCGCCAACCTGGTTTGCATTATGAATTATTTCTTCAGGGGCGTCAAGTGTTTCTTTTTTACGACAATAAACAGCATAATTTTTTCCTTCTTCAACCCTTGTATAATACCAATAACCATTATCCTTATATGGAACCGATTCATCTTTTTCTTTAATTCTTCCTTTTAACTCATCATATAAATTTTTCCGAAATTCCTTTGCACTTGACATCATTGTATCCAAATAAGCATTTTCAGATTTCAGATAATCAACAACCTTTGTGCTGTCCGGGCCCTTCTTAAAAAAATCATTCATCCAATAATAATTATCGACTCTCTTATCTCCATGAGCTACCATTTCATATGGTTTCTTTTCTGTCGTTGGTGTGGCCACGCCTTCGGGCCATTTGAATTTTGTTTCTGTTGTCACGCCTTTAGTATTATCGTTACATGATATGATCAGCAGGGATGCTGCTGCCGGTAAAATATTTTTTAAGTTCATGATCCAAGTTTTGAGTTGCTGAATATACGAACACCTGTTCTAAATAAAAAAGTCTCGCCTGGGGCGAGACAAAATCATTTTTTTGAAAGATCTATTTTTCAGAAACCAATCCAGCCATTAAATACTCTTTGTTCAAACGGGCAATATTTTCAATTGAAATTTCTTTTGGACAAACGGCTTCGCATGCACCAGTATTTGTACAACCACCAAATCCTTCTTTGTCCATTTGAGCCACCATATTCAACGCTCTTGTTCTTCTTTCAGGATCGCCTTGTGGTAATAAAGCCAGGTGTGTAACTTTTGCGGAAACAAAAAGCATCGCTGAAGAATTTTTACATGCAGCAACACAAGCTCCGCAACCGATACATGCGGCAGCAGCAAAAGATGTATCAGCTTTTTCTTTGTCAACCGGAAGAGAATTTGCATCAACAGCATTTCCCGTATTTACCGAAATAAAACCTCCTGCTTGTATAATTCTGTCAAAAGATGTTCTGTCAACCATCAGGTCTTTTATTACCGGAAATGCATTTGCTCTCCATGGCTCCACAACAATCGTTTCCCCATCCTGGAAAGCTCTCATGTGTAACTGGCAGGTTGTAGTTGCATGCCATGGTCCATGTGGACGACCATTGATATACATTGAACACGTGCCACAAATACCTTCACGGCAATCATGATCAAAAGCTATTGGTTCTTTGCCTTCTTTAATTAATTCTTCATTTAGAACATCGAACATTTCAAGAAAAGACATTTCCGTGGAAATATTCTTTGCCTCATAGGTTTCGAATCGACCAGCAGTATTACTGTTCTTTTGTTTCCAAACTTTCAGTTTAAGATTTATAGTTTTATGTTCCATAGACCCCCCCTGTCCCCCTAAAGGGGGAACTTAGATTTGTTATATCAAAAAATTTAATGACATTTCAATTATAGTTAACCAAAGCCCCTTTAGGGGTTTGGGGTTTTTATTTATATGAACGCTGACTTGGTTTCGCTACTTCAAAATTCAATTCCTCTTTATGTAACTCCCATTGATGATCACCTTTTAATTCCCATGCAGATACATAAGCAAACTCATTGTCCCTTCTATCAGCTTCACCTTCAGCTGTCTGACTTTCTTCTCTAAAGTGACCGCCGCAGCTTTCATTTCTTTGTAATGCATCGATACACATCAATTCACCGAGTTCAATAAAATCAGCTACTCGTCCTGCTTTATCCAATTCAGGATTAATTTCATTTATATCGCCGGGAATTCTTACATCACTCCAGAATTCTTTTTTCAATTGTTGTATTTCAACAATTGCCTGTTTCAATCCTTCCGCATTTCTTGCCATACCGCATTTATCCCACATTATTTTTCCCAAACGCTTATGAAAACTTTCAACAGTTTGCTTGCCTTTAATATTCATCAGTTGATTGATACGATCAGCAACTGCTTTTTCAGCTTCTGCAAATGCGGGATGATCTGTCGGAATATTCTTTGTCCTTATTTCATCAGATAAATAATTACCGATCGTATAAGGAATAACAAAATAACCATCAGCTAATCCCTGCATCAACGCTGAAGCTCCGAGACGATTGGCGCCATGATCAGAAAAATTTGCTTCACCTAAACAATACAAACCCGGGACAGTTGTCATCAGTTCATAATCCACCCACAAACCGCCCATTGTATAATGTACAGCCGGATAAATTCGCATTGGTATTTCATAAGGATTTTCACCGGTTATCTTTTCGTACATGTCAAAGAGATTACCATATTTCTCTTTCACTACTTCTTTCCCCAGCTTGACGATCGTTGCTTCATCCACATTTTCCAAACCATGTTTTCCAACTTCAATATGACCATATCTTTTTATCGCATCAGTATAATCCAAATAAACAGCCTGCTTTGACGTACCTACTCCATAACCAGCATCACACCTTTCTTTTGCTGCTCTTGAAGCCACATCTCGTGGCACTAAATTTCCAAATGCAGGATATCTTCTTTCTAAATAATAATCTCTTTCTTCTTCAGGAATTTCATTCGGCTTGCGATTATCACCTTTTTGTTTCGGCACCCATATACGACCATCATTTCTTAATGATTCACTCATCAATGTCAACTTGCTTTGATGATCTCCGGTAACAGGAATACATGTTGGATGAATTTGTGTAAAACAAGGATTACCAAACCATGCGCCTTTTTTATGTGCTTTCCATGCAGCAGTTACATTACAACCCATTGCATTTGTACTCAGATAAAAAACATTTCCATATCCACCCGTGCAAAGCAATACTGCATGCCCAAAAAATCTTTCTAATTGACCCGTCACCAAATTGCGACAAATAATTCCTCTTGTCTTGCCATCGATCGTTACTATATCCAGCATCTCATGACGGCTATACATTTTTACATTGCCTAATGCCACTTGTCTTTCCAATGCCTGGTATGCACCGATCAATAATTGCTGACCTGTTTGTCCCGCTGCATAAAATGTTCTTTGTACTTGTGTACCGCCAAATGATCGATTACTTAATAACCCACCATATTCTCTTGCAAATGGTACGCCTTGTGCCACGCATTGATCAATGATGCTCGTACTTACTTCTGCCAAACGATGCACATTGGCTTCTCTTGCACGATAGTCGCCACCTTTTATTGTATCATAAAATAAACGAAACACACTATCACCATCATTCTGATAATTCTTTGCTGCATTGATACCACCTTGCGCAGCAATGCTATGTGCCCGCCTCGGTGAATCCTGGAAACAAAAAGCTTTTACTGAATAACCCAATTCTCCTAATGATGCAGCAGCAGAAGCGCCGGCCAATCCTGTACCAACTACAATCACTTCTAGTTTGCGTTTGTTCGCCGGGTTTACCAGTTTGCAGTGACCTTTGTAATAAGTCCATTTGTCATCTAAAGGAACTCCCTGTGGAATTTTTGCGTCTAGCATAAAGAAATTTCTGGTTTCTAATTTCTATTTTTTGTTAATCAGCATTTGTAATTCTAATCTTCGTCCCTTGCGTCGCACTCTTGTACTTCTGAAACTTTACTCAACTATCCTCTATCAGTTATCATCTATCCTATCCATCCCATTATAAAACTTAATGGCATCAATGCAAATATCAACGGAACAATGATCGAGAATCCGACTCCTATTGCATTTACCATGTTCAAATATTTTTTATTGTGCAAGCCCAGCGTTCTGAATGCACTTTGAAAACCATGCATAAGATGCCATGCAAGTGAAATACAACCGATAACATATACGATCACTATCCACCACTCACTGAAAGTTGCCTTCATCAAATGGAACATATCATGCCCGATAAAACCATTCGACAAAAGTTTAGGTTCCTCTAAGCCCGCATGTGTGAATCTTGATGGTATCCAGAAATGCCACCAATGAAGAAGCAAAAACAATAAAAGAATGGTGCCAAGCAAGCCCATTGAACGGCTGTACCATTTACTGCCACGATTACCTAAATTTATTTCGTAGCCAATTTTTCTTTTTGCCTGGTTTTGAAATGTAACGATAAGCCCTTGTATAATATGAATAAAGAATCCTGCGAACAACACAATTTCCATGATCCGTATTATAACAGTCCGTGCCATAAATTGTGCGGCACGGTTAAACATGTCGCCATTATCTGTTGGATCAAAAGCATCTTTAAAAATACAGGCGTTCACACTTACATGCACCACTAAAAAAGAAATAAGAAACAAACCTGTCAGACTCATCACGATCTTTTTGCCTATCGAGGAAGTAAACAACTGGGACCAATTCATATAATCAGAGTAGTTTAGATGAAACTATTTTCCGGCCGCAAAAATACTATCGGAATGTCAAACTTGTTAGAAAAGTTTAAGATTGTAATTAATAGTTTTTTTGATTGATAAATAGTAAAAAATAGACGCCCTGTTATACGGAGAGATATAACAAATAACCGTAATCAATAATTATCAGCCCGGCAATCGTGCCTGTTCTACTGCATCTATCTTTTTAAACAGGTGGAATGGTTTATAGGTTCGCCATTCCGGAATTTCCATTAATTCGAGATAGCGGTTAAGTCTTGCTTTTTTAAAATCATGTTGTGTAGCTTCCGGCATATTCAACACCACGATCCAGCCATGCTCATCTGAGGTCTCTTCATACCATTCTTCATAATAATCCCGGTCGCCGCTGTGAAAGTTGAGTACATTTTCTGCGATCAATATGAATTTATTGATTCCCTGTAACTCAAAAACATCGATCACTTCCCGTTTCAGGATCATTATATCGTTCTCGATCGCATCATTCCACTCACCTATTAGCTCCATGATAGCATATTTTTCGTCATAATCAGCTATCAAAACTTTCATATAAAGGGTACGGCTGCCAAATTCATCCCATTGCGGATGTATATAATAATTATAAACAGTTTGAGTGAATTCAAACTCAGAATGCGATTGCCCATAGAAGGGAGAACGCTGATCTTCCTCCGATATATAAATATGTTGCCAATTGTAAAAAGGTTCTATATCATGCATACACAAAAACTCCTGTGCAAAGATACGCCAGGTACGAAACAAGATAAGAACATGAAGGATTTTTAACTTTGGCTATAAAAGAAAAAATTATTCAAAAACTTTTCTAAATAAATTTTATTTCTTACATGAGATAAGAATTTCCACTCTCATATTTTTCTGCTTTTCCTGATCATTTTTAGGACTCTTGAAAACCATTTGAGAGTTGCCAACGCCTTTGTGGGTCATATCCTGTATTGAAATACCTCTTTCAGCGAGCTGATCATAAATTTCCTTTGCTCTTTCTTCAGAAAGTATTTGAAGTGGCTCCAATGCTTTTTTGTTATTAGCTAAAGATGGCGGCGTCACATAATTCACATGTCCAACTATCTCGAATTTGCATCCGGGAAGTCTTTTAAGATATTGAGCTGCCTTATCAATCGCAAAAAAAGAAGTTGGATCAACTATTGCTTTGTCTGGAAGAAAATAGATATTACTTATTTCATACTTTTCGGTGACCGCTAAAGTATCTGTTTGAATTTTCTCTGCTACCTGTATTATTTTTTCAGCTTCCTTTTGCCTGAACCATATCTCCACTCTCCGATCATAAGACAATTCAGAACCGGCAGGATTTTGTTCTCCATAATATTCAATACTTATTGAATCGGAATGATGGCTGGTGAAATACTGAGACACAGCTCCTGCCCTTTTTTGTGAAAGATCCATGTTGTAAGAAGCATTACCTGTTGAATCAGCAAAGCCCTTAATAGTTATAACTACATGGTTTTTGCCGATGATCGCCGAATCGATCAACATTAAATGCTGTTTTGTGAGAACGAAATTATTAACATCGAAAAATAATTCCAGTTTTAAATCTGGTTTTTGTTGTGAGAAAGAAGAAATAGAAAAAAATAAAGTCGCGAAAAGAAAGAATTTTTTCATCGGGAGTTACTTTGTGAATCTGACAACAAGAAATTCTTTAACGATTCAAATTCCGGTTTTATTAGTAAACTTTTCTTTTTATGTCCCATGATTGAGTTAATTGATGATGGCAGGTCTATTTTTTTGCCGGTAGCTTCTTCAACCGCATCAGGGAATTTCACAGGATGTGCAGTTTCAAGAAAGATTCCTTTCCTACCCGGATGCTTGTCAAGAAATCTTTTAAGTGATACATAACCAACAGCTCCATGAGGATCTAACAGATACTTAGATCGTTCATAAACTTCTTTAATTGTCGCCATTGTTTCTTCATCACTGATGCTATACGAAGAAAGATTTTTAGCCAGGTCAGGAAATTGATGATGAAATATCTCGAGAATTCGAATAAAATTACTTGGATTGCCAACATCCATTGCATTAGAAAGAGTTGGCACGGCTGTTTGTGTTTGAAAAATTTCTGTCTGTAAATATTTTGTCACGGCATCATTTACATTGCAGGCAGCAATAAAATGATGAACCGGTAAGCCTGATTGTTTTGCCAAAATACCGGCGCAGATATTTCCAAAATTTCCACTTGGAACAGAAATAACAGGTGAATGCTTTTTATCAGCCCACTGTTTGTAAGCGAAAAAATAATAGAACTGTTGTGGCAGCCAGCGAGCAATATTTATTGAATTTGCCGAAGTGAGAAATAGTTTTTGATTGATGTCCTGATCGGCAAATGCCTGCTTCACCATTTGCTGGCAATCATCAAAATTCCCTTCGACCTCTAATGCATGAATATTTTTTCCAAGTGTTGTCAATTGCTTCTCCTGCACAGCACTCACTTTGCCGGATGGATAAAGAATAATTACATCTACACCCGGAACATCATAAAATCCATTAGCAACGGCCCCGCCAGTGTCACCCGAAGTGGCAACCAGTACCGTTACCTTTTTGTTTTCATTTTTTAAAAAATATCCAAGGCAGCGACTCATGAATCTTGCGCCAACATCTTTAAAGGCGAGTGTCGGTCCATGAAAAAGCTCAAGCGAAAAAATATTGTCGTTAACTTTTACAAGTGGGATCGGGAAGTTTATTGTTTCACGCACTATTCTAAAAAGGTCGTCATCACTTATTTCGGTACCGATGTAAGGTTTAATAACACGAAAAGCGATTTCTTCATTTGAAACTTTTTCAATGTCATCGATCAATCCTTTATCTACTTGCGGAATCGTTTCAGGAAAATAAAGCCCTTTATCCGGTGCTTGCCCTTTGATCGTTGCCTCTCTAAATGAAACCTTGTCAGAATTTTTATTTGTACTATAGTATTTCAAGAACTATTAATTTTTAATTCTTAATTATTAATTACTCCGATACCACCTCCACTCCTTTTTTATTAATAGTAGTCACATATGTATTGTAATCGATACCTATTTTATTATACACTTCTTTCATTACGGATTCTACATTTTTTGCTGTTGCTTCGTCCCTGCTCAACATAAATACTGAAGGACCTGAACCAGAGATGCCGCCGCCTAATGCGCCTGCTTCTTTACACTTGGTTTTCACTTCATCAAAACCGGGAATAAGAATACTACGAACCGGCTCAATGATGACATCTTCGAGTGAACGGCCGATAAGATCGAGGTCATTTTTTAAAAACCCTGTTACGAGCCCGGCAATATTTCCCCATTGGCGTATTGCATCTTTTAAGAATACTTGTTGACGAAGTATCTGTCTTGCATCAGAAGTTCTTACTTCTATTTGTGGATGAACAACCGTAACAAAAAGATCCGGAGAAGGAATCGAAATAATATCTAACGGTAATATTGAACGTATCAAACTTACGCCACCAAGAATACAAGGGGCAATGTTATCAGCATGTTTTACTCCAGAAGCCAACTTTTCTCCATTCATTGCAAATTGAACCAAC
>Ga0105249_10006271_pt1 | contig 10328 bp, 8 predicted proteins | sample KBSS44metaG_FD_81522 | JGI IMG/M metagenome (GOLD analysis project Ga0105249, IMG submission 81522) | Switchgrass rhizosphere microbial communities from Kellogg Biological Station, Michigan, USA - KBS S4-4 metaG | ecosystem: Host-associated > Plants > Roots > Rhizosphere > Soil | place...
GCCGCCCCGTTCGAACGTCAGAACATGCCCGGGCGGCAGGCTCCGGATCCCGGCGAAGAACGTGCGCGGCGTGGGCACGTAGCCGAAGGTGAGGTAGGCCGAGATCGCTCCGTCCTCGAGCTCGCTCGGAACCCCGGGCGCGGCCAGCACCGCCTTGATCTCGCTGCCGAAGACCAGCCGACCCCCGCCGTGCCAGTAGTAGAGCGGCTTCTTGCCGACGCGATCGCGGCCGAGCACGAGCCGTCCACGGCGACCGTCCCAGATGGCGAACGCGAACATGCCGTCGAGCCTGCGGGCGAGCTCGACGGGTGCGAGCTCCTCGGCGAGATGGGCGATCGTCTCGGTGTCGCCCTTCGAGCCGAACTCATGGCCGTCCCGGACGAGCTGGTCGCGAAGCTCGCGGTAGTTGTAGATCTCGCCGTTGAGCACGACTGCGACGGTGCCGTCCTCATTCGTGATCGGCGGATCGCCGGTCACGAGATCGATGATCGACAGGCGGTTCTGGCCGATGGCGCCCGAGCCGGTGTCGAAGTGACCGTGCGCGTTGGGGCCCCTGTGTTCGAGCAGCTCGAGCTGACGGTCGAGATCAGTCCCGGCCCCTCCCGTCTCGGGTGCGATGACGCCACTTATCCCGCACATGAGCTAAGCGCAGGCCCCCGCGACGAAGCGTGTGTAGGCGTCGGTATGCGCGTCGAACGAGTAGGCGCTCTTGACGCGGTCCCGGGCAGCCGCCCCGATCTGCTCGAACTCGGGGCGGCGTCTGGCCACGTGCCGGAGTGGTTCGCTCCAGCCTGCCCCCGGCTCAACGAGAAACCCATTCATGCCGTCAGTGACGATCTCGCGATTGGTGGTTACTGCGCTCGCAACACCCACGATTCCGAGACCCATGTACTGAATCAGCTTGAAACCGCACTTGCCGCGCTCACGCAGCGTGTCGTGAAGGGGCATCAGGCCGATGTCGATGTCCAGCAGGTCCGCGATCTGCGTATCGAGGCTCCATCGACGATTCTCGACCGGGAAGGTCGCCGCCACTCCAAGGTCGCGCCCCGAGATGACAAGAAGCTTCAACGGCACATCGTGCGACAGCGCCTCAAGCTCCGGCATGAGCTCCTCCAGGTTGGGGAGGTTGCCATTCGTGCCGATCCAGCCGAAGGTCAGACGTCCGTCGCTGCCCGTGTACCGCTTACCGGGCAGTTCGTGGTAGTCCACGCACGTCGGTATGACGACAGTGTCGGCGGGCGTCAGATCGCCGCGCTCGCGCTTCGCCAGGTCCTCCAAGTACCGGCTCCCTGCCACGAAGCGTGGATAGAGGCGCAGGGTCTCCTTGAACTTGGTCGGGTTCTCGCGGAGCAGCCGACCAACCCTCGTGAGCTCTCTCGGCTCCCCCTTGGCGGCCGAGATGTCGTCGTCGAAGTCGAGAATGACGTTCGGGTTCAGCGCGAGCAGGAACCGCTCCAGGAACAGGTCGCCGTAGTCGTTGTACAGCAGCAGTTCGCGCCGGACCACGACGCAGTTGAAGAACGGCGCCGTGAGGCACTGGAACCACCGACGCAGCAGGTAGGCCGCGTAGAACAGACCGATCCAGCCTCCGTCGAGAAGCCTCCGCATCGCTCTCTCCGACATCGGGTGCCGGATCCGGCTCCTGAAGCCCCTCGACTCGAGCATGTCGGCCCAGCGCGCCACGCGGTAGACATGGCCCGACGTCTGTGGGAAGAGCGGCTCGAGGAACAGCACGCGGCGGCGGATCCTCAATGCCTGCCGAAGCCGAGCCGACCATTTGTGCCAGCGCGCGAGGCGAAGCATCGACGTGAGAAGCCGTGTGACGAGATAGATCGGAGCCAGCACGACCGCGAACACGAACAGCGAGAACAGCTCGCGCCACCGAGTGAACCGGCGCTCTTCAGCCAATCGAGGTGTCGGTCCCGGTATCACTGCGCGCCGTGCTGCCCAAGCCCGATGAGAATAGAGGCCGAATGTCCGAACCCACCGTCAACAGAGCGCGAGTGCTCGTGCTCGTCCTCGCCGAGATCTCGAGCGACGCGCGGGTGCTGCGGCAGATCGACTTCCTCGCGTCCGAGTACGACGTGGTGGTTGCTGCCTTTGGCTCGCGGCCGCCCCTGGACGACGGCGTGCAGTTCATCGCTCTCACCCGGCAGCCGCCCGGCCGTTTGCGGCGGCGCGCCGAATCCGCGGCTCGCGTCGGGCTGCGGCTCGCAGGGAGCTACCGATCGGCGTACTGGCTGGATGCCAGGGCGCGGCGCTGGCGCGCCGAGCTCGCCGGAGCGCTCCCGGTTGCCGCGATCGTCGTGAACGACATCATCGGTCTCCCGCTCGCCCAGGCGGTGGGAGGCGACGTGCCGATTGTCTTCGACGCGCATGAGCACTGGACCAGTGAGAGCGCATCCTGGAGCAGGCGCCACAGGCTGAGCATGCGCCGCGCTCACGAGTGGATCCTCGACACCTACGTTCCGCGCACGGCCGGCATGATGACCGTCTCGCCTGGGATCGCGCGCGACTTCGAGGAGCGCACGAATGTGTCACCTCGTCTCGTCACGAACGCCCCGTTCTTCCAAGCGCTGCGGCCCTCCGCCGTGACCGAGCCCATCCGGCTCGTGCACATCGGTGTCGCCGACGAGCGACGCCGTCTCGAAGACACGATCGAAGCCGTCCGTTTGCTCGGCGGTCGCTTCACCCTCGATCTCGTGCTTGCCAGAGACAACGACTATCGCCTCCGGCTGGAGCGACTGGCCGCCTCCGAACCCGGAATAAGGGTTCTTCCCGCGGTGCCGGTGGACGAGCTCCTGTCGTTCGCCAACACCTACGACGTCGGGGTGTTCCTGCTCCCGGCGCGCTTTCCAAACCAAGTGCACGTCCTCCCCAACAAGCTGTTCGACTACATCCAGGCGCGCCTGGCCGTCGCCATCGGACCGTCACAGGAGATGGCGGCGGTGGTCAGGGAGTGGGATTGCGGGGTGATCTCGGAATCGTTCACCGCCGAGGCGTTTGCCGCATCGTTGGCGGAGCTCGACGTTGACGAGGTCAGCAGGCTGAAGGCGAACTCCGATCGTGCCGCACACGTGCTCACCGCGGAGAACAACCGGGACGTAGTCCTGGAGGTGGTGAGGGAGGCGGTCTCGGACACCTCTGTCACGAATGCCTGATCCGGGCCTCTAGGTTCTGCCTGCCGCAGCATCGAGGACCTTCGCCAGTGACGCCGTACGGGCCCGCCGGCTGAGGCTCGCCACGTCGCGCTCGTACTCGCCGGCCGCGAGAGCGACCCGTAGCGCGGCGACCACTCCCGCGACGTCGTCGGGCTCCAGGACGAAGCAGCCAGGCTGCTCCCGCAAGAGCTTCGCGGCATCATCCTCCGGGTTGCCCAGGTAGAGGATGGGCAGGCCAGTCGCCAGGTACTCAAAGAGCTTCGCCGGAATTACTCCCAGCGAAAGGGGGTCGCTCCCAGCGAAGCCGCTGGCAAAGAGCACCGTCGAAGAAGCCATCGACCGCATGGCGTCCGCATGCGGAATGAAGCCGGTGGCCTCCACGACGGTGGCGAGGCCGGCAGCTCCGACTTCCTGGCGGATCTCTTCCGGAAGCTCGCCCACAAAACGGACGCGTGGAAGCTCGGCCTCGCCGCTTCGCGCGAGTTCCTGGAGGGCGCCCCAGAGCGCCCGAAAGCTCTGCTTGCCTGGGTAATACGTCCCCACGTGCGTGAGGGTCGCGCGCTCTGGACGCTGCCGCACCGGTCCGTCGAGGTCGTGTCCGTTCGGAACCAGCGCGATCTCTCGTCCCCACCGCTCGCCCCACATTTCGGCCAGGGTGGGCGTCGGAACGATGACCTGCGTGGCCTCCCTCCCAATCGCTGCTTCGAGACGCATGGTTCGCCGGCGGTGAGGATGATCGGCCGGGAGCCTGTCGCTCCACGGGTCGCGAAACTCGGCGACCCAGGGCAGCTTCCCGCGGCGGCTTAGGGTCCGGGCGATCAGGTGAGCCGTCAGCGGGTGAGACGACGAGTAGACGACGTCGAAGCGCTCATGGCGGAGGAGACGAAGTCCGGCGAGCACCGCCGCTGGGTACCAGCCGACCTGGCCGTCGGGGTAGTAGAGATATCGGCGGGCGGCCGCGCGAGTTGCGGCTCGTGCTCCGTTGCTTGGCCCCGCGCCGCTAGCGCGCTCCCCCTTCGACCCTTTGGCCCTGACGATCCCGCGGCCGATCTGGCTCAGCTCGATCGAGCGCGCTCTGACCACTCTCTCCTCGGGAAAGCTGAGGCCCGGGTCGCTCGCGTGCGACGTTGCGCGCGGCGCGAGGACGGTTGGTTCCCATCCGAGTTCCGGAAGGTAGGTTGCGAACCGCGCGGCTCGGATGCTTCCAATGCCGCCGATCGGAGGGAAGTAGTACGCGACGGTGAGAACTCGGGCGTTCAGGACGTTGGGCCGGCGTGCTCCCGCTGATAGGACTCGAGCACCTGGGCGGCTGGCCCGAACTCGCGCAGGGTGCCCTTCTCGAGCCACATCACACGGTGGCAGACGTCGGCTACCAGATCGAGGTCGTGGCTGACGAACATGACCGTGCGCCCCGACTTGTGAAGGCCGTCGATGGCGTCCAGACACCGCAGCTTGAACTCCCCGTCGGCGACCGCGAGCACCTCGTCGAACGCGTAGATCTCGGCCGGTAGCTGCATGGCGATGCCGAATGAAAGCCGCGACAGCATCCCGCTCGAGTATCTCTTCACGGGCGTGTCCATGTGCTGGTCCAGCTCTGAGAAGGCCGTGACGGCGTCCATCCGGCCCTCCGTTGCGACGCTCGGAATCCCGAGCGCCGCGGCGAACAGCCTGACGTTCTCGCGCCCAGTGAGCTCAGGATGAAAGCCGAGCCCCACCGCGAGCAGGGGCACCACATGGCCCCGGACACGCATCTCTCCGTCGCTGGGGAGAGTCGTGCCCGCCATGATTTGAAGGAGCGTCGACTTGCCCGACCCATTGGTGCCGACGATCCCGATGGCCTCTCCGCTATAGCACGTGAAGTTCACGTCGCTCAGGGCGGCGAAACGCTGCCCCAGCTCGTCGCGCCGGTTGTGGTAGGCGCCCGAGTTGTTGAGCCAGCGCTGCAGCGTCAGCATCAGGCCGCGGTGCTCGCCCAGCCGGTAGCGCTTCGTGAGGCCCTGCGCCGAAACGGCGGCGATGCGGCCGTTGGTGTGCGTCCCCGTCGGCATCAGATGTCGTCCGCCATTGTCGGCTCGAGGCGGGAAAACAACTGCCAGCCCCCGAACGCGATCAGCGCGGTGCCGCCAACGGATAGCCCAATCGCGGTGAGCGACGGGTCGTAGCCGCTAAGGACCATCCACCGCAGCCCTTCCATGATGCCCGTGAGAGGATTGAGCTCGACGATCGTGCGAATCTTCGTGGAGAGCTCGGTCAGGGGATAGCCCACCGGGGCGACGAACAGCCCCACCTGCAGGAGCAGAGGAAGGACGTTCACGATGTCTCGGTAGCGAACGGCCACCGACGACGAGATCGCGACGATCCCAACGGTCAGCACGAAGAGCCACACGAGGCCAATCGGAATCAGGAGAGCTCGCGGCGAAAGGCATCCCCAGGCTGCCGCGGCGACCAGCGCTCCCAGTGCCGTGACGCCGAACGCCGGAAGCGACGCGGTCACCGAAGCTATGGGAAACGCCGGTCGCGGGCAGGGCGTGAACCGGATATAGGTGGACGCGGCGATCAGCGAGAGGGTCCCGACCATCATCGCCGCCTGGAAGAAGGCCCAGACGCTGAGGCCGACAAGCGCGAAGGGCAGGTAGGGAACGTCCACGGTCTGAACGTCGGCCAGGCCGCGGAAGGCGATCAGAAATCCGATCAGCAGAGCAAGCGGCTGCACGACCAGCCAGATCGGTCCGAGCAGCGACTGCTTGTACTTCACCCTGAAGTCGCGGGCGGCGACCACCCGGATGACTGGGCCCTCTCGGAGCAGGTCGCGCAGACGCAGGCGGCGCTTGGCGGGCCTGATCACTCGTTCCGCAGAGGTCTCGACGGGCGCAAGGCCCGTCGCGTCCAGATATCGATCAGCCTGTAGCTCGGTAGTCATGTGGTGGGGGCGCTGGGGAGGGTCATCCAGGCCAGGCTGGCTCCCCCGTGCCCGTCCAGGTCGGTCTCTCGAAGATAACTCCGGATCGGCAAAAGCGCACGCGTCTCGGCAAATGGCCGATGTCATGCAGGATCTACCGCGCGGCGGCGCGTTTGTCCTTCACGGTCGCCACCAGCAGGTACACAAAGGCTCGCAGCCGATACCGGAGCCGGTGGTGGTAGGCGTAGAAACGAGTGGCAGCCGCGCCCAAGCTCTCGTCTCCGGTTATCCGATGGCATATCTCGAACTGGGCCGCGTGGAAGTAGTGATACGAGTTGTTCGCGGGATACTTGTCTCCCACACGGTATTTCGTGGCGAAGCCGATATCGAAGGCGTCGAGGTTGTCCTTGGTCGCCTGTAGGCCGGCGTCAAAGCGGTCCTTGTAGTGGCCTTCCTGGGTGACCCGATAGAGGTCGTAGACACCGAGCAGGGCGAACAGATGTCCGTTGAGGATGTGGCCCGCGTGATTGTCTTCCTCGTACCAGAGCCCGAATTGATCGTCGCCGAAACGCCACCCTCCGGCTGAGACCGGCGTATCCATCGCGTTGAAAAGCTGCCTGGCGGTCTCCAGGTAGCGATCCTCGCCGAAGTGTTGGTGGCCGCGAAGGAGCGCGCTGATCGCCATTCCCTGAGCGATGGCCGAACCCCAGGGAGCGGTCTCCCCCGGGACGTCGTAGTCGTAGTACAGGACCATCCCATCATCGCCAAAGCGTGATGCGTTCTCCTCGAGCCAGTCGAGATGGCGCCGAAACGAGGCTTCGCTTTCCGTCCTGGACGCTCGGAGGAAGTCTTCGTACTGGACGATCGCCTCCTGGGCGACCATGCAGGGATTGAACACCGGTGGGTCCTGACCATTAGCCGCTTTCAGGACGACGATGCCGCTCGGGTCGACTCCGGCGGCGCCGACGGATGCCGAGAGATCGGCGTAATACCGGCTTAGCCGTCTCCCATGCAACTCCTCAGAAGACAGCGGGTGCGGTGTGATCGCCTTGCGGGTGGAATAGCGCTGCAGGAAGTTGTAGCGGTAGAAGCGGTAGAGCTTGTAGGAGATGTATGTCGCGCCCACTCCCGCGAGCCGCCACGCTATGGCCCTAGCCTGCATGTAGGGCGAGTTTCTCAGGGATGGCAGCAAGAAACGACGTACGCTGAAGCGCATGCGATGCGTCGTCTGCGGCGAGGGCGGCTTCAGGAAGCGTTGGCGGGTTGATGGCTGGCGCGTTGTGCGCTGTTCGGGGTGCGGACTGCTCAGAACGGACCCGGCACCTGTCCTGGACATCGGAACCGGGGCTGGACATCTCGTCGCGGCCGCACGCAGCCGAGGCATCGAGATGGACGGCATGGACCCCTCCGGCGAGGCTCGCAAGGTTGCCCGTGGAAGTTCTACATGCACGCCGCCCGGCGTGAGGGACCCTAGAGTGGCCGCGATCTAACCCCTTGAAGCAGCTCGCGATAGAGCAGGTCCATGTCTTCCGCGAGCCGATCGGCTGAGAATCGCTGCGCCACCGCGGTACGTGCGCGCTGTCCCATCTGCATGCGGAGCTCGCGGTCCTGTGCAAGGTGTACAAGCGCCTCGGCAAAAGCCTTCGTATCGCGCTGGGGAACCAGGAAGCCTGTCTCAGGCGTGACCACGTCGGCAACACCGCCGACCAGTGTCGCGACGGCGGGCTTGCCCGCGGCGCCTCCTTCGATCAAGGACACCGGCGTGCCCTCGTTGTCTGAGCTCAGGACCGCGATATCGGAGCCCGTCGCCACGGGCAGCATGTCGCCGCGGTAGCCCGCGAACCAGACTTGGCCGGCGATGCCGAGCTCGGCGGCCAGCCGCTCGAGCTCGGGCCGCAGCTCGCCGTCCCCCACGACCGCGAGCCGCACAGGCGCGCCCGCGGCGCGCGAGGCGGCGACAGCCCGCAGCAGCACGTCCACGCGCTTGATCGGCACAAGCCGCCCCACGAACGTCAAGAGCACCTCGCCGTCGTGCAGTCCGGCCTCTGCGCGGAATGCTGCGCCGTCATCCGACGTCGCGTTCAGGAACGGGTCCAGGTCCAGCCCGATCGGGATCACGCGGAACTTCTCCCGCGGCGCGACGCCCAGGCGCACGAGGTCGTCCACCGTGGCGCTGCTCACGCCGATCAGTGCGTCGCTCACCGACGCCAGGCGGCGCTCCAGCTCCCGGAAGGTCGCGTTCTTCACCGGACCGAAGTAGCCCTCCAGCACATGGCCGTGGTAGGTGTGCACGATCTTCGGGCGCGGCTGGCCCGCCAGTACCGCGGCGAGCCGGCCGAGCATCCCGGCCTTCGCGGTATGGGTGTCGACTATGTCCGGACGTAGCCTGCGGATTGCGCGAACCAGCGATCCGAGCGCGCGAGCGTCGTCCGGCGGCCGCAGCTCGGGTCGCAGGCCGGGCACCCGAGCCATCGCCGCCCCGCTTGCGCGAACCGCGTCCTCGAGCGAGTCCTCGCCGGGACCTACCTCACCGTGGAGCAGAAGCGTCTCGTAGCGCTCGGGGTCGAGCCTGCTGCTGAGCAGGCCGACGACGTGCGCGGGGCCGCCCATGTTGAGACGCGCGATCACGCGCACGACCTTCACCGGCTTCGAGCTGCTCGCGGCTGCGCCCAATGGACGCTCGATGATGGCGGCTCACCCGGTCAGGAGCCGGATTCCTGCCGAGCGGCCGTGAGCGGCCGCGATAGCGCGGTCTCTTCGCGCGCGTACGGCCACTCGAGCGCAGCGATGGCGGCAACTCCGAGGACGACGTAGGCGGTGGCGGCGCCGAAGACCGTGACGATCGTCGAATCGAAGAGCAGGAAGCCGAGCAGGCAGAGCGCGGCCTGGGCGCCGGCGAGCACGAGCGCCACGTGCTGCGGCGTCCCCACGAGGTCGAGCAGGCGGTGTGTCAGATGGTCGCGTCCCCCGGTGAGGACTGACTCCCCGCGACGGATGCGGGAGAAGACCACGAGCGAGGTGTCGAGCACGACGAGCCCGACCAACGGCACCACGGCGAACACCGCGGCCGTGCCGAACCCCGGTGTCGACGGGATCGCCGTGAGGCCGGCCGCAACCAGGAAGCCGAGCGGCATGCTGCCGCCGTCGCCCAGAAACACCTTCGCCGGGCGGGCGAGGTTGAAGCGCAGGAAGCCGGCGCACCCGCCGGCCAGGGCGAACGACATCGAGGCGATCGGGATCTCGCCCTGCGTCGCGGCGAGCAGGCCGACGCCCGCGGCTGAGATGCAGCCCACGGTGCCGGCCGCGCCGTCGAGGTTGTCCATCAGGTTGAACGCGTTCACGAGGCCGACCACCCACAGCGTGGTGAGCGCCAGATCGAGGAGATTCCCCTCCCACAGAAGCCAGCCGAGGTCCGCCCGCCACAGGGCGAACGCGGCGGTGAACTCGGCGAGCACGCGCACCACGGGGCCGAGATGGCTTCGGTCGTCGATGACGCCGACCGCACACAGCCCGGCCGCGCAGGCAACGATCACGAGCACGTCGGACCCTCCGCCGAGCACCACGGAGACGGGCAGCACTGCCGCCATCACTCCGAGACCGCCCAGGTAGGGCGTGGACCGGCCGTGCTTCTTGTATCCGACCGGGTGGTCGAGGAAGCCGGTCCGGACTGCGAGCCCAATGGCCAGCGGCACCGTAATCTGAACCAGCCCTGCGGCGAGCGCGAAGGCCAGTATCACCTGCAGCTCGTCAGGCAACCTGGACGTCCTCGAGGACGCGGTTCATGCCGGCGCGCTCGAAGAGGATCACGTCGTCGATCGCGTCGTCGACGCTCCGCTCCGGGGCCCAGCCGGTCATCCCCTCGATAAGGGCGGTGTCCGGCTTCCGGCGGCCGAGTTCCTCGAAGCCCTCGTCATACGCCTCCGAGTACGGCACGAAGTGGATCTCGGAGTTGGATCCCGAGCGCGCGATCACGCGGCGCGCGAGTCCCATGATCGAGATCTCCGAAGGGTTCCCGATGTTGAAGACCCGCCCCGGCGCCTCGTCGCAGTCGAGGAGTCGCACGAGCGCGTCAACGGTGTCGAATACGTGCGCGAAGCAGCGCGTCTGGGTCCCGTCGCCAAAGACGGTCACCGGCCGTCCCGTCACGGCCTGGCGCACGAAGCGCGGCAGCACCATCCCGTACATGCCGGTCTGCCGCGGGCCGACCGTGTTGAACATACGGCCGATGACCGTCGGGAGCCCGCGCTCCTTCCAGTAGGCGAGGGCGA
>Ga0105249_10006272_pt1 | contig 10328 bp, 6 predicted proteins | sample KBSS44metaG_FD_81522 | JGI IMG/M metagenome (GOLD analysis project Ga0105249, IMG submission 81522) | Switchgrass rhizosphere microbial communities from Kellogg Biological Station, Michigan, USA - KBS S4-4 metaG | ecosystem: Host-associated > Plants > Roots > Rhizosphere > Soil | place...
CTAAAGTCAATAACGATTCAATTCTTGTATTTGATGATATTCACTGGAGTAAAGAAATGGAAGCCGCATGGGAAACAGTAAAAAGTAATGCTGCAGTAACCTGCAGCATTGACCTGTTTTTTATCGGGATAGTTTTTTTTAGAAAAGAATTTAAAGAGAAACAAGATTTTGTGATTCGCTTCTAAATGAGATCAGGAACTTACCGGGGCCTCCTGCCTTGCATTCAAGCCAAAACTTGTTTCTACAGCATTGTACCATTCTTCATCAGTAGCTGCATTCCAATCTACCCATTGTTCGTCGGACATGGAAGCCCGCCATTGCAGGAATGGCAATGCATCAGGACTTGCGGGATGTCGTAATTGCCAGGTTTCAGCATCTGCTATTTCCAAAATCTTATCGGCTACTATTGATGCACTTGTTGGCGTTTTTAGTGAGGCTACAAATAAACCTCCGAACCGGTTTACCTGGGGATAAATGGAATCACCGCCATGGGTAATGTCCCGGGCCATTTGTGTATTGATAATACCGGGTTCAACAATCGCTACCCTGATATTAAAGGGCTTTACTTCCTGTGCCAGGGCTTCACTGACAGCTTCAAGAGCATGTTTGCTGGCGGTGTAAGGACCCAATGGAGTATTTGCGATCTTACCTGCAACAGAAGTGACATTAATGATACAGCCATTGCGATCATTTCGCATTTGCGGCAAAACAGCTTTAATGCAGCGAAGTACTCCAAAATAATTTGTTTCCATTACTGCTTTGAAATCGGACATACTTATTTCTTCAACTGAACCGTGACACTCAATACCTGCATTGTTTACAAGAACGTCAATAGAGCCATTCTCTTTGAGTATTGCATCGATACATTTTTTTACTGATTCATCGGAGTCCACATCCATCGTAGCAATAACGATGTTCAAGGATTCTTCTTTGATCTTTTGTTTAAGAGCGGCTGCGGTTTCGGGATTACGCATAGTGGCGAAAACTTTATAACCGGCCCGTGCAAATGCAAGAGCGGTATCATAGCCAATACCTTTATTGGCTCCTGTAATAATTACTGATTTCATTTTTTTTAAAATTTTAGGTGGTTGCTTTTTGATGATAGAAGATGCTTATTTTCCTTAAGGTAAGTTAAATTCTAATGACTATAAAATTGTGTAACAATTTAGATTGCTTCGGCCTTCAATTATTAGAATGATAAAGTCTTTAAAAGACGGCCTTGCAATGACGAAGACCCTGCGTGGCATGAAGGATGTTTTCAAAGTTCCGTAGTCTTCGTCATTGCGAGACTTGCCGATGAAGAATTAGAAATGTAAAGTTTGTTGACGGCAAGGCGAAGCAAACTAAACCATTCGGTAGTTACTTGCATCATCAGTTCTTAATACCAATAACAGGATAAAAAAAGTCGCATTGCTTTAGATTGCTTCGGCCTGCATTACTTAAGGTGAAATAGTTTTTAAATGACGGCCTCGTAATGACGAACACCATCTCGATCGAAAATATTATTCGTCACAATCTTATTCATTGATGAATCGATTGTAAATAACTATTTTTTTGAAACTGATCGATTTTCATTGCAAGCTAAGATGAATATTGGAATAAAAAGAGCGGTAAAATGTATTTTGTTTTGCATACCAATCAAAGTTGCCTTTTACTCTCTAATTTACGCAACTTCCTGTACAGTTTGCCGAATAGAATTGTGCCGTACAAGTGTGCGACGCAACGAATGCTACATAGTAGTATCTTAGCTCACTCCAAAATAAAAATCACAATCATGAGAAGACTTCAATTTGTACTAGTACTGGTTTTATCAGCAACAATCATCAATGCACAAAAGATCATGGGCTTTAATGAGGCCAATGCAAAATCGCAATTGGATTGGGAAAAACAATACGATGCGCAACTGAATGCAAAGAACCTCGATACATGGATGCAGTTCCTTACTTCACATCCGCATCATGTGGGCAGCCCGCAGGGAAAAGCTAATGCGGAATATATGGCGAATCTTTTTCGTTCATGGGGTTATCAAACGGAGATAGCCGAATACCAGGTGCTGTTTCCAACGCCGAAAACAAGAGTGCTGGAATTGCTGGGCGCAAAACCATACAAAGCAAAACTGGAAGAACCGGGATTGAAAGAAGATAAAACAAGCGGGCAAAAATCGGAACAGCTTCCCCCGTACAATGCCTACTCGTCTGATGGTGATGTGACGGCGGAACTGGTATATGTGAATCGTGGTATTCCTGCCGATTATGATGAACTTGAAAGAATGGGGATTAGTGTGAAAGGGAAAATCGTTATTTCAAAATACGGCGGCTCATGGCGTGGTATAAAACCAAAAGTGGCGTACGAGCATGGCGCTATTGGGTGCATTATTTATTCTGATCCGGCAGATGATGGTTATATGGCGGGTGATGTCTACCCGGAAGGTGCTTATCGCCCGAAGGATGGTGTGCAGCGTGGCTCGGTGATGGATATGCCTGTTTATCCCGGAGATCCGCTGACGCCGGGTATTGGCGCCACTAAGGATGCAAAGCGATTGAACAGGGAAGATGTGGTGACGATCATGAAAATCCCGGTGTTGCCAATCTCTTACGAAGATGCATTGCCTTTATTGCAATCATTGGGTGGGCCTGTAGTGCCAGCTGCATGGCGTGGTGGATTGCCGTTGACTTATCATCTAGGACCTAGTAAAGAAAAAGTGCATTTGAAATTGCAATTCAATTGGGATCTGAAACCTTTATATGATGTAATAGCAAAACTGCCGGGCAATGAATTGCCTGATGAATGGATCATTCGCGGCAATCATCATGATGGATGGGTAAATGGCGCTGAAGATCCTATCAGTGGAATGGTGGCAGAGCTGGAAGAAGCAAGGGTGATCGGTGAAATGGTGAAGAAGGGATTTAAATTAAAAAGGACATTGGTGTATTGTGCATGGGATGGAGAAGAGCCTTCATTGTTGGGTTCAACTGAATGGGCCGAAGATCACCAGGAAGAATTGAAAAAGAAAGCTGTTGCATATATAAATTCTGATGGTAATAGTCGTGGTTTTATTGGTGTTGGAGGCTCGCATACATTGGAGCCATTCTTTAATGAAATAGCAGATGCTGTAATGGATCCACAAACAGGAGTAAGTATAAAAGAAAGAAGATATGCAAATGCAATGGTGAATGCTGATAAAGCGGCAAGAACGAAAATGATGGGAAATAAAACTATTAAGCTAAGTGCATTGGGTGCAGGCTCTGACTGGTCAGGCTTTTTGCAATTTCTTGGTATCGCTTCTTTGAATCTTGGGTTTGGTGGTGAGGGCAATGGCGGACAATATCATTCTGTGTATGATTCCTATGATTATTTTACAAGATTTATAGATCCGGGATTTCAATATGGAGTTGCCTTATCAAAAACCGCAGGGAGAACAACCATGAGACTGGCCAATGCAGATGTTCTGCCAATTGACTTTAATAGTTTTTATAAAACGGTAAATGATTACGTGGGTGAATTAAAAACACTGTTGGATAATACAAGAGCTGACACGGAGCAGGAGAATAAAATGATAGCTGATAAATTATATGACCTGGCAAAAGATCCAAAGAAAGGATTTCAGTCTCCCAAACCAAAAGATGTGGTTCCTTATCTCAACTTCAGTGATCTTGAAAATCAAATGTCTGAATTAAAAACCCAGGCTGAAGAGTTTCAAAAATCATATGCTAACGGCACACAGCTTTCAGCTGAGAAACAAAAAGAGTTGAACAAGGTTTTGTTTCAAGTGGAAAGAGCATTGATAAATGAAAAAGGATTGCCAAGAAGATCATGGTATAAGCATCAAATTTATGCGCCGGGATTTTATACAGGGTATGGTGTAAAAACGTTGCCAGGTATTCGTGAAGGAATAGAGGAAAGACATTGGAAAGAGGCACAGGATAATATTGAAGTGGTAGCAAAAACAATAGAGGTTTATACAAATGAAGTAAAACAGGCAACGACTATTGTGAAGCCGAAAGCATTTTAGAGAATTTTGCACGCAGAGGCGCGGAGTATGCAGGGATATCTCAGCGTTCCCAGCGTCTCTGCGTGAATCTTATTAATATTATGATTTATAATTTGCGCACAGTTCTTAAATGTTTTTTAACAGGCATCATTGTTATTGCGCTGATAAGTTTCGGCAAAACAGCTAAACAAAACTGTGATAAATATAAAACAGGTAAGTTTTATATTTATAATAAGGCCAATAAGCAGAGAATAAATATTGAAAGAAGAGACTCATTGCAAATAGAAACAAATGAACAGACTGGAGATATTACAGTACTGAAAGTTAACTGGATTGGACCATGTGAATATGAATTGCTATTTAATTACATGACACCAAAAGAAGTTTCAAAAGATAAGAATATCCAAAGAATATTCGATTCAAATGGAGATATACCTCTGCAAATAAAAATATTGGGAGGAACTGATAGTTATTATGTTTTTGAAGCCGCCAGAAAGGGGTTAAAAAATTTGCGTGATACTGTCTGGCTTGTAAAATAGATTTGCTTGTGCAATTACCGATAGAATTATTGAGATCACTTGAGGGAGTTAAAGGCTTCGATGAGGGAGCTTTTATAAATGTTCATGATTCGGGGAAGCAGGTGACGTCAATCAGAGTGAATCCATATAAGCCGTCAGTCGTGAGCCGTGAGTCGTCAGCGGTGAACATGTCTTACGATTCACGTCTCACGATTCACGAAAAGATTCCATGGACCGACTACGGATATTATCTTTCTTCCCGTCCTTCTTTCACTTTCGATCCGCTTTTTCATGCTGGCTGTTATTATGTACAGGAGGCTAGTAGTATGTTTTTGGAACAAGCATTGAAACAAACTGTTGCTCTTTCGCAACCATTAAAAGTGCTTGATCTTTGCGCTGCGCCGGGTGGAAAATCAACGCATTTGCTTTCACTAATTTCAAAAGAGAGTTTGCTTGTCTCAAATGAAGTGATAAGGTCAAGAGCTAATATTCTAAATGATAATATCAGTAAATGGGGGTGCAGTAATGTAATTGTGACAAACAATGATCCAAGAGATTTTCAAAGACTGCAAAATTATTTTGACGTGATCGTTGTGGATGCGCCCTGCAGTGGCAGCGGGTTATTTCGTCGTGACGCAGAAGCAATAGAAGAGTGGAGTGAACAGAATGTAGTTTTATGTAGTCAGCGGCAACAAAGAATTCTGGCTGATGTTTTACCGGCATTAAAAAATGGAGGAGTACTGATCTATTCTACTTGTTCTTATTCTAAACAGGAAGATGAAGAGATTTGTGAATGGCTTGTCAAGGAATTTAAAATTGAAAATTTAAAATTGAAAATTGAATATGAGTGGGGAATTTCTGAAACTGACAACGGTTATCGTTTCTGGCCGGATAAGGTGAGGGGCGAGGGGTTTTTTATTGCTTGTTTTAAAAAAAGTAATAGTGATGATGAAGAAAAGTATTTACCAAGAGTAAAGCCTGAAAAGTTTTCATCCCGGGAAATGGAAATTTTGAATAAGCATTTAAATACATATGGACTTTCTTTTTTAAAACATGGGGAAATTATCTATGCTGTTCCTGAAAAATTACTCGCCGATATAAATTTTTTGTCATTGAAGCTAAGATTGGTGAATTGCGGAACGAAAGTTGGCGAAATTATAAGAGATAAACTAATCCCAGATCATGCTTTAGCGCTGAGTAATATTATCAGCGATAAAATTCAAAAAGAGGAATTGGATATTGAGCAGGCAATTCAGTATTTAAAGAAAAAAGAGTTAAACCTGCAAACAGATAAAAAGGGCTGGAGCGTGGTTACATTTCAGGGACATCTATTGGGTTGGGTCAATATTCTTTCAAACCGTATTAACAATTATTATCCCAAAGAGTTAAGAATTCTTAAGGATTAAAAACAGGTAAAATTCTGCATCTTTGTAAAAATATATCCCGATGAAAAGACTAATGATGGCTCTGGTTACTATCTTCCTTTTTACATCTTCTTTTTCACAATCTGCTGATCTTATTATTAACAGCGGCCCAAAAGGATCATATCTTATCCATAAAGTGGCAGCAAAAGAAGGTCTTTTTCCTATCGGAAGAATGTATAACGTTCATCCAAGACATATCGCCAATTTCAATGGAATTGATTTCAACAAAGGCCTTGCTATCGGGCAGCAGATCAATATCCCGCTTTCAGATACAAACTTTAAACAAACAGTCAATAAGGGTGTGCCGGTGTATTACAAGGCAACAGACAAAGAAAGTCTTGCCAATATTAGTGTAAAATCTAAAACAACAATTAATAGTTTACGAGGATGGAATAATCTTACAGTTGATAATGTGTCTGCAGGAACAAAACTGATCATTGGATTTTTGATCACTAATGAAATGCAGGATAGGGTAGTAACAATAACTCCAAAAACGCTGGTTGTGGAAGAATCTATTTCGAATGTAAAAAAACAAGAAACTTCAGAAAAGAAACAACCAGTGAATGAATCTAAAAAGGATGTAGTAGTAGAAGAATCTGTTTCAAACGTAAAAAAAGCGGAGGAGCAGAAGAAGCAAACCGAACCAGCTGTAAAAGAAACACCTCCTGAAGTAAAGGAAGAACCAAAGAAAACTGAGCCAGTTATTGTCAAACAACCCGAAACCACTAATAATGATGGGACCGGCTATTTTAAGAATAATTTTTATCAGCAGGTAAAAATTTCGCCGCTGACAAAAGATCAAACTGTTACTTCTTCAATATTTAAAACCACTAGTGGTTGGCAGGATGGTAAATATTATTTACTTATTAACGGCGTTGAACCAGGAACGATCGTGAAGATCACCAACCCAAGCAACAGCAAAACTGTTTATGCAAAGGTTCTGTATGCAATGGATAAGATCCGCGAAAACCAGGGAGTTGATGTTAGAATCAGCGATGCAGCTGCAGCTTCGCTTGCTGTTTCTGAAACTGATAAATTTATTTTGAAAGTGAATTACTGATCATTTCTTCAGCAAACGAACATACCAGGGAAGTTTATTTATTTTAAGTGCAGGATAGATTTCTTCTGTTGCACCAAAGCCACTATAAAAAAAAGCAAGGTTGCGGATGTCGGATCCTTCAAAATCAAGAATAAGATCCTGATTTTCGTGATCTTTAATAAATTCATCGATCAATGCATGTGAGGCACCGATAGTTTTTCCATCCGGATGATTGCCCACCATTATATAATATGCCCTATTATGCGAGAAAAAGAAAACAGCGGATGCAAGAATTTTATTTTTTGGATCAACGATGCCGTATACTTCAGCCTGCTTCCTGCTTTTCAATAATTCGTAGAGTTTTTTAAAATTGGGATAATCATCCGGTTTTGTACCATCGATGTTTTTTAGCTGTTCTTCATTAAGCTGAATGATTTGATCAACAGAAATCTCTTTATTCACTTTACAATCCAATTGAAAAGCTTTGGTGATATTTCTTTTATGATTATCCCTGTAAGCTTTATAAATTTCTTCGTAGGGTTTATTTAAATGAAGAATATAATTGCTTCTTAATAATGAAAGGATTTTCGAATCGCCAACTATATTTCCGCTATTTAATGAAATTTCAATCAACTTAAATTTTGCAGGGATAGAGTTTATAAAATTTTCAACCAATCTTTCATTCAGGTTTTTTCCAAATACTCCTAAGGAGGCAGTAAAAGCAGGCTGATACAAATAATAAAAACCATATTTCTTGTTCCATGTCAATGGCATTACGACTTCATAGTCATTTACTACAAGTGCATCCCAATGCTTCGCCATGTGATCAAGATAAAATGAATAAGCATAGATAAGACCATTGGGAGCGTTGGCGATACAGGCGTCCCAATTTGCTTTGTCAATTTCTTTATACGGTAAATATTTTATTTGATTGCCGGTTGTCATTAGAAATCCAGTTCCCGGTTTATTTTTCTAATGTTGAAGTTAGAAATATCAATGCTAAATGAAATTGTTTTCCAAAATCTTCCTTTTTTCTCAAACACCGATTGAATATAATCTTTATAGATGCTGCTATAAATAACGGGCACATAAATATTAACTGTATTGGCAAACAAAGAAAGTTGAAGGCCAGCATCAAAAATAAAACGATCAAGTTCTGCATCTTTGTCCCATGCATCGCCGTAAGTGCCAATATCAAGAAAAAGTTTTAATGGAATTTTTACCGGCAGTATGGAAAGGGGGTTTATGCCGGATGGAATTGTAGTTGACAAATTAACTGCAGCCAGCCAATCATCTGTTTTGCCAACCTTATCGGAATAAAGATCAGTTCGTATTTTAAATCCACCATCCCGCATCATTATTTGTTGACTCGGCAGTTTGTCAAATTTATTCCTGCCAATAAAATAATCGCTGTAAGTGTAATCTTCATAGCCATTTGGGCCAGTCATGTTCAGTTGATAGCGGTCAGTTGCAAATTCTTTGGTAAAAGTTTTTGAGCCGAGATAGAAGAATTTACCCGCAAATAAGCGAACATTCAGACCACCTTCTTTCGAATAATTGAAAAAATAATTGCCGGTGAAAGCAGTTCTGATGAAATCCTTTCCGTGTTCAATATTAAATTCAGCTTTATAGGGATAGAGAGCCCTGAAATTTTCAACAACTAACTTTAATTGATGCAGTGTACGATTATCGCTAACAGTATTTACATTTTGATTAATAATAGTATCGGGTGGTGTAAAAATGCTGTCATAAGAAATAAGGAATGACTCCTCATTTATCAAAAATGTTTTCCATTGAATATAACGGTTTCTGTTGCCACGAATATTCTTTTCATTCAATGTAAAACGAATACCGGGTACAACTTTCTGAAAGCTTGCAGTGACTTCATTCCCATCATCTTCTTCAAAACTATTCATTGAAAAAGTTGATCCATTTAGGAAAAGATCGATTTTTTTAATTGTGCTGGATGGATAAAATGAGTAATTCAATTTACCGATACCATTCATTTGCTTCGCACCAGTTGAGTATAGCGGCGCAAATAAAAATTGAAAACGTGATGGAGGTAGTTTATAATTCGTCAAAATCCCACCGATCATAAACTTATCATAGCTATTAACTCCAAATAATGGCGAAAAAATCAAAGCATTCTTTGAAGGCTCTTTAATGTAAGATGCTATTGCTTTTGGAGAAAATGGAAAAATTATTTTTGTTCCTTTTCTTTCCATACCGGGCAGTATTCCTTTTTTATCAAGCAAGGCAAATTCGGCATCAAGACTTTGCCCGCTGACAGTTTCTAAAACTTTCTTAAGATCCTCGGGATAAGGATGTTTGAATTGCCATTGCCTGTAATATTCCTGCATGGCTTTATCAAATATTTCTTTGCCTAACTTTTTTTCTATCAACTCAAGCCATGCACCAGCTTTATAATAAGCGATGAGGGCATAATTCATGTTTGTGAACTTCTCACCTTCCAAATTAATAGGCTGATCTTTATTAACTGCTGCTTTGGATTCAAATACTAATCTCTCTGTATGTTTTATTGAAAAACTTTGGGATCCGAATTGTAACTCACCTTCATTTCCATATTTCCATTGACTGTAGCGGTTGTCGTAAAATGTATTGATGCCTTCATCCATCCAGGGATGTTGTCTTTCATTCGTTCCAAGGATTCCATAGAACCAATTATGCCCAACTTCATGTGCAATTGTAAATTCAAGTGTCTTTTCATCAGATACCGGTGAAATAATGGTGATCGTCGGATATTCCATTCCACCACCAAAACCCGCCGGGCCTTGTACAGCACTGACAACATTGTAAGGATATTCTCCTACCCATTCACTTCTTGTTCGAATTGCATCTTTTACTGTTTGTAAACTATTTTTCCATGTTTCAGCTTCGGTTGGTATGTAGAATGTGTACGCATCTATAATTTTTGCTGAAGCAAGTTTGCATGTATCATGTTTTACAATAAAACGTTTATCGGCAAACCAAGCAAAGTCGTGGACATTGTTTTGAATATATTGTAATGTTTTTAATTCAGAAGAAGATGGAGGAAATAAGTGTGTTTTAATTTGTGTTTGTCCGTATTTAGTTTTTATTTTTTCTTTTTGCGGCTGCCATGTAAATGAAGACCTGGTTAACAACCAATTTTTTTCATCTTCATTTTGAAGATCACCAGTTGCTGCCACTACATAGTTCCTGGGTAATGTGATCCGGACATCAAAATTCCCAAACTCACTATAAAATTCTCCCTGGTCAAGATAAGGGATCGGGTGCCAGCCTTTCTTGTCATACACTGCAGGTTTCGGATACCATTGTGTAGCCTGGTAGCTTTCACCTTCATGTCCACCACGGGA
>Ga0105249_10006273_pt1 | contig 10326 bp, 9 predicted proteins | sample KBSS44metaG_FD_81522 | JGI IMG/M metagenome (GOLD analysis project Ga0105249, IMG submission 81522) | Switchgrass rhizosphere microbial communities from Kellogg Biological Station, Michigan, USA - KBS S4-4 metaG | ecosystem: Host-associated > Plants > Roots > Rhizosphere > Soil | place...
AGCAGGTGGAAACCGACGCGCGCGGGCGCGTGCGCAAGGTGCTCAACGTGCAATCGCCGGTGGCCGGGCAGAACCTGACGCTGCAGCTCGACGTGCGGCTGCAACAAGCCGCTACCGATGCGCTCGGTGAACGCCGCGGCGCGGTGGTGGCAATCGATCCGCGCACCGGCGGCATTCTGGCGATGGTCAGCAATCCCGGTTACGACCCGAACCAGTTCGTCACAGGCATCAGCGCCGCCCGCTACAAAGAGTTGAGCGAAGACCGGCAGATGCCGCTGTTCAACCGCGCCATCAATGGCCAGTACGCGCCGGGCTCGACGTTCAAACCGATGGTGGCGGTGTGCGGGCTGTCGCTCGGCGCCACGAACTGGGACCGTACGATTTCGGACCACGGTTTCTTCAAGTTGCCCGGCCAGGCGCGGATCTACCGTGACTGGAGCTGGACGAAAGGCAACAGCGGCGGCCAGGGCATCGTCGATCTCACGCGCGCCATTTACCGGTCGTCGAACGTGTACTTCTTCGATCTTGCATCGCGGCTCGACATCAACGACTTCGTCTCGTGCGCGTCGAAGTTCGGCTACGGCAGGAACACGACGGTCGACGTCGCCGATGCGTTGCCGGGGCGGTTGCCGGACCCGGTGTGGAAGCGCGGCGCCAAGGGTGAGCCTTGGTATCCGGGCGACACGGTCAACATGGGCGTCGGACAGGGGGACGTGCTGGCGACGCCGCTGCAACTCGCCACGGTTGCCTCGCTGATCGCCGAACGTGGCCACTGGATCCGCCCGCGGCTGCTGTTGTCGAGCGATCAGGCGTTGACCGAGTGGGACCCGCCCCCGCCGCTGCCCGACGTCACCAACCTGGTGTCGGCCTCGGACTGGGAGCGACTCGTAGACGCCATGGAAATGGTCGTGCATCGCGGCAACCTCGGTTATCAGCAGAGCGGCACCGCATTCCCGTACATCGGCAAAGACCTGCCGTATCGAATGGCCGGCAAGTCTGGAACGGCGCAGGTCGTCGGCATCAAACAAGGCGAGACGTACAACGAGAAGGAACTCAGCGAGTTCCAACGCAAGCATGCGTGGTTCATCGCGTTCGCGCCCGCGGACGCGCCGGAAATCGCGGTGTCGGTACTGGTCGAAAACGGCGGCGGCGGTAGTGCGTTCGCGGCGCCGGTCGCGCGCAAGGTCATCGACGCCTATCTGTTGCCCGTGCTCGCGACGCGATGAGCGGCCGCGACTTCGTTCGGTCGTTACCCGGCGGTGGCCTGCCTGCGGTCCGGCGGCTGAACAATATGCACCTCGACCCGTTGCTGCTCGCGGCGTTGCTCGCGGTGATCGTGTTCGGGCTCGTAGTGCTGTTCAGCGCGCTGGGAAAAGACATCGCGATCTTCGATGGGCAGGTAATGCGGATCCTGCTCGCGCTGGGAATCATGGTCGTAGCGGCACAGTTCGAGCCCGGGGTGTATCTGCGCTGGACGCCACTGCTGTATGCCGTCGGCATGGTGATGCTGGTCGCGGTCGAGTTCTTCGGCGTCATCGTCAAAGGATCTCAGCGCTGGCTCGAAGTGCCGGGGCTGCCGCGGTTCCAGCCGTCGGAGATCATGCGGATCGCGGTGCCGTTGATGGTGGCGTGGTACTTCAACGAGCGGCCGTTGCCGCCGAGGTTCGGGCATCTGGTCGTGGCGCTGGCGATCATCGGCGCGCCGTCGGCGCTGATCGCGATACAGCCGGACCTCGGCACTGGAATTCTGGTGGCGTCGGCGGGGCTGGCGGTGATCGTGCTCGCCGGATTGCAGTGGCGCTGGATCGGGCTCGCGGTGATCGCCGGAGCGGCGGCCTTGCCGGGCCTGTGGTACGTGATGCGCGATTACCAGCGCGATCGCGTACTGACGTTGTTCGATCCGGAGCGCGATCCGCTCGGTGCCGGCTGGAACATCATCCAGTCCACCACCGCGATCGGTTCGGGCGGCGTATTCGGAAAGGGGTTGTTCGAAGGCACCCAGTCGCACCTCGATTTCCTGCCCGAAGGGCAGACCGACTTCATCATTGCGGTGGTCGCCGAGGAACTCGGGTTGGTCGGCGTGACCACGTTGCTGCTCTTGTATCTGGTAATCATCGCGCGCGGCTTGTATATCGCGACGCAGGCGAGGCAGACATTCGGTCGTCTTACAGCCGGCGGATTGACCCTGACGTTCTTCGTCTACGCATTTGTTAACATCGCCATGGTCTCGGGGCTGCTGCCGGTGGTCGGGGTGCCGTTGCCGCTCGTGAGTTACGGGGGCACGTCGGCGATCACACTGCTCGCGGGCTTCGGTATCGTGATGTCGATATACACCCATCGTGGGTGGTAACAAGGAGGTTGTGGGACATGCGGATGGCGACAGGAATCGGGGTAGCCGTTGCGTTGCTGTACGCGCTGTACAGCCTCGCGGCGTCCGATTTCAACGGTCGCGCAGATGTCGATGCATACATCAATCAGATTTCGCAGCAGCAGGGATTCAACCGCGAAGAACTGGCCAAGCTGTTCAAGGAAGCGGAACGCAAGCAGAACATCCTCGACGCGATCGCCCGTCCCGCGGAGAAGACCAAGCCGTGGTCTGAATACCGCGACGTCTTTCTGACCGACTCGCGCATCGCCGAAGGCGTCGAGTTCTGGCGCGAGAATGCCGCTACCCTCGCGAAAGCGGAGCAGGAGTACTCGGTACCGCCGGAAATCGTCGTCGCGATCATCGGCGTCGAGACCCGCTACGGCCGCAACGTGGGCACCTATCGCGTGCTCGACGCGCTGGCCACCCTCGCATTCGACTATCCGCCGCGCAGCGATTTCTTCCGCGCCGAACTCACCGAATTTCTGCTGCTGGCGCGCGAAGAAGGCATGGACCCGCGTTCGCTGATGGGCTCTTATGCGGGCGCGATGGGCTACGGCCAGTTCATTCCGTCCAGCTTTCGCAACTACGCGGTCGACTTCGACGGCGACGGAAAGCGCAACATCTGGACCAATCCGAAGGATGCGATCGGCAGCGTGGCGAACTATTTCCGCAAGCACGGCTGGACCGCCGATGGTCACATCGTGGAACCCGCGTCGATCACCACCACGCAGGCCGATGCGGTGTCGAACGAGAGTCTGAACCTGCTCTATACCGTGGGGCAGTTGCGCGCGCTAGGCGTAACGGTGAACGGTGTGCCGGATGCAGCAGAGGCCGGCTTATACCGAATGGATGGCAGCACCGGCCTCGAGTATTGGGTAGGCTTGCACAACTTTTACGTCATCACCCGATACAACCACAGCAGCATGTATGCGCTCGCCGTTCATCAGCTAGGCCAAGCCATCGCCGGTCGGGCGTCGGAAGTCGCCGTGGCTGAGCCGGTTGCGGAGACCGTTGCCCAATGATGCCCGGCCGCGCGAACCGGCTGGCATTGCTGTGTCCGCTGCTTCTCGTCGCCGCGTGTTCGACCACCCCGACTACGACCGCGCCGACCCGCGATAGCGGGCCCGTCGGACAAACGCCGGACCTGAGCAATCTTCCCGACCCGATTCCGCACATCGAGCCGCCGAGCAAGTACGGCAACAAGAGTCCGTACGAGGTATTCGGCAAGACCTACTACGTGCTGCCGAATCCGGAGAACTACAAGGAATACGGCAAAGCGTCGTGGTACGGCACGAAATTCCACGGTCAGCGCACCTCGAGCGGTGAGCTGTACGACATGTACAAGCTGACCGCGGCGCACAAAAGCCTGCCGATTCCCTCGTACGTGCGCGTGACGAATCTCGACAACCGCCGCACCGCAATCGTCCGCGTCAACGATCGCGGACCATTCCACGGCGAACGACTGATCGATTTGTCGTACGCAGCCGCTGTGAAGCTCGGCTTCGCCGATCGGGGCACCACCCGCGTAATGGTCGAACTGGTCGACGGGACCGATCTGCTGCCCGATGTCGGGTCGGCGAATCAGGTGCCTGCCGCGCCCGCACAGCCGGCGCCGGCGGCGCTGGCGGCAGTGCCGCCCGAACCGGGTGTGCCCGATCCGGGTCAGATTTTTCTGCAGGCCGGTGCGTTCAAAGATCCCGTCGGGGCAGAACGGCTCCGTCTCGATCTGACCGAACTGGTCGGAAGCCCCGCGTACGTGCAGCGGATGCCGGGCAACGGCTACTACCGCGTTCGAATCGGCCCGGTTGCACAGATGAGTGAAGCCACGCGGCTTCAGGCGCTGATCGTCGGCGCGTCGCACCCCAAGCCGCTGATCGTCAGGGAATGACGTACAATCGCCGGCGCGTTTCCTTCCCATTGATCTAACCAACGAGAATCATGACCGCCAGACTACGGATCATCGTCGCGCTTTCCCTTTGGCCTCTCTTTGCCTTTGCCGCCGAACCCGCGCCGGTTCCGCCCGCCGCGCCGCCGCCGCCGCCGGAGATCAATGCGAGCGCATACATCCTGATCGACTACGACACCGGCGACGTGCTCACCGAGAAGAACGTCGACCAGCGCGTGCCGCCGGCGAGCCTCACCAAGATCATGACGAGCTACATCGCCGCGCGCGAAATCGAGTCGGGTCGCATCCACCTCGTCGACGACGTGCCGATCAGCGTGAACGCGTGGAAGCACGCGGCTCCGGAAGAAAAGCAGTCGGCGATGTTCATCCGCGAAGGCACCACGGTGAAGCTCGAGGATCTGCTGCGCGGCGTGATCATCCAATCGGGCAACGATGCGACGGTGGCCGTGGCGGAATATGTCGGTGGCAGCGAAGACGCGTTCGTCGACCTGATGAACCAGGAAGCGAAAACACTCGGCATGTTCGGCACCCACTTCATGAACTCGGACGGCCTGCCCGACCCCGAGCACTACAGCACGGTGCGCGACCTGGCGACGCTTGCGCGCGCGCTGATTCACGACCATCCGACGCACTACGCGATCTATTCGGAGAAATCGTTCCGCTACAACGACATCGACCAGCCGAATCGCAACAGACTGTTGTGGCGAGATCGAACCGTGGACGGTGTGAAGACCGGGCACACGTCGGAAGCGGGGTATTGCCTCATTGCGAGCGCGCTGCGCGACGGCATGCGCTTGATTTCAGTGGTGATGGGCACCGACAGCGACGAAGCGCGGATGCGCGAGAGTCAGAAGCTGTTGTCGTACGGCTACCGCTTCTTCGAAACGCACAAGCTCTACGAGCCGGGCGTGATGCTGCGCACCGCCGAGGTCTGGTACGGTCAGGAAAACGAAGTGCAGCTCGGCGTTGCCTCGCCGGTGTACGTGACGATCCCGCGCGGTCGCTATGCCGATCTGAAGGCCGAAACCGACGTGGCTCGGGTGATCAAGGCGCCGTTCGCGGTGGGCGATCCGTTCGGCGAGCTGCGGGTGATGCTGGACGACAAAGCGGTCGTGCAGGTGCCGTTGACGGCGCAAGCGGCTATTGAGGAAGCGGGCTGGTTCAAGCGCCTGTGGCAAAGCATCTATCTGTTCTTCCGGGAGCTGTTGAGTTGACCGCGTCTTCGAACGATGGTCCGCCGAGAATCGAATTCCCGTGCGACTATCCCGTGAAGATCGTCGGCGAGAATCGCGACGCGTTCTCGCAGGACGTGATCGAGCTGGTGCGCCGGCATGCGCCGGAGATCACTGACGAGCACGTCAAGGTGCGTGCCAGCAACGCCGGCAACTACTGCTCGTTGACGATTACCATTCGCGCCACCGGCGAAGCGCAACTGCGCGAACTGCACGAAACACTGAAAACCCACCCGCTGGTCCATCTGGTGCTGTGATGCGAACGCAGGACCTGGGACGCACCCGCTACATGCCGGTGTTTCAGGCGATGCAGGCGTTCACTGCAGGGCGATCGGCAGACACGCCCGACGAGTTGTGGCTTACCGAACACGAACCGGTGTTCACGCAAGGTCAAGCGGGGCGCGCGGAGCATCTGCTTGCGCCGGGTGACATCGAGGTCGTGCAGTCCGATCGCGGCGGCCAGGTCACGTATCACGGCCCCGGCCAACTGGTGGTCTATCTGATGATCGACGTGCGGCGTGCGAAGCTGAGCCCGCGCGGCCTCGTCTCAGCCATCGAAGATTCGATCATCGACTTGCTTTCAGGCTACGGCATCGAAGCGGCCAATCGGCGCGATGCGCCCGGTGTGTACGTCGGCGGCGCCAAAGTCGCGTCGTTGGGTTTGCGCATTCGTCGCGGCTGCTCCTATCACGGCCTGGCGCTCAACGTGCGCATGGACCTCGAGCCGTTCGCGCGGATCAATCCGTGCGGCTTGATCGATCTGAAGGTCACGCAATTGTCGGACCTCGGCGGTCCGGATACGACCGAAGCGGTGAAGACGCCGTTGGTCGAACGATTGAGCGAACGGTTGCTGCGTTGATTCAGTGGTGAATCGGGCACGCCGGGTTGCGACGCAAGCGCAGCTTGTGCCATTCCATCGCAAGCGCATCGAGATACAGGACGTGCCCGGTTAGCGGCGCGCCGGTTGCCGTGATCATTTTCCACGCTTCCATCGCCTGCACGCTGCCGATGATGCCGACCAGAGGCGCCGCAACGCCGTTCTCTGCGCAATTCAATGCTTCATCGTCCCCGCGCGGGAACAGGCAGCGGTAGCACGGTGCATCGGCGACGGTCGGGTCGAACACTGCAACCTGGCCTTCGGTACGGATGGCGGCGCCGGAAACGAGCGGCTTGCGCGCGGCAAAGCACGCATCGTTGATGGCGTAGCGAACCAGGAAGTTGTCGGTGCCGTCGACCACGAGGTCGGCGCGTTCGATAGCGCGGGCCAGGTTATCGCCGGCGAGACGCTCGTTGATCAACGTGAGTTGCGTCTCGGGGTTCAACGCGCGGACCGACGCCGCGGCCGATTCCACCTTCGAGACGCCAACGGATGCAGTATGGTGCACGATCTGCCTTTGAAGGTTGGAAAGATCGACGGTGTCGTGATCGGCGAGGATCAGATGGCCGACGCCTGCGGCGGCGAGGTACAGCGCGACAGGCGAGCCGAGCCCGCCGAGCCCCACGATCAGTACGGTTGCCGCAAGCAAGCGCTCCTGCCCCTCGATGTCGACCTGGGGCAGCATGATCTGGCGGCTGTAGCGAAGCAGCTGATCGTCGTTCATCGTTTGGCAAGCGTAACACGTTTGTGTCCGGCGAAATCCCGGTGCGACTCCACGCCTGTGAAACCGGCGCGCTCGAAAAGTTGCCTGACGTCGCCGCCCTGATCATAACCGTGTTCCACCAGCAGATATCCGTCCGACACCAGATGCGCCGGCGCGCCGCTCACGATCACGCGCAGCGCGTCGAGGCCGTCCGCTCCGCTAACGAGAGCGGCGGTCGGTTCGCCAACGAGCATGTTGAGGTGTGTATCGTCGCAGCGTATGTATGGCGGATTGGAGACGATCAGGTCATATGCGCCGTCGACTGCCGCGTACCAATCGCCGAGTCGCAGACCCACGTCGAGGCCGAGTTGGTCTGCGTTGCGCCTCGCTACTGCGATGACGTCCGCGGATGCATCGGTAGCGGTAACGCTGCAGTCAGCGCGTTCGCGTTTGATGGCAAGCGCGATGGCGCCGGAGCCGGTGCCCAGGTCCAGCACGCGGGCGTTCGCAACGATGCGTTGCAGCGCGAGTTCGACCAGCAGTTCGGTTTCGGGCCGCGGAATCAGCACCGCGGGCGTCACCTCGAGCGTCAAACTCCAGAACTCGCGTCGTCCTGTGATGTACGCCACCGGAGTTCCGTCGTGGTACCGCTGCAGCAGTAGCTCGATGCGCCGCGCATCGTCGGTGCCGAGCGTTTCGTTACCGTGCGCATACAGGTGGGCCCGGCGCTTGCCCAACGCATGCGCAATCAATACTTCGAAATCGCGCCGCGCTTCGTCGGAGGGCGCGGTGCGCAACAATGCGGCGACTGTGGTCACGCGACGCCGAGCGCGGTGAGCGCTTCGGCCTGGTGTTCCTGAACCAGCGGCTGGATCACTTCCTCGAGATGACCTTCCATGATCTCGCCGAGCTTGTAGAGCGTCAGATTGATGCGGTGGTCGGTCAGACGGCCCTGCGGGAAGTTGTACGTTCGGATGCGCTCCGAGCGGTCGCCGCTACCGACCAGCAGGCGGCGCGACTGTGCCTGTTCCTGGTGCTGCTTCTGCTGCGCCATGTCGAGCAACCGAGCCTTCAGCAACGACATCGCTCGGGCGCGATTCTTGTGTTGTGATCGCTCGTCCTGACACTCGACCACGAGCCCGGTCGGAATGTGCGTGAGGCGAACCGCCGAATCGGTCTTGTTCACGTGCTGACCGCCCGCGCCGGACGAACGATACGTGTCGATGCGCAGGTCGCTCTTCGGAATTTCTATGTCTTCGACTTCGTCGGCTTCCGGCAGAATCGCGACGGTGCATGCGGACGTATGGATGCGCCCTTGCGATTCCGTCTGCGGCACGCGTTGCACGCGATGCACGCCCGATTCGAACTTGAGCTGACTGTAAACGCGCTCGCCCTCGATGCGGCTGATGATCTCCTTGAATCCGCCGTGTTCGCCGGGCCGCTCGTTGAGGATCTCGAGCCGCCAGCGTTTTTCCTCGGCGTATCGCGAATACATGCGGAACAGGTCGCCGGCGAAGATCGCCGCTTCGTCGCCGCCCGTGCCGGCGCGAATCTCCAGAAAAACGTTCGCATCGTCGTGCGGATCCTTCGGCACGAGCAGCGCCTTGATCTCGAGCTCCAGTGCGTCGATGCGCAAGCGCAACTGATCGCGATCGTCGGACGCGAGTTGGCGCAGCTCGACGTCGTCGTCGTCGAGCAAGCCCTGCGCGTCGTCGATCTGGCTGCGCAGCGCGCCGATCCGGCGATAGCGCTCGATGATCGGTTCGAGTTCGGAATATTCCTTCGACAGCGCGGTGAACTTGTCGCGGTCTGAAACGACTTCGGCCTCACCCAGCAATGCCGACAGCTCTTCGTGGCGATCAGCGAGATCGTCCAGCGTGGCGAGGATGGACGGCGAGAGGGTCATCGGTTGAGCGGGTCAGTCGGGCTTGTCGAGGCCGTATAGAGCGCGCACGTAGTCGAGCATCTCGTGATGCCCATCGGCGCTTGCTTCGCGAATCGCGATCGTGGGTTCGTGGATCAGTTTGTTCGTGAGCGCTCGCGCGAACGCTTTCAGAACCTCGTCGGCGTCTTCGCCATTGCCGAGTCGTTGGCGCGCGCGATCGAGTTCGAGCAACTGCAGTGTTTCGGCGCGGCTGCGGAACCTGGTCAGCAGCTGCTGTGCGTCGCGGATGCGCTTCTCGCGGAAATAACGGTCGGTTCCGGCGACGACCAGTTCTTCGGCGCTCTCAGCCGCGCGCCTGCGTTCGCTGACGTTCGCCTCGATGATCTCGGTGAGGTCGTCGATCGAGTACAGATAGACGTCGCGCAACTCCGACACCTCGGGCTCGATGTCGCGCGGCACTGCGATGTCGACCATGAACATCGGTCGGTGGCGGCGGCTGCGTATTGCGGCTTCGACGGCGCCCTTGCCGAGCACGGGGAACGGACTGCCAGTGGATGCAATGACGATGTCGTGTTGCGCGAGCACGCTCGGCACGTCGGTGAGCTGGATCGCGCGCGCGCCGAAGTTCGCCGCAAGTGAACGTGCGTTGGACAGCGTACGGTTGGCGATGGTCATCGAACCGATGCCGGCGTTGCGCAGGTGTTGCGCGACCAGTTCGATCGTGTCGCCCGCGCCGAGCAGCAGCGCCGCGTTCTGCGAGAGGTCCGCGAAGATCTGCTGCGCCAACGACACCGCCGCATACGCGACCGAGACCGGGTTGCGGCCGATGTCGGTATCGGTGCGTACCTGTTTGGCGACGTTCAACGTCACCTGCGACAAGAGGTTCAGCTCGGGACCGAAGGTGCCGGCTTCCCGGGCGGTGTCGCATGCATCTTTGACCTGACCGAGGATCTGTGGCTCGCCGAGCACCTGCGAATCGAGACCCGCCGCGACGCGCATGAGGTGTCGTGCAGCATCGCGATCCCAATGCGCGTACGCCGCGTCACGGATGTCGGACGGTGCGACGTTGCGGTAGCGCGACAGCCAGTCGAGCAACACCTCCTGGTCGTTCAACTCCGCGGAGCAGTACAACTCGGTGCGATTGCAGGTGGACAGAATGGCCACTTCGCCGACGGCCGGAATCGACCGCGCGAGGTCGCGGTGCGCCTGCACGAGTCCTTCGACCGGGAACGCGATACGCTCCCGCAGATCGATGGGTGCCGTGCGAAAGTTCAGGCCGTACGCGAGAATCGCCATCAGCGGGTTCCGACAGAACCGCGACATCATATCAAAGCCGCGCGGGAAATCAGATGCAA
>Ga0105249_10006274_pt1 | contig 10326 bp, 9 predicted proteins | sample KBSS44metaG_FD_81522 | JGI IMG/M metagenome (GOLD analysis project Ga0105249, IMG submission 81522) | Switchgrass rhizosphere microbial communities from Kellogg Biological Station, Michigan, USA - KBS S4-4 metaG | ecosystem: Host-associated > Plants > Roots > Rhizosphere > Soil | place...
GGCAGATTTTCTGTAAATTTGTCGAGCGCACGGCAAGTCACCGATTCGCAGTTGGCTGGATCAACTTCTTGAAACTGCTTATTGACCACGTCGGCCCGCGCATCAATTCCAAGGTTTTTTACTGCAATACCGAGAAAGTTTGACTTCTTCTCTTTGGACTCGATCAATACACCCCGCAGATCGTCACGGACAAGGAGGCACGGGATCGACGGGAGCCCTGCACCGGTTCCGACATCAGCAAACTTTGCCCCGGTCGGAAGATGCTCAAGCAGCATTAGCGATTCGAGAATGTGACGAATGGCGAATTCCTCGGCCGAACATGGCCCAACAAGATGTAGTAGCGGATTATGCTCCATAACCAGATCGTAATAATCGGCCAGCCGTTCGATCTTATTCGGACTGAGTACTAGACTGAATTGGCTTTGGTGTTGGTTGATCGCACTAATTAGTTGCTGATGCATCAGAGTAAGAGTTTTGCCTATCTAAGAGGAGAACACAAAACATAAGGGACGAGGAACTTTCATCCCTCATCCCGAATATTTCATTGCTAAAAATGGTGCGGACGAATGGAATCGAACCATCACGGCCTCGCGGCCACGGGCTTCTGAGACCCGCGCGTCTACCAGTTCCGCCACGTCCGCTTGGGCGAACTATCGATAATACGAATTAAGGCGCCAAAACTCAAGAAAGCCTTTGGGATTTGATATATTTGAGGGTGTGCAAAGCGAACTTAAAGCAAATTTGGCCGCAGTTAGGCAGAGGATCGACATAGCAGCGATGCAAGCCGGACGAGATCCGGATGATGTTAAATTGGTCGCGGTCAGCAAAACCCATCCCGCCGCGACGTTGTTAAATGCGATCGCGGCCGGTGTAATGATCTTTGGCGAAAACAAAGTTCAGGAAGCCGAGGGCAAGATAGCCGAGATTGGGCGAAACGCGGCAGAATGGCATCTGATCGGACATTTGCAGTCCAACAAGGCACGTAAGGCGGTTCAGCTTTTTGACGTTATTCATTCCGTCGATTCCGTCGAACTAGCGACTAGGCTTGAGCGTATTTGTGTTGATGAAGGCCGCGACAAACTTAAGATTTTCGTACAAGTGGATTTCGCCGGCGAAGAGACAAAATCCGGCATTGCGGAGAGCGATCTACCTGAACTGGTCGCGTATTTGAAATCATGTGAACGCCTGCATTTCGATGGTTTGATGGTATTGCCGCCTTTTTTTGACGAGCCTGAGGCGACACGGCCTTTTTTTAAGCGTCTTAGAGAGATCCGTGACCGTCTTTCGTTCGAAGGTGCATTCGCAAATCACGGCGAGCTATCGATGGGCATGAGCCACGACTTTGAGGTCGCGGTCGCAGAAGGAGCGACGGTCGTGCGAGTGGGAACGGCCATTTTTGGAGAAAGGGCGATAAAATCTTATGCTTGAGGCTTTGGTTTACCCAATATTTAGCTGGATCGTTTGGGGCCTTTTCGGCGTGTTTTTTGGCATGCTTATACTTAGGCTGATCTTTAATTACTCGGACCCGAATCCGTTCGGCAAAGTCGGGCGTTTCGGTTTTAAGGTGCGAAAGGTCACGGAAAAATGGGTCTATCCGGCAGCGCGATTCTTTGCGATGTACGGTATCAATACGCGTCTCGCGCCGATCCTAACCATTCTTATTGGTTTTGTTCTTACATTTTTTTTCGCGCAGATAGTTTGGAACACGTTTTTCATTATCGACGGGTTAACAGCCGGGGTAGTTGCGGGGAACGCAAAGGCAATAGCCGGCTACGTCATTTACGGATTGCTTAGTGTGCTAGTACTCTTTATTTTTGTCAGGTTTATCGCCTCATGGTTTGTCTTTACGAGGAAAACATTCCTAGCCTTTGTGATGAAAGTGACGAACCCGATAATGCTGCCAGTCCAGCGTCTGATACCGCCGATCGGAATGTTCGATATTTCGGCGATGATCGCGCTGTTGCTGATCAGCTTTCTTCAGTCGATGGTCCTGAGGATCTTTGTGGCGCAATAGGCGTTATTCGTCGTCGCCATCACCGCGTTCCTTTTCTTTCCCTGGTTTTATACCCGCCGTCATCAGATCAAAAGCCGGCAGGTGCGCAGCCACCGGCATAGGTAGATCTCCCCTGACAGAAAACCAAATTATCTCGTTCAATTCTCTCGGATTCGCCATATCCGGATGTGACAGGTCTTGACGATCGGTCAGATCCATATAATAGGCCATTCTGCCGCTCGGTCTGTCCGGGGGAAAGAGATTGTCGAGAGCGACATTTGGCAGGACCGCAGTAAAAGGGCTGAGATCGGCCGTCGCGCCAAAAATGTCGATCGGCGTGGCGTTAGCGTCGAGCAAGTTCATCGGCTCTAAACCCAAACACAACTCCAGGGTGCGGATAAGGCTGACCGTATTGTGAAATTCGTGAACAAGAGCTCCGGGACGATTGTATGCCGAGATAACGAACGCGGGAGAACGGTGAGCATCTACGTGATCCGGGCCATCCTGCGCATCGTCCTCGACGATGAAGATCGCCGTGTCCTTCCAATAAGGGCTTTTTGAGACATCTTCGACCAGGCGGCCGATTGCGTAGTCGTTTTCCGCAACGTAGAATTGCGGTGTCGGCGTGCCGCGATGCAATCCGGCCGTATGGTCGTTCGAAAACCGAACGATCGAAAGATTTGGCAACCGGTCGCCCTTGCCGGCCTGAAGATCGGCGACAAACGAGCTAAATTCCGACGCCCACGCGCCGTAGCGCGAGTTGCCGCGATTTTTTTCACTAGCATTGTTATCCGTAATTGCCGGATCACTCTTAGTTGAACCGGCGGCGCGATACGAGTCCGTTGTAAATGAATCTGGTGTGTCAGTGTCAAAATTGCGATGAGTCGGAGAGAAATGCCGCTCAAGAGTTTTTTTGACGGCAAAAGCGGTGGCCGTCGGCGATGTATCCGGATAGTTTTTTCGTTTTTGCGTATTTACCTCTGCCACATCGTTCTGCGAGACCGTCGCAATGTATTCGCCATAGTTTCGATAGGTCAGCCCGGCGCGGTTTGCAGCGTCCCATAAGTAAAGTGTCTCAGGTTCGCCTATATCCCGCCCACCATTTAGATAAGGAATGTACTTTTTTTGAAATTTGACGATGTCGTCTGCCGTTGCCGGCAGGTTGAAGACTGACGGCAGCGCTACCGGTGGTTGCGTGGACGGAGCTTCGAACGAAGGCAAGCGGTTGAAACCCTCGAAATCGTAGGTCCGGCCGCGTCGCGAATAGTTCCAACGAAAGGCTTTGTCGACATAATCATTGGAAAACGCCGCAGTCGACCAATTATGCCCGTCAGGGCTTGCCTCCGCGTTGACGAAGAATCGATCCAGCAAACCAAAGCGCATCGCGATCGCCCGGGCATTCGGCGTAATGTTTTGCCGGTCACCCTTGGGAGATTTTGCCGCCTCGCCGGCACCAAATATGGCCACCGAACCGTCACCATCAGCCTTTTGCCCGTTGCCGCTAACCGCCACATCGCCAAAGACCTGATCGTACGTCCGGTTTTCGCGGATCACATAGATAACGTGTTTGAAAGGCGATCTTCCGCCAGCGAATATGCTGCGTTTTTCGCGACCCAACATTCCGTTGTTTCGCATCGTAGCTTGCGTATAGGCGTAAAGCTCTTTTTCATTCGGCATGTCGACCATGCTGATGTTTCCCGAAACAACGGCAACGCTATATTCGCCACGTTTGTTATAACTGTCAGCCGGGTAATCTTTATTCGGCATGTTGGGATACGTTCCCGAATTATTTGCTTTGTTTGACGAGTTATCGACGCCGGTGCCTTTACCGTTTGCGACAAAGATCATATTGCCTACCACCGCGACGGCCGATGCGTATTTACCGGTAGGGATAAATCCGAGGAGTTTCGAACCAGCTCTCGGCATCGGGTTTGCCGCAAGCTGGACTACGGCGACGGCATTCGCGTGTGCATTAGCAACATAGAGTGTTTTTTCGTCGCCGCTGAGCGCGAGGCCCTCGGGGCTTGCTCCGATCTGGGCGGATTCACTGAGGCGGACTTTGATGCGTTCAATGACACGGTCGGTCCGAGTGTCGATGACGGAAACGACATCGGCATTGGAGTTCACGACCATCAGCCGTGTCTGGGTTTTATTAAGCAACATCGCCGTTGGGTGACGATCGACCGAGATATGTGAGACGTGGTTGCCGTCATTAACGACCGCGACCGAGCCGTCACCCCAAAGGGAAACATAGGCCTTTGCGACACGGCTTCCGCTGATTAGGAGCTTTACGTCGTACGGATAAACCAACTGATTTGAACTTGGACGTCGAAGGCTAATCCGATCGATCTTTCGGGACTCACGCAGGTGAGAGATAACGCCAAGTGTATCGCCGAGATTGTTCGCCGAGTAGATCGTTTCCCCATCGGGAGCGACCGCAACGCCCGTCGGATAAACAGCAGCGGCGTTGCTGTTGTAGTCCGGCGAAGGTGCGTTTTCCGCAAATGCCGAAACGTCAATGAACGGCGAATCAAACTTTTCGTCGGGTTTATTTTGTGGTGAGAGCGGCACGGCGGCATTCGGATCAAAGCTGAGAATCCATATCTTGTTCTCGAAACCACCCGAAAGGAACAACCTGTATTTGCCGTCTGGCTGGAGATTATGGTCAAACGCGAGGCCAAAATTTGCGCTCTGGGGTGCGGAAAAATAAATGTTCTGCACCACTTTCGGTTCGGGCTTGACGTTGAGGTCAATGACCGATAGTGACTGCTGGCCCTTGCTCTTTGAATTAAATTCGATACCGTAACCGCTATTTACGGCAATGAGATAGCGCCCCTTACCGTCCGGTCCGGCGGTATCGGGTGTGCGGACAAAATTCATCGTCAATGACCCAACTGCCGGAAGCCCGCTCGATGCGTCGATTACAAGATGGCCCGCAGGCGTCAGGGACATCTGTTCGGCCAAAAGACCGGTATTTTCCCCCGTCAGGGCCTCTGAGTCTTGTGAACCGAGGTAAAATGCAACGGTACAAAAGATCAACGAGAGAACAATAATAGCTGGCAGCGATGAAAGCTGTTTAAGTTTTGGCATGAATTTATCCAGAAGTTACAAATCGAATTTGTCAGTTATGATAGCGTAGAAAGTGTTAAATCCGAATCACATGGCGATCAAAATTGCTGAAAAAGACGGAGCGGTCATTTTGGCGGTATGCGTCGTGCCGCGTGCCTCCAGGAGCGAGATCGTAGGTGAACACTATCAGGCGCTAAAAGTGCGAATAGCTTCATCGCCCGTTGATGGCGCGGCCAACCGCGAATTGGTCAAATTATTGGCGAAACATTTCGGTGTTTCGAGGGGTGACGTCGAGATCGTCAGCGGAGAAACTTCAAAGACGAAGCGAATAAAGATCAATAACCTGTCACAATTAAAGTTTCATGAGGTTACAAATGAAAAATGAAATTTCCTTTATGACAGGGCTTTTTGAGAGCGGACATATCGCACCGATCTCTGTTGATGAAGTGCGTCCCGGCGAGGACTTAGCGCGCTGGTTGAAAGTTAAGTCCATGGGAAGCGAATTTGTATTTGACGACCCCGTCCGGAATGCTAGTGGCTGGTCGGAATCGGTAACTGCAAACGGCGAGAGCTTTGTCCTTGGGTTTGGCATCGTAGAGAGTTCGCTCGGATCGGACTATGCGGAATGGCATATCACGATCGATAAGCGGCGAAAATGGAAATTTATCGGATCTAAAGATTCACGCTCGCGATCGAGGCTTTGTGATCTAGTGCATAACATATTGCGGGACGAGTACTCGATAAGAGAGGTGCAGTGGAGCTAACGATGCTCGCATTTTGCGCGTCAAAAACTAGCGTGATATATTCTTTTATTCGAATTTAATTCAATAAAACAAAGGTTTTTTACAAATGTCAGGACACTCCAAGTGGCACACGATCAAGCATAAAAAGGGCGCGCTCGACGCTAAACGCGGCAAGATCTTTACCAAGTTGATCAAGGAGATCACCGTTGCGGCCCGCACCGGCGGCAGCGGCGACGTTGATTCAAACGCTCGTCTTCGCAAGGCTGTCACAGACGCCAAAGGGCTCAATATGCCGAACGACACGATCGATCGTGCCATCAAACGTGGAACAGGCCAACTTGAGGGCGTCGCGTATGATGAGATCACCTACGAGGGATATGGCATCGGCGGCGTGGCAGTGTTGGTCGAGACGATGACCGACAACCGCAACCGCACGGTCGCAGAATTGAGACACATTTTTTCCAAGAATGGCGGCAACCTCGGCGAAGCCGGCTCGGTCGCCTGGATGTTCGATAAAAAGGGCTACATCGTCGTCGATAAAACCGCGAAGTCAGAGGAGGAGCTTTTTGAGATCGCTATCGAGGCCGGAGCCGACGATATGCAGGATGAGGGGGATGTTTTCGAGATCTACACGACCCCGGAAAACTTTGACGCCGTTCACGACGCCGTCAAGGCCGCCGGCATTGAGCCGCAGGCCGCCGAGATCTCGATGATCCCGCAAAACTATATCCGACTCGAAGGCGGCGACGCACGTTCCATGATGAAACTCTACGAAGCCATCGATGACAACGACGACGTCCAAAAGGTCTATGCCAATTTTGATATAGACGAGAGCGAGATGGAGTAGTCGGGAAACTCAAAAGTAATAGTGAAAAGGCAAGAGCCTAAAGCTGGTCTCTTTCCTTTTTATTTTGATGATAGATTCTACGTCCTATATATAACTCAAGAGCCAGTGTTTGTTACGGCGCTTTAGGTTACCCCACCATAGGCAAAGCGGATATAAAATGATAAGTCCGGCGATCCAGTCAGAGTAAACGACCCACAGCGGAAATCCGTGTCCGGGCGGAGCGGCTTGCCCCATTTGCAGCAGGTTAAGAAAAAGATAGCCGACATCCTTTCCGGCTAAATAGCCAAGAAGAACCGCGCTTCCGTGAGCCATAAACCACTGCAGAAGATAGTAAAACATCGGCACACGGCCAAATACGATTCCGACGCGCGGCCATATCGTCTTACCATCGATCTCGTCCGTTCGCGCCAACACAAGCAGTGCCGGTCCAAGCGTCATTAGCAGGAAGAGAAGTGACGGCGGGTACTTTGTCGTATTTAGGAACGAGAGAAGTGTCGCTACACCCGTTTCCTGAAACTTCCACGGATTGGGATCGCCGTAGATGTTGATCAAACGAATGACAATGAAAAGGGCCATTGCGGCCATGCCAAGTCCTAGCAGCAACTTGCGTCGACGTTGCGGTTCCCAAGCGTATATCGTCCAAAAAGCATAAACCGCCGCCATCACGCCGATCCAGGGGATCAACGGGTAAGCAAAAAATGCGCTCGACGAGCTCGTGATCGGAACGATTCCTTGTTGATGAAGCACCATCCAAAAATCCTGCGACAAACTCGGCGGTGGCGTCGCGGCAAATGCGATCTGAGGCGGCACCCGAAGGCCGTCAAGCAGGTTGTGCAGAACGATCATTCCGACACCCGCCGCTCCGACGACCCTTACCGGCAAATAGATGAGCGCCGCCATCACGATCATTGATACGCCGATGACCCAAATTACCTGCGCCATGCCAAAGAACGAATAATCCAGATTAAAAACGGTGCTAAACCTAACAATTGTGAATTCGAGAAATATCAGCCAGAAGCCACGCGTAACGAGAAATCGCGCCAGCACGGCGTTGCTTTTTCCGCTGAGCTTTTGCAGGTAGATGCTGACACCCGATAGAAAAACAAAGGTCGGTGCGCAGTAGTGCGTGATCCAACGCGTAAAGAAAACAGCTACCGTGGTCGTTGCAGGATCGGTCGGATCAGACTGCAGTGCTCCGGCCATAACATAATCGCGGGTGTGATCGAGCAACATTATCATCATGACAACGCCGCGAAGAAAATCGACTGAATAAATGCGTCCGGAGATCCCCGCGCGTGAGACCGTTGTGGCTTGATTCTCCATCACATCATTTTAATAACTCGTAGGAAGTAAGTCGTGATGTTTTGTGAAATCTTGTGAAATTGCTATGTGTAAATGGCGGGTATCGGATCAAGAAGCCCGCGGCCGACCAATGACATCGGGCAAAACTGTGATCGGATGAATATCGTATTCCGGGTGATCGTGGCTTAGATTGGCAAATTCGCTCGGCACCCCGATAAACGCAACGTTCGCTGCACGGGCCATTTCAAAGTCCGCATGGGCGTCGCCGACATAGACGGCTTCATGCGGCATTATAGAAAGCTGGCTCAACGCGGTCTCTAAACCTTCGGGAGCGGGCTTAGGCGCGCGGATATCATCGCCCGTCACAACCGTACCGAAATAGCTCTGAATACCTGTCCGATCCAGATCTTTGATCACGCGACTCTTCGAGCCCGAGGTGACGATCCCAAGTTGGTAATGCCTACTCAATTCGTTAAGAACATCGACAACGCCATCAAACAGGTATGCGAGACGCTTCTCGGCTTCTTCCAACCATAATGCATTCGCTGCTTCCCAGTGCGCATCAGGGAGTCCAAAGGCCTCATAAGTTCGGTACCAGTTTGGCGAATATGTCGCTAGAAATAGTCCTTTCGACATCTCGATACCAAATCGGCCAAACATCGCTTCATAGGCCTCATAATGCAGCGAAAACGAGTCAAGCAATGTGCCGTCTAGATCGAATAGCACTGCCTTGATCGGAGCTGTCCTCATGTGGATTCCTCTAGCCGCGCCTTAACCTCGGCAATGAGCTTGTGCGTATCCGGATCGCTAGATGCCTCAGAAGCCGCACTCGCCCTGGCAAACCATTTCAGCGCGAGATCGGCATTGCCGTCATCCAATGCAAGCAGCGTCAGATGAGCGGCGGCTTCTGCCACACCCTCGCCCAATCCATCGGGACCGAGTTTGCGATACCGATCATGAGCCTCTTCCCACAGCCGGGCGGATTCTTCCGCTTTGCCGAGCCGTCCTTTTATCACCGCGGGGTAGCGTACCCCGTTGGCGTAGTTCAAATCATCATCGGTCGAATACTTACGATATAACGCGAGGGCCTCGTCGTAATATGTTTCCGCTGCTGCCAGCCGTCCTGCATATTCATGATTAATACCGATGTGCCGCTTGACCCATGCTTCCTCGAGCGGCAGGCTGAGCTCATGATAAAGTTCGGCAGCCCGTGTATAAGCCTCGTCAGCAGCGTCTCTCAGAAACGGCGGCCGCGTAAGGATGTTGCCGAGAGCCTTTAACGAATCAGCAATTGTCCGCTTATTCCCACCAGATTCTGCCTCGGCAACGTCATGTTTCGCATTTGATACGAGTTCGTAAAACTCGGTATGCCGCTCCAATACGTCTGCGATTTGCTGCTTTGTCGTTTGGTCAGGAACATGCTGATCATTCCACCATTCGCGATACCCTTCCTCTATGACGGCACCGGCCTTGACCAGTTCCTCGACGATCTCGGCGTGATACGGCGTCCACTCGTTTACAGCCGACCAGATGGCCTGGTCAAAGACCGTCCCACCGTACATATTCTCCACCTCCATCGGCACTCTTCGTTCGATGAGCAGCTTGATAACCTCAAGCCTCCCGCTCGACGCGGCGTAATGAAAGCCGTTGAGACCCGTTTTCGTCCCGGCGAGTGGATCGACACGCTTGTCCAGCAGATATGCGGCCGTAATTGGGTAACCGAGCATACACGCCGCGGAAAAAACTTCGGCCAGCGTTTCGGGCTCGTCCTCAAAATATCCTTTCTCGTACCATTCCCTGATCTGATCATCAAATTTATCCGCTCCGCCGACCGCTGATTCGAGCGCCGTAAAATTACCCATATCCATAGCGGCAATTGCATACAGAAACAAGATCGGGCGGCCGTCATCGGCCTGGTTTTCGATGTAGTCGGTCAATTCACCCCAACTTTGAAATTCGATCTCGTCGGCTATGAATGCGCGAGCTGTCGCGAGATCGAAGTCTTCCGGGTCGAGCCTTTGACCCGTGCGGCTAGTAACGCGGTTAAAGCGGTTCTTAATATGTTGACGAAAACGAGAGTCGCCCGAATCATATAGGTCGACCACTGCTTGAGCAAGTCGATCAAATTGGCTTTCCGTTGGCCGGCCAGACCGTAGCGTTTTGCCCCAAAGTTCTTCAAGTTCGTCTCGTGTCATCAAACCTTTATGCATCGGCCTGGCTTTGAAAACAAAGATTGTAATTATAGGGATCGTTCACATAGAGTTGCTTCATGCCGTAATGTGCGAGTTCCGGCGGGTCGAGATTGATACCTCTCGATACCTCAAACCCGAGCACATCCCAATAAAATCGCAGGGAGGCAAGCATATCAAATA
>Ga0105249_10006277_pt1 | contig 10325 bp, 8 predicted proteins | sample KBSS44metaG_FD_81522 | JGI IMG/M metagenome (GOLD analysis project Ga0105249, IMG submission 81522) | Switchgrass rhizosphere microbial communities from Kellogg Biological Station, Michigan, USA - KBS S4-4 metaG | ecosystem: Host-associated > Plants > Roots > Rhizosphere > Soil | place...
ACGAGTTCCCGACGGCGCTGCGGATCGCAGTCGGCGCCGCCTGCTATCCGACCCACGCCGTGGACGCCGATTCGCTGAAGCGGCAGGCGCTCTCGCGGCCCATCGTCAACTGGCGCGGCGGGGTCCGCGCGCCCGTTGATCAGAACTGAGGTAGCACGAATATGAAGCACACAGCTATTGCCCGATCTCTCGCGGCGTTCGTCGCGGCCGCGTTCTGCACGCTCGCTCCCCTGTCCGCGATGGGCGCGAAGGACGACAAGGTGCCGGTCAAGCCGGCACCCGGCGTGAGCAACGAGGAGTACCACCTCGGCCCCGGCGACAAGCTCCGGATCGAGGTCTACAAGGACGAGCAGCTCTCGCAGTCGGTGCAGGTGCGGCCGGACGGCAAGATCACGCTGCCGCTCATCGGCGATTTGAACGCCGCCAGCCACACGCCGATCGAGCTGCGCGACACCATCACTGCGTCGCTGAAGGAATACATCACCAACCCGACCGTCACCGTCATCGTCGTCGAGGCGCTGGCGTCGCAGGTCTACGTGATGGGCGAAGTGACGAACCCGGGCACGATGCAGCTGCACGGGCCGACCACGATTCTCCAGGCGCTGGCGATGGCCGGCGGCTTCAAGGAGTTCGCGAACACCAAGGACGTCAAGGTGCTGCGCCCGAAAGCCGGCAGCGACAGCATCGAGACGATCAAGTTCAACTACAAGGACGTCATCAACGGCGACGCGAAGCCGTTCTATCTGCGGTCGGGCGACACGGTCGTCGTCCCGTAGCCTGGTGAGAGCCGAGAGAGCCTGAGAGCTGACACATGACTAGAACCACGCGAATCACGCTCGTGCTCACGGCGCTCCTCAGCTCAGGGTTGAGCGCGCAGGAGCGGCTCGGCACCGGCGCGGCGGAACCGGTCTACCGGGCCGGCTGGACGTTCACCCCGGCGTTCGGCTTTGCCGAGACCTACGACGACAACGTCTCGCTGTTCGGCGAAGGCAGCGTCGACGACCAGAACGACGACTACCTCTCGACGATCTTCCCGGGTGCCAACGTGCACTATGCCGGCAAGCACACGTCGATGCACGTCGGCTACATGGGCACGTTCCTGAACTACCAGACCTTCTCGGTCCTCAACCGTTGGGATCAGCAGGCGAACTTCGATCTGCGGCGCCAGGAGACGGCGCGCCTCAAATGGTTCGGCAACGCCTCCGCGGCGGCCGTCCCGACCACCGACCAGATCGAGCTGGGCGGCCTCCCGTTCCGGCATACCGGCGCGCTCACGGCCGACGGCCGCGGCGGCTACGAGTACGCCTTCAGCGCCAAGAACTCGATCCGGCAGTCGGCGAGCTACCAGGCGATCGACTTCGATCGCGACGAAAACGTGAGCCTCGGCCTTCTCGGCGGCCGCATCTTCGAATCGATGAACGGGTGGCGGCACAGGATCGACAGCCGGCTCGCGGTGGGGACCGACTATTCGTTCCGCCGGTCGTTGGTCGTCGGCGACCCTGACCCCTTCAACATCCACACGACCGAGGGGGCCGTCGACTACGAGCTGTCCTCCGACTGGTCGTTCAGCGGCGGCGCCGGCGTGGTCTACCTGCAGGCGACGCCGCTCACGGAGGCGAGGACCGGGCCATCGTGGCGCGCGAGGATCGATCGGCTCCACGGCCGCACGCTGTTCCACGTCGGCTACCTGCGGTCGTACATCCCGTCGTTCGGCTTCGGCGGCACGGTGCAGAACCAGGAAATGGGCGTCGGCTATCGCACACCGCTCTTCGGGAGCCGCCACTTCTATTCGGACAACTCGGCGGTCTTCCGCGACGACCAGCCGCTCTCCAGTGTTCAGCAGCAGTTGCCGCTGCGGTCGTTGCGCTTCTATACGACCTTCGGCTGGGAACCGCAGCCGTGGGTACGGCTCGAGGCGTTCTACCAGCGGATCCAGCAGACCAGCCTGCGCCCCGGCGGCCGGATGGAGCGCAACCGCATCGGATTCCAGATCGTGACTTCCAAGCCTGTGAGGATGCAGTAATGGACGAACCGCGTTTCGACCCGCTCGACTACGTCTCGGTGTTCAACCGCCGCAAGTGGTGGTTCATCGTGCCCCTGGCGATCGCGCTCGTCGTCGGCGGGCTGCTGGTGTGGAAGCTGCCGCGCACCTATCAGGCGGCGACGACCATCGCCGTCAGCGCGGCGCGCGTGTCGCCGAACATGATCGGCGCCGTGGAGATCGACCGCCAGGAGCGCATGCGCGCGGTGTCCCAGCAGCTGCTGAGCCGGACGGTGCTCGAGCGCACGGCGAAGCTGGAGCAGCTCGATCAGAACAGCTCGCTCGACGCCGCCGTGAGCCGTTTGCGCGGCGGGCTGTCGGTGTCGCTCCCCGACTCGATCACGCCGGGCGGCGCGGCCGGCGCCGCGCCCAGCCAGCAGCTCTCCCCCGAGCAGAAGGCGCAGCTCGACACCTACCAGGTGCGGTTCGTGGATGCATCGCCCGAAGACGCCCAGCGGATCGTCAACCGGCTCGCGCAGGTGTTCGTCGAGGAGAACAGCAAGTCGCGCGAGGTCCGCGCCACCGACACGTCGCAGTTCATCGAAGGACAGCTGCGCGCCAGCGAAGGACGCCTGAACGGACTCGAGGTCAAGCTGCGCCAGATGAAAGAGACGTTCATGGGACGCCTCCCGGAACAGACCAACTCGAACCTGGCCATGGTGTCCGCGATGCAGCGGCAGCTCGAGTCGGCGTCGACCTCGACGCGAGGCGAGCAGGATCGCCTCACGATGATCGAGCGGCAGATCGAAAGCATGCAGCAGGGAGCCGACGACGCCCTCGCCGGGATGCACGGCACGCCGGCCGAAACCGCGCAGTCGCGGGTGCTGGCGCTCAAGCGCGATCTCGCCAACGCCCAGCTCGCCTACACCGACAAGCACCCCGAGATCATCCGGCTGAAGGACGAGATCGCGACGGCGGAGCGCGCCTCGGCCGCCGAGAAGACCCGGCCGGTCTCCGACCGCCTGGCGATTCTCGGCGCCAACCCCGAGTACCGCCAGCTGCTGAAAGACCGCGACAACACGAGAATGCGGATTTCCGAATCGCAGCGGCAGCAGGCGGCCATCACCCGTGAGATTGGCCAGTATCAGGGCCGCGTGGAAGCCGCGCCTCGCGTCGAGCAGCAGCTCGTGTCGCTGCAGCGCGAGTACGACCTCGAGCGCGCCTCCTTCGGCGAGCTGACGCAGAAGCGCCAGGCGGCGCTCCTGAACGAAGAGCTGCAGCGCAAGCAGGGCGGCGAACAGTTCGCGGTGCTCGTCCCGGCCGGCCTCCCGGAGGAACCGTTCAAGCCGAAACCGATGCGCGTGATGTTGATGGCCATCGCCGCGGGCCTGGTCCTCGGCGGCGCGTTCGCGTTCGGCCGCGAGTATCTCGACCGCTCGGTGCACGACGCCCGCGGCCTGCGTGACGAATTCGAGCTGCACGTGCTGGCGGAAATTCCGCGCATCGAACCAGTGCTGGGCTAGCGACTTCAGAGGACAAGAACATGAGCCGTATTCAGAACATTCTCGACAAGGCAGAGCGCGACGGCACGACCATGCGGACCGGACGCCTGAGCGCGCCCCCCGTGGCCACCGCGGTCCCGTCCGCGCCGCCGCCGATGCCCCATGCCGCCGCGACGCCGATGAACCAGGTCGCCGCGACGGTGCCGATGACGATCGACATCCCGACGCCGCCGGTGCACATCGCGCCGCCGGCGCCGGACCTGTCGGCAGTCCGGGACATCGTGCCTGGCGCGCCCGCCAGCCACACGTCCGGCGTCAGTGGCGCCGCCGGCATGGCGGCCTCGCCGGCCGGTGATGGCGTCGCGACCTCCACCGCACGCCTCGACCCGGTGCTCGTCGCGGGCCTCGCGCCGAAATCGCTCGCGGCGGAACAGTACCGGCAGCTGCGCACGCGCCTCGCGCACTTCGAAGGCGCGAGCAATCTGCGAACGGTGCTCGTCACCAGCCCGCAGAAGGGCGAAGGCAAATCGGTCACCTCCGCGAACCTCGCGCTGACGATGGCGCAGGAGCTTCAGCGGCGGGTGATTCTCGTCGACGCCGACCTCCGGAAGCCGTCGCTGCAGTCGCTGTTCGGCCTCGCCGGCGGCCCCGGGTTGACCGAATACCTGTCCGGCGCGGCGGAGCTGAAGGATGTGATGACGTACCTGCCGGATCACAACCTGACGGTGATCCACGCGGGCTCGATGCCGGCCAACCCCGCCGAGCTCCTCGGATCGACGGCGATGCGCCGGCTGCTCGACCAGCTGCGCACGCGGTTCGATCGCGTCATCCTCGACACCCCGCCGGTGCTGCCGCTCGCCGACGTCGCCGTGCTGGCGCCGCTCGTCGACGGCACGCTGCTCGTCGTCCGCGCCGGCGTCACGCCGAAGCCGGCCATCGAGAACGCCCTGCGCGCGTTCGATTCCTCGCGTCTGCTTGGCGTCGTCCTGAACGAATCGGGCATGGAACAGGACTACCGCTACGAGGCGGCGCGACACTGAGCCGCCGCGTATTGCGGATCTCGGATTGCGGATTGCGGATTGATTTGCGGATTGCGGATTTGGGGATTGCGGATTGATTGTGGATTGACCGTCAGATGCGCAATGCCAAATCCGCAATGCCAAATCCGCAATCCGCAATCCGCAATCCGCAATACAGGGAACCCACGTAGATGCAGGTCTTCAACAGGAACGTATCGGTCAGGGGCCTCACGGTCTTCGGGTTCGAGATCGTGCTGATCGCGGGCTCGATGGCGCTGGCGGCGGGCATCCACGGTGGATTCAGCGCGGGCGCGTCGGGCGGGCTCCTCCCGAAAATCGTTGTCGTCACGGCGCTCTGCCAGCTCTGCTTCTACTACAACGATCTCTACGACCTCACCGTCGTCCACTCCAATCGCGAGCTGGTCGTCCGGCTGCTGCAGGCGGCCGGCGCCGCCGCGATCGTGCTGGCCTTCACGTGCATCGTCTTTCCCTCGGTGATGCTCGACCCGAGCACGTTCGTCACGGCGCTCGGCGTCTTCGTCGTCGCCGTGCTGTCGTGGCGGCTGGCGTTCAACCGTTTCTCGCACGATCCGCAATTCGAGGAGCGGCTGCTGATTGTCGGCACCGGCCACACCGCGCGCACGCTCGCGCAGCAGATCGGCCGGCAGCAGGACTTCGCCTACCGCCTGGTCGGCTTCGTCCAGGAAAGCAACGACGCCACCTACGTCCGGCAGCACGACATCCTCGGAACGGCCGCCGACATCGACCGCATCGTCGCCACCCGCCACGTCGATCGCATCGTCGTCGGACTATCGGATCGCCGCGGCCGGCTGCCGATCGAACAGCTGCTGCGCGCCAAGATGTCCGGCGTCCGCGTCGAAGACGCGACGACGACCTACGAGCGCCTGACCGGAAAAATCCTCATCGACGATCTGAAGCCGAGCTGGCTGATTTTCTCGGACGGCTTCCGGGCATCGCGGGTCACCCGCTTCGTCAAGCGCATGCTCGACCTCTCGCTCTCGATGATCCTCGCCATCATCTCGGCGCCGGCCATGGCGCTGACGGCGGTGGCGATCAGGCTCGATTCCGCCGGCCCGTGCCTCTACAGCCAGGAGCGCGTCGGCGAGAACGGCCGCGTGTTCAAGATCTACAAGTTCCGTTCGATGCGGATCGACGCCGAGCAGGCCGGCACGCCGATCTGGGCGCGCGACAAGGACGACCGCGTCACCCGCGTCGGCCGCTTCATCCGCAAGACGCGCCTCGACGAGCTGCCGCAGCTCTGGAACGTGATGCGCGGCGACATGAGCTTTGTCGGGCCGCGGCCCGAGCGGCCGTTCTTCGTCGATCAGCTCGCCAACGAAATCCCGTTCTACCTGCAGCGGCATGCGGTCAAGCCCGGCCTCACCGGATGGGCCCAGGTGAAATACCAGTACGGGTCCACGGTCGAGGACGCGATGGAGAAGCTGCGCTACGACCTGTATTACATCAAACACCTGTCGGTCTTCTTCGACCTGACCATCGTGCTCGATACCGTCAAGGTGATCCTCTTCGGAAAGGGCGCCAAGTGACGAGCGGTACCGATCAGGCGGAGACGATCTGGCAGAGCGACGATCGCCAGCTCGTCACCGTCGCGCGAAACATGACGACGCGGTACCTGGCGATCGGGACCGATGCGCTGATCGGGCTGGTGCTGCTCCCCTTCAACGTGCATCACCTCGGCCCGGCGGCGTACGGCCTCTGGATGCTGACCGCCTCGATGACCACCTACTTCTCGGTCCTCGACCTCGGGTTCGGCGGGTCGATCGTGAAGTTCGTCGCGCACTACCGCGCAAAGCGCGACGTGCGCGGCCTCAACGAGATCGCCAGCACCCTGTTTGTCATCTTCAGCGTTGTCGGCGTGGTGGCGTACGCGGTGTTCGTGCTGGTGGCGCTGAACATCGGGCGGCTGTTCACCCTCACGCCGGACCAGGTGTCGACCGGCCGCTCGCTGATGCTCATCATCGGCGTCTACGTGTCGCTCGGATTTCCGTTCAGCGTGTTCGGCGGCATCATCAACGGCTTCCAGCGCTACGACCTGAACAACCTGGTCGGCGTGTGCAGCAGCATCATCGTCGCCGCGGTGAACCTGGTGATGCTGCTCGCCGGCTATTCGCTCGTGCAGCTGGTGCTGGTGACGACGGCCATCCGGGTCGCCACGTATTTCGTCTATCGGCTGAATGCCTACAAGGTGTTCGCGGGGCTGTCGCTGAACCCGAGGCAGTTCCTCTGGTCGCGCGTGCGCGAGCTGACCGGCTTCAGCGTCTACGTGTCGATCATCGACTGGTCGAACAAGCTCAATTATTCGATCGACGCGATCGTCATCGGCGCCTATCTCGGCGCCTCGGCGGTGGCGATCTGGACCGTCCCGCAGCGGCTCGCCGAGATGCTGCAGCGGCTGACCAACCAGTTCAACGGCATCATCTTCCCCGTCGTCGTGGACAGCGACGCCGGCGAAAAGCCCGAGCATCTGCGGATGATCTTCATCGAGGGCACGCGGCTTTCGCTCATCACCGTGCTGCCGCTGGCCGCCGCGCTGTTCCTGCTGGCCGACCCGCTGATTCGTGCGTGGGTCGGGCCGAAGTTCATCGACAGCATCGTCGTCACGCAGATTCTCATCTGCGTCATCGCGATCCGCGTCGGCAACGCGACGGCGACGACCGTGCTCAAGGGCGCGGGCGAGCACCGGATGCTCGCCTTCACGAATGCGGCCTCGGCGCTGGCGAACGTCGCCCTGAGCCTGTTGTGGATTCGGCGTTTCGGACTCGTGGGTCAGGCCTACGGCACGCTGATCCCCGTGGCGGTCGCGGCGGTGGCGGTCCTGTGGCCGGCGGCGTGCCGGCGGGTCGGGATGAGCAAGACGGACGCGTTCCGCCGCGCGATCTGGCCGACGCTCTGGCCGGTGGTGCCGATGGCGGTGGTCGTGATTCCGCTGCGCAATGCCCTGCCCGCTCAGCTGTCGAGCGTGGCGCTGGCGGGGGCGGCCGGCGCACTCTGCTATGCGGTCGTGTTTCTGGCATTCGCTGTGAACAAGGATGAGCGTCAGGTCTACCTCGCGAAGGCGACGGAGATCGTGCGGTCGCGGCGCCGTGTGCCGGCCGCGGCGTAATCAGTACGTAGTGTCCGGCTTAGCCGGACCGGAGGGACCGAGTGAAGGGAATCATCCTCGCCGCAGGCAAGGGGTCGCGCTTGAACGGCACGATCGGCGACAAGCCCAAATGCCTGCTGCGCGTCGGCGGCAAGACGCTGGTCGAGCGGCAGATCGAGGCCCTCAAGGCCGTCGGCATCGACGACGTCGTCGTGGTCGTCGGTTGCCAAGCTGAGGCAGTCCGGCGGACCTGTGGGCAACGGATCACCTACGTCGAGAACTCACGATTCGCTCAGACCAACAGCTTGTACTCGCTCTGGCTGGCACGACCTCTGCTATATGACGGTTTCGTCGTGATGAACTGCGATGTCCTCTTCCATACGCAGATGCTGTCGGATCTCGTGACGTCGCGGCACGAGGATGCGCTGCTCATCGCCTATCAGGAGCCCGACCAGACGATGGGCGACGAGGAGATGAAGATCAAGGTCCGCCGCGGCCGGGTCGTCGACATCGCGAAGACTCTGCCGTGCGAAGAGGCCGACGGCGAGAACGTCAGCATCGTCAAGTTCGGCGCCGAGGGCGCGAGGACACTGACGAGCTTGATGGACCAGCGCGTGGCTGCCGGCGGGCTGCGCGACTGGGCACCCCGGGCATTCGCCGATTTCGCGCGCGTCCACCCGCTCTACGCGGTCGGCACGCGCGCCTTTCCCTGGACCGAGATCGATTTTCCGGAGGACTACGAGCGCGCCGTGCGCGACATCCTGCCGGCCATCGAAGGAAGCGCCGCCGCCGGCGAGCGGCGTCCGCCGTCCACTACCACGGTCATCGAGAAGCGCGACGCCACCATCGTGGTGCGTGGCGTCCGGCTTCAGGCCGGTTCAGATGCGATGCCGCTGGCATCCGGGGAGTAACGGAGCAGATCATGTACGAACGCTTTTATCGCCTCCGCGAGCGCCCGTTTGCGCTGACGCCCGACCCCGATTACCTCTACCCGAGCCGGGTGCACAAAGAGGCGCTCAGCTATCTGCGCTACGGCATCGAGAGCCACGCCGGCTTCGTCGTCATCACCGGCGCCATCGGCTCGGGCAAGACCACGCTGCTGCAGACGATGCTCCGCGGCCTGGATGGAAGGACGACGGTCGCGCGTGTCATGAACACGCTGCTCGACCCGCGCGAACTGCTCGAGGCGGCGATGATCGATCTCGGGCTGGATCCGGACGGCAAGTCGAAGCCGGCGCTGCTGAAGACGTTCGGCGAGTTCCTCGTGAACGAGCGCAGCGGCGGCCGCCTCGTGCTGCTGGTGATCGACGAGGCGCAGAACCTGACGCTGCCGGCGCTCGAGGAAATCCGGATGTTGTCCAACCTCGAGACCGAAAAGTCCAAGCTGCTGCAGATTATTCTCATCGGCCAGCCGGATCTGCGCGACAAGCTGGATCGGCCGGAGCTCGAACAGCTGCGGCAGCGGATCACCGTCAGCTACCACCTCGAGCCGCTCGATGCGGAAGAGACGAACCATTACATCAATCACCGGCTGGCGCGCGCCGCGATGGGTGCGCCACTCGAATTTCCGCCGAGCGTGACCGATCGGATCCACGAGCGCAGCGGCGGCGTGCCGCGCCTGATCAATGTCATCGCCGACGCGACGCTGGTGTTCGGCTACGGCGAGGAGCGGAGCGAGATCGACGCGGCGCTCATCGCCGAAGTGATCGAGGATCTCGACGCGACCGGCGTCCTGGGCCCGCGCTCGAAGGCGAACCGCCACGAGTCGATCGTCCCGGCGGATCCGGCGATGGCGAGCGCGCAGGTCGTATCCGCCGCGAGCCGTCCGGCGGTGGCCGGCCCGACGCCCGAAGAGCTGAAGCTGGCGCGTGAACTGGCCGCCCGCGAGAAGGACCTGCGTCAGCGCGAGGCCGACATGGCGAGCCGGGAGCGCGAGCTCGCCGAGCAGCGGCGGGTGCTCGCCGAACAATACCGCCTGCTGAAGGCACAGCCGAAGCCGCAATCGCCGCAGGCCTCGCAGCCTGCGCGGGCAGTTGCCGGCGCGGCGGCCTGGCCGCCCGCGACGGCGCCCGCGGTGCCGGCGCTGCTTTCAACGCCCGCGCGCCCGCGTGTCACACCGCCCGCCCCGGCGTTCGCCCTGTATCAACCCAAACGCCGCGCAGGTTTCTGGCGGCGCTTCAAGCACACCCTGCTCGGCACGCCCGAACCTGTGTTGGAGGATTCGCTGTGAGAGATCCGTTTTCATCATCCCGGCCGGAGGGCCGGCCGTACGAAGCCCTGCGCGAGCGCATTGCCGCGCGCACCGCACGGGTGGGCGTCGTCGGTCTCGGCTACGTCGGGCTGCCGCTCGCCGTGGAGTTCGCGCGCGCGGGCTTCGACACCACGGGCATCGATCTCGACAAGCGGAAGGTCGACGCGGTCTCGCAGGGCACCTCGTACATCCCCGACGTGGCGACCGAGGAGGTCGCTCGCCTGGTGAACGATTCGAAGCTGTGTGCGACCGACGACTTCGCCTGTGTCGCCGAGCTCGACACGATCAACATCTGCGTCCCGACGCCGCTGCGCAAGACCAAAGACCCCGACATGTCGTACATCGTGTCGGCGGTCGAACGGATCGCGGCGCACCTCCACCCCGGCATGCTGATCATCCTCGAGTCGACGACGTATCCGGGGACCACCGAGGAGCTCGTGCAGCCGAT
>Ga0105249_10006281_pt1 | contig 10323 bp, 6 predicted proteins | sample KBSS44metaG_FD_81522 | JGI IMG/M metagenome (GOLD analysis project Ga0105249, IMG submission 81522) | Switchgrass rhizosphere microbial communities from Kellogg Biological Station, Michigan, USA - KBS S4-4 metaG | ecosystem: Host-associated > Plants > Roots > Rhizosphere > Soil | place...
CCAAATGAATAATTATGATAACCATACGCTAAATGCATAGTAATTTCATTTTCATTTACAATTCCCGTATTTTCCAATTTTAGTGGTCTGATAATCAATTCTCCTATTGATTTTGAAAATTCTTTCTTTGTAATATTTTCGATTACTTTGGAAAGTAGTACAAAGTCAACATTGTTATAATTGAATTTTACAGTATCGTTTGATGACTTCTTTACAAATTCTTTTATGTAATTGTCGATAGAATACTTATTAACCACGGCTTTTATGGGTTCGTTTTCTAATCCGGAATAGTGAGTTAATAAATCCCGGATTGATATGTTTTTGCAATTTTCGGGAAGTTCAGGAATGAATTTTCCGAGTGTGTCTTTGAAATCGATTAAGCCTATTTCTTGAAGCTTTAAAATGGCAAGTGGTGTGAAAAGTTTGGTTATGGATGCTATTGGAAATCGGGTTTTATCATCGATTTCTACATCAAATTGAATATTAGAAAATCCTTTCTTAATTTTTTGCGTTTGTTTTCTATCCAAATATAAAACACTTCCGCTAAAATGTCCTTTTTTGTACTCTTGATTGATTATTTTTTGAATATCATTTTGACCAAACAGGATTAAAGGAAATACCAAAAATAGTAATAGGGAAAATTTCATACTTTGTTCTTTTACACTTGATTCGGTTAAAATTACGATGACAATTTATAATAGTAAATATATAGAATTGAAAAATACTCTTAATGGGCATCAGGATAAGTACCAATTCTAAAAAGCATTGTTTCTTTTGCTTTTTTTCTTGCTCTGCAACTTCTACAAGAAAAAGAAGCGACGACAACCCAAACAATTAAAAACCTAATATAGTGTTCTCACTCTGATCTGCATCACAGAATTAGGGTGTGAAGAAATTTCAATCATTGGAACGTCCTGTAGATAACTGTTGCCATGGCCAGTCTCTAGCCTAATATATTTGTACTGTTGCTGCAAATAGTTAATAGTTTTTGTTTCTCCTTCTGTAAAAGGTTTGCGCCCTTGAAATGAATCTGACGCCAATATTTTTATATTAGAAATCAATGTATCTTCATTAAAAAAGACAATCCATCATCATTATGTATATTTACCATATTTCTGATATCAATACTAAAGAATTGAAAAACAGTCAACATTACCAATCTGAGTACAAAAACTAATATGTAATCGAAATTGGTGGACTAAGTTAAAGTCACCGATGATGAAATTACCGAAGGTAAATAAGAAGCAGAAAGAACATGATGAAAGGAAAAAGGGAAAGATTAATGTAAATTCAGTTGATAAATAAATTGAAAAAAATGCTGGAATGCCAGTACATAAAAATAATTTTGTTTAAAAAAAATGTAATTTTGATGTATGGAGAATATGATTCTACAATATGAAAAATTAAAATCCGAGTATGAAAAAATTATCGTGAATGCTTTTAATCCTGATGATTTTGCTGAATATACTGAGAATTTATTTACTGCTCATAGCTGTGCTATTGAGGGCAATTCGTTTTCAGTTAATGAAACTAGGGATCTCAAAGAAAAAGGACTTGATTTAAAAATCTATAATAAATCTCTTTTTGAAGCGTTTGAGATTATGGATCATTTTAAAGCTTATGAATTTGCAATGAAAAATCTTGATAGACCCCTAACTGAAGATTTTCTCAAAGAACTTCATTTTATTCTTACACAACATACAATAAATTATAGAACAAAAAGTAATCCTGGAGAGTATACTCAAACTGATATGGGAGCCGGTGATACCATTTTCGGTGATCATATAGAAAATGTGAAACAGATTCCAAAACTATTAGAACAAACACAAACAGCATTGGATAAATCTATTGATCATCCTTTAACTATTAGTGCAAAATTTCACAAGTTTTTTATTTACCTGCATCCTTTTCGTGATGGAAATGGGAGATTAGGAAGACTTCTATCCAATTTTATTTTAGCTAAGTCCGGTCATCCTTTGGTGATTATCAATCAGGAAAAGAAGAATGATTATATTGAAGTTTTGAAAGCCTCCGAGAAACATAGAGATTTGACCCCTATTGTTAGTTTTTTCTTTGAAACATCAATGGAAAGAATGAAATCCGAAATTGCTCAAAAAAAAAATCTAACAGAGAATTTTTTTTGAGAATTAAAGAAAATCCTGGAAGGGGATTTAGAAGAAAGAGATAATTATTCAATTTGATCATAACTATCAGATTAAGTGTTGTCTCACTTAAGGTATGGGAAATGTTAAATTGAATTTACACAGTTAATATTACTGATATTTACATATAAAAATTATTGAATAATATAAAATACGATTTGATTTAATTTATTTTATTCTATAAGGTGGAATAATCGGTTACCTAAAAAATGACAGCTTCTTAAAAGTCTTAATAAACAAGCATTAAGTAATATTAAATATATTCCTGGAGAAACCACAAAAGCCATCTAACAAGGTAGCTTTTGTGGTTTTTATGATCTTTGTATTTAGTTCATATAATTTTACTAAAAGTATTCTTTAAATATTTTTGGTTTTATATTGCTAATGTTTTCACTTACAGCTAAATATTAAAATCCTGTATATATTCAAATCTTATTTGATTAACATAAAAACAACTAATTGAAATAAAAGCTTGCATGATATGGATAATATATGTACTTTTGCACCACTTTAAAAACGAAATAGTACGTTTTATAGTAATGGTTTCTTAGCTCAGTTGGTAGAGCAATGGATTGAAAATCCATGTGTCCCTGGTTCGATTCCTGGAGAAACCACAACAAAAATTTGTAAAGCCCCTATTTAAGGGGCTTTTTTATTTTAAAAATCACGAGTGCTCAAATATATGCTCAAACTTTCTCGGAAACTCCCTGCTGGATTGACTTTGTTTAAATCTACTACGTTCCGAAAATAAAAAAGTAAATGATCTTGTGATTAAAAAATAAGAGAAATCATTTCTCTATTTTATATTTATTTTGCCTTTGCCTAAAGAGCTTCTAAAAGTTTCCAATTTCGTCAACCTCTAATATTTCCACCAATTCCATTAAATATTTTTATCTTAGTTCTTCTGAAAGTCTTTTTATGAAAAGAAATGATTTTATTACTCTTGAATTAACTGATTTACCAGTAGAGTCACTTCCAAAAATATTTACATTTTTAGAGAATACTTTACATGAATTTCTCGATTTAGATACTTTTTTTTTATTTTGAGCAATATATCAAAATAAGCCATTTTTTCACAAATTAAAGGTGACCTTTTCGGTGACCTACCCATTTAGACTTTTTTCAGGTAACCAAATTTCTCTAAAAGTCCAATTATTAGCGTTGTTCAATAATCAAACATCTTGATTAATGGATCTCTGGAAATTATTTTAACCTTTAAAGTCATTATTATGAAAACCAAAATTTCAGTATTGTTTTATACTAAAATCTAAAGCAAATAACAATCTACAGGTCCCAGTTTACTTATGAATTACAGTTAATGGAAAGCGCTCAGAGTTTTCCATAGGAAAAAATGTAGAACCATCTAAATGAAACTCGAAAATAAGCCGTTTAAAAGGTAATTCTGAGGTTGCTCGGACTATGAATAAGTATTTTGATGTTCTGTTGTCCAGAATCTGTGCATTATATTTACTATCTATAAGGATATAAAGCACTTGTATAGAAATTGTACGATATTAGGCGACAAGGGCTACCTGAGTGTTGATTATCAAACAGACTTATTTACCTACAATTGGATTAATTGGAAGTACCTATGTGAAAAAATCAACATGGATAGAAGCCACATCTATATATTTTTAGAAAATCCAGAAAGCGCATCGAAACCTTATTTTCACAATCGTATGATTAATTTATGATTAGAAGAAATTATGTAAAATCCTTCAATGGCTTCAAGATCAGAATATTAATAATGGCGTTAAATGTTATACAATGGATTAATAAATTAAACAATAGAAATATTAATAACTTAAAAACTAGAGTTGCTTAAATGCATTACGGGGTTATTATTATTATTATTATTATTATTTCAATAAATGTATTAAAATGGTTCTTTCAAGAAAATCTGGATTTCTTTGCTACAAGATAACAAAGGGAAACTGGATCTCTCCGGTGTTTAGCTGGATGGAAGTCATACCCGAAGCAGGAGGGGAGGATCTGTAGGATATGGGGAAGTAAATCATCCAAAACCAATAATTGTATCTTTCTTTGACAAAGCCAATGAACGGTGAGTACCATGATCTTTGATAATATTGAAGAAACTTTAGAAGAGATTCTTTTTCTTTTAAATAATGAAGATTCAGGCTTTGACAGTAAAACATTCAGAGATATGCTGGAACAAAATGATATTATCACAAATATTAAAGCTAACACCCATAACGGAAATATGAACATCACAAAATATTTTGAGGAAGAACTATATAAAAGAAGGTTTAAAATAAAAAAGCCTATGTCTAGCTGGATAGCTTCAAAGCCTTATTAATTAGACATAAAACAATCAATATCACTTGGAGAAATCTACACTATCTGGCTTTTTATATTTTGCTCCTCAGGAAAATAAAAGTTTAAACAGGTTTCATATGATCTTAATCATAAAACCTTACAGTGAAATAAAAATATCTTTGATAGATAAATTTAAATATTATGAAATTTTTTTTCGCAGGTCTCATAATAATATCGAGCTTATATCTTTTTAGCTACAAGAAAAATAAGCCTGATATTGTTACTAAAAAACTTGAATCTAAAAAAAACTAATTTTAATTCAATAAAAAATGGAAATTATGGCAATAGTAAAAGTAATTGAAGTAATTGCTACTTCTTCCATCAGTTTTGATGATGCTGTAAAACAAGCTGTTGTAGAAGTGTCTGACACCATCAAAAATATTGATAGTGTCTATGTAAAAGAGATGAAAGTTCATGTGAAAGACGGAAAAATCACAACATATGGCTGCATATGCAAAGTTTCATTCCGTGTTGAGCATTAAAATGTCCTATAACATATAGATTCGCTACAAAATTTATGCGGAACTTTTTAATCTTAGTTATAGAAGAAGAAAAAAGGGAATCAACCAAGATCTCCTTTTTTCTTTCCATATAGAATTTATTTTGGGCAGCAAAACGGGTGATGAATATGAATTTCTAACCAAGAGTCTATAAGGTACACTATGGTAACAATGGCTTATAAAGAGCGCTGGCAGATCGCGATCTTTTTCAAGCACCTCAAACAGCGGCTTAGGTGACAGGTTTTGTCGGAGCATCACAAAATGTCGTTCAGATATAGATATGGGCCTGATCGGAATACCTTTACTAAAATGTATACAGAAAAAGGTCATCTAAAGTGGAATCTGCCCAATCTAGATAGTTCTATTTGCATGAATATATTTGTAAAGATTGATTTTTAGAAATGGGTAAACGATCCATTTATAAAGAAAAAAGGCCTGACAAAAAAGGACAGTTTGGTGTTTTTTAAAGGGTATCCAATGGCTGAATATAAAAAAGTACACTTTTTGATAATGAGAATCGCCTTTTTTTATAACCTAAATTTTATTTAGAGCAGTACTGGATTATTTTCTATTTTTGTATCAATTCCAACAATCTAACATCGTCAGGAAAAACCATTATGCAATCTAACTTCTCATTCGGTTCCAGTCCTTTCAAGACCCTGATCGCTTTTCATAAGATTATAGCATCTTTTGAGGAAACGGCATTGTCCGAAGTTGATTTCCAGGCTACCTATGCTAAGTCGTTGCTAGATGAGATCAAAAAATATCCGGAATTGACCGAAGGGACCGAAAAAATGGAAGACCTGCGACCCTATGAACCTATTATCAAAGTTCTTTTGGCCGATCTGTTGCCAAAATCGCTGACGCAAAATGAAATGAAAGCAATTACGATCCCCTTTCATTTATATACGTTTATTCATACTAAGCGATTAAATAAGATCTTAAAGGATGCGGGTGATCATTATGATTTTAGTTTTAGGGGCATATCGGCAGACACCTACTATATTCTGAATTGTTGTGTGATCATTAGTTATTACTATGGTGTCAAAGTTGATGCCATGGATACCCCTCTGTTTTTGGATATTCCCGATAAAAAAAATATCACACATCATTATCGGGTTTTGTTCAATTGGGATTTTATGGACATTATTCCGACAAATAAGGCGGTGGATCTTTCGGCAGAAGATATTACTGAGCTGATTGATAATTTTTCGGATATCGCTTTGTGGAAGATTAAATTTCCCGAACAAAGCTGGATACTGAAGGGGTTTTCTATTATGACTCTTTTCGATGCAACGGTTGAAAATGCCGTATCAAGCTTTAAAAGTAATCTATTACGTGAAGATAATGCGATTCATTTAGAAGAAATAGAAAGCATTTTCAGGTCTATCTATAAAATAGATGATTTGCGAATAGGATTTACCTCATTTGAAAAAGTCATGGGTGAATACAATCTGAAAATTGTCGAAAAACAGCTGTATAGTCATCTGCTATACGATTCAACAATAGCAGAATGTGAGGAAATGCTATATAATGAGACAGTGGAAAACATGCTAAAGAAAGGCGAGCTTTTAGTTGTTCCGGATATCGATAAGATACCCATTACTGATTCGAAAAAAACGTATTTTATTGATAAACTGAAAAGGCAGCATGTAAAGAGCTTTATCTTTGTCCCTTTGATACAGGATGATAAAGTGCTCGGTTTATTGGAAATGTCCTCGTCGAGGGTACGGGAACTGAATTCAGTGAATGCTAATAAACTCAACTTTATCTTGCCCTTTATAAAGGACAAGGTATCCAAAGCATTTTCCGAAACAGAAAACCATATTGAAGCAATCATACAAAAAGAATATACCTCTATTCACCCGAGTGTAAAATGGCGGTTTCAGGAGGAAGCTTTACATTATCTCAACAATAGAGCCTTTGGTAAAGATTATACACTGCAGGAGATTGTATTTGACAACGTTTATCCGCTCTATGGTCAGATAGATGTTCAGGGCTCTTCAGAATTCAGAAATCAAGCCATTATGCAGGATTTGATCAACCAAATAACACATTTGATTGCAGTTTTCACCAAAATAAATCAAACATATAAGTTGCCATTGTTTGAACAAAAAGTTTTTGATCTGGAACGTAATCTGGAAACGCTTTCCCTTTCTACAGATACGGAGCAGGTTATGCTGGATTATTTTAATTTAGATGTACATCCTATTCTGGAGAATTTTAGAAAGAACAATAAAAATAGCCTTATCCTTAACGATATCGATGCCTATTTCGATCGGATAAACCCTGAGATGGTTGGATTTTATGAGGCACAACATGATTTCGACAACTCGATCACACTGATCAATAAAAAGTTGGTGACTATTCTTGATGAAAAGCAGGCCGAGGCGCAGGAATACTTCCCACATTATTACGAGCGTTATAAAACCGATGGTATCGAACATAATATGTATATCGGTGCTTCCATTGCACCAGATAAAAATTTTGAGCCTTATTATCTCAAAAACTTACGTCTATGGCAACTACATGTCATGTGTGAAATGGAAGATCAGTTTAGAAAACTCCAACCTGAACTGCCACATCAGCTGGAGATTACATCGCTGATTTTGGTCTTTGCAACACCAATTTCCATCCGTTTTAAAATGGATGAAAAGCAGTTTGATATCGACGGATCATACAATGTACGCTATGAAATAACAAAAAAACGTATTGACAAAGCAAAGATCAAAGGCTCAACGGAGCGTATTACTCAAAAAGGAAAATTAGTCGTTGTCTATTCGCATGCTCATGAGGAGGTAGAGTATATGGGATATTTCAACTTGTTGCAGCACAAAGGTTTATTAAATGGGGATATCGAGAAATTTGATGTAGAGGATCTATATGGACTTATCGGTCTTAAAGCCATTCGCGTTGGGTTTAAGACATAGGAAAGTTTCTAAATACTGCTAAAAGTGTCCGCTATCTATTTTTTTAGATTATTGGATATGCAATTTTCTTTTCGGACAATTATAAAAGCATATTATTTAAGAGACTTTTATATTTTTGAATTTATGTTGTTCATTAAATTCTTTAATGGTCAAATAATTTAAAATAGAATGTCTTCTATTAGTATTGTAAAACCCTTCTATATATTCAAAGATGGAGATATAAGCATTATATCTTGATCCATAATAATTTTAAGCCCTACGAGCAGGGGGATTTTGATAAGCTTTATTGGGCGGGGAAAATTAACTTTAAAGAAAAATCACTACCCGATGGATTTCATCTTTGAAAATTTGTTTTTGAAAAAACTAAAGCCGTACTTTTTTGACTACAAGATATTATGAAATATGGTTGCGTAATTTAATAGCAATTTCATTTGTGGTTGTGCCTAATATTTATGCTTAGTCTTTTAAAAAAATAGAAAATGTAAAAATAAGCTCGTTTTAATGTGCTTATTTTTACTATATTTGTTTAATTAAGAAAAAAAGATGAGTGGATTAAGACTTATTCCTACAGAGAAGATTATTGAGAGATTGCAATACGAAAATCCTTGGTGGATAACGAAGGAAATTCCACCTATCTATAAAGAGATGTCCAAGCGTCTGTATTTCGATTTATTTTATCCTTTTGTAAAGGAAAAAGAAATTCGACGTGCCGTAGTATTAATGGGACCAAGACGTGTGGGAAAAACAGTTATGATGTTTCATACAATAGACCAACTCATCGCCGAAAATGTTGATTCGCAGCGCATTTTCTTTATACCTATTGATAATCCCATTTATGTTCATCTTGGTTTGCAGGATATATTAGATTTATGTGAAGAAGCTCTAAAAAAATCTAATTTAGAAGATTGCTATGTTTTTTTTGATGAAATTCAATACCTTAAAGATTGGGAGAGACATTTAAAAGTTTTAGTAGACACTTACCCTAATACTAAATTTATTGTTTCAGGTTCAGCTGCTGCTGCTCTTAAATGGCATAGTACAGAAAGCGGTGCAGGAAGATTTACTGACTTTATGTTACCACCACTGACTTTTCAGGAATTTATCCATTTAAAAAATAAAAACCATCTGGTAAAACCTGGCTCTATTGAATATGGAGATAAAAGAATTCCTTACTATATAACTCATAATCTTGACGAGTTAAACAAAGAATTTATTCAGTACCTAAATTTTGGAGGGTATCCGGAAGTTGTTTTATCTGAGAAAATTCAAACCGATATGGGACGTTATGTCAAGAGTGATATTGTTGACAAAGTTCTTCTTAGAGATTTGCCCAGTTTATATGGTATAAAAGATGTACAAGAGTTAAATCGCTTCTTTACTTACATAGCCTATAATACAGGAAATGAATTTTCTTATGAAACCATGTCTAAGGAAAGTGGAATTCCAAAAGAAACTTTAAAGAAGTATTTAGAATACTTAGAGGCCGCATTTCTTATAAAAGTCCTCAATAAGGTAGATGTCAATGCTAAAAGATTTAAACGAATTACTAGTTTTAAAGTATACCTTACCAATCCTTCTTTAAGGACTGCATTATTTTCCCCCATTAAAGAAACTGATGGTGAAATGGGAAATATGGTAGAAACTGCTGTGCTTTCGCAATGGATGCATCGTGAAAATTTAGATTTAACATATGCCCGATGGAAAGATGGTAGATTTGAAGGAGAGGTCGATTTGGTTTTAGTGGATGATAAGAGATTTAAACCTGTTTGGGGTGTTGAAATTAAATGGAGTAATCGCTATTATGAAATGCCTCAGGATTTGAAAAGTTTAATTCAATTTTGTAATGCTAATCAATTGCATGCGGCATTAGTCACAACTATGAATAAAATAGGAATGAAAATAATAAATGATCTTCATTTAACCTTTGTGCCTGCTTGTTTATATGCATATAATATTGGAGAAAATACATTGAGAATGAAATCTACTAGTTTTTAGATTTGTATAATCTGGTTACTTTTACATCCTTCTGAAAATAAAATTATGATTGGAAGAGTTAAAATGATAAGAATAGATATCTTTTGATAATGAAACTCCTCTAATTAATTTTGTATATTTATAACATGAATTAAACTGTTCTTTTGCTTCTTGTCGTTAACATTTGCAGGTAGGTCTAAGGGATTTTAATTTGTGGCACTTCAATTGTGAACCAAGACAATCCATTGATATACAATATGCAATTGTGGTGGGTTCGGATTCCACTCTCACCGCAAAACGTAAAGTGGAAATATTAAAGGATAAAATTAATTTTATCCTTTTAGCATTAATGAAGACAATGTAAAATAGTCCTGGCAAATTCATGGAATTTTTAGTCTTTGTTTATAGGTATGTTGAGGG
>Ga0105249_10006283_pt1 | contig 10321 bp, 12 predicted proteins | sample KBSS44metaG_FD_81522 | JGI IMG/M metagenome (GOLD analysis project Ga0105249, IMG submission 81522) | Switchgrass rhizosphere microbial communities from Kellogg Biological Station, Michigan, USA - KBS S4-4 metaG | ecosystem: Host-associated > Plants > Roots > Rhizosphere > Soil | place...
CTTGGTCGGGCATTCCTATGGCGGCGCGGTGATCACTGCAGCAGGCACAGACGCCAAGGTGAAATCGCTTGTTTACGTGGCGGCGTTGCAGCCGGACGCTGGGGAAACGGTCGGAGAGCTGAACGCCAGATGGCCGCTTCCGAGCCATCTCATGATGGTCGATGACACCTCGCTGCTCGTGGAACCGGCGATGTTCCAGCAGGATGTAGCGGGCGACCTGCCTGCGTCGGAGGCTCGCTATCTTGCCTCCGCACAGCGACCGACGCCGGTCGCCGCATTCGGAACCAAGGTGCCGTCAGCGGCGTGGCACACGAAGCCCAGTTTCGGGATCGTCGCCCAGGACGATCGCACGCTGTCTCCCGACATGCTGCGGACATTGTATCGCCGGTCTCATACGGTCACGCTCGAGCTTGCTGGCAGCCACCTGATCCAGATTTCCAAGCCCCAGAAAGTGGCGGCGGTCATCGTCCAGGCCTCGAAAATAGGCGGTGAGCGCTGACGGCTTCTGCTTGCCGCCATCGTTTTCCGTCTTCGGACTATGTGGCGTCGCTAACAAGCCTTGAAGCGCGTGGAGCCATTAAGTGATCCAAAGCTTCATCCTATTCTAGCGGCATAGGATCCACGGCGTCGGAGAATATGTTCATGAACAGAAAACAAAAGGTGAGCCATGACATAGATCTGATCGTCAGACCGCTGCTGCAAGCGGTTGGAGAAGCACTACCCGCGATGGTTATTGCTCTTACATCCGTTGCTGCCCTGCTTTCGGTATTTTTCAAGGCGACTAGGGCGCTCGGAGATACCAAGCTGGTGGTAGCATTCACGGGTTTCACCGCGCTTTATGGGTTTGCCATGGCTTCACGCGAGAGGGGCCTCTCATGAAATGGATGCCTGTTCTTCTGACGCTATGCGGCTTCAACGCCGTTCAAGCCACCCAGATTGCCTTCACCGTTGAGTTTGTGATCGCAGAGATCAGGCAACTCAGCGGCCGATAACCGCCTCGCCGCCGAGAGGCAGGTTTAACCGAAACCCGACGCTCCCGGCCGATGTCGCGAACGACGGCTTCGTCCCAGACCCAGTCCTTCTTTATGGTCGGCCGCGGGCTTGGGCGAACTCCCGCTCCAAGATGCAGCATCCCGGACGGTAAGCGGCAGAGAATGGCGCTTGCTTACCTTGCTGGCATGAAACCACAGGTGCGCGTTGAGGTTGTGCGGGACGGGCACGATCTGGTGGCTGCCGACTGCACTGAGCCGCTCTGCCCCTGACCTTTAAGAGGCGAAATTGCACGCATTATCGGCGATCAGGCACTAATCCGGGCGTGACACTCGCTCCCCCCGCGATACTATCGCCTTGGGGGGAGAAAGATGGCACGGAAACCGGATAATAGCGGGTGCGGTCTGATGGCCATATGCATCCTGCTGATATTAGCCATCGCCAAGTGCGGCGGAGGCGCTTCGCATAACAGCGACAGCACGCCGTCGGAAGAATCGTCGGAGGAAATTACCGGAGCGCCCTCAGAAGCCGCTACGATGTATGTAGCTACCGCCACCCTAAATTGCCGTGCAGAACCTCAAAAGGACGCCAGGCCGGTCGAGAAACTAAAGCGTGGGGACACGGTATCGGCCGGCGAAATACGCGGTTCGTGGGTCGTGTTGGACCGCATCGGCGAGGACTGTTGGGTCGTGCAGCGATTCCTGTCGGAGAGCGAGCCTGAGTCGGAGCCGCTATCCGCGGCCAGGCCCGCGCGGTTGCTGTCGCCGGCGTCTTCAGACCCGCTGGCGGGGGTGTCGTCGCGGCGATCTGGCCCCAGTTGTGGCGGCAAGTGGAAGTGCGGGCAGATGGATAGCTGCGCGGAAGCGTATCGCTATTTGAACGAATGCGGCGTCGGCCGTCTTGATGGAGATGGGGACGGCGTGCCATGTGAGAGCATATGCTGAGCCTGCGCCGACGTCGAGCGCGAGGCCGGATGACGGAAAGAGAGGTTGGAGCGCGTGAAATGCCCCGCCCGATGGCAAAGCGTCATAGCTCTCCGCAAGTTCATGGGCCGCATCATGATAGGCGGCGATCGTCTGATCGTAGCTGTTCAGCGTCAGCCCCCGGTTCGGACTGCCTCAATAGCTCGAAGCGGTTCGTGGGCCAATCGCGATGTCCATTGGACGATCAAAGGCTAGCGTTGCCCGCGATAGGGTTCGCACGCAATACCGTCACCATCGCCATCCATGTGCGGGCCATAGCCGGGCTGCCCGGCATAAAGCGGTGCGGCTCCGGCCGCACGGGCGGCGCGGCAGTTGGGATAAGACCAACTGCTCCCGCTCGTCTTTGCTGGAGCGGCTTGTTGAGGAACTACGGTGCCAGAGGACGGCTGTTGAGCATCGAGATCCTCTGCCGACATCATGTGCGGCGGAGTATAGGGGATGGCCCCGACAGATTGGCTTTGCTCTACCGGCGCTGGAATTGGGGCATCGCGATCCCGCATGAAGAATGATCCGGCCCCCACGGCAGCGACCAGCATGGTGCCAGCGGCCAATTTCGCGGCGAGCGCCTCTTGCCGACGCTTGCGCTTCTGCGTGGCATAGTGGGCGCCATGGCGAACGGGAGCGGCGCGGAAAGGCTTCTTGAACGACATGGGGCGGCATCATGCCGCCCCTTGGTGAAATTTCGGTTTCTCCGCGCGCCGTTCAGGCGAGCTCGGGTTCGGCCTTAGCCTTGCGCGTGCGGGTGGCCGGGGCCTTTGCGGCGGGTGCGGCTGCCTTGGGCTTGCGCCCCAGGCCAATCTTGTGGGCCAGTTCCTTGCGCGCGGCCGCATAGCTGGGCGCGACCATGCGGATGATCATGGATGCCGCGCCCCATGGTATCTGTTCTTGGGTCAGGATCATTTGGCGATGATCCTGTCAGCCGCCACAATGTCATGCCCATCACGCGCGCCTTCGACGCGCACATGACGACCGAGAAGATGCTCCTGTCTGCCGAGCGCCAGGAGACGCCACTGACCGCCATCGGCCATGCGTAGGACGAGTTGGCGTCCATCATGCATCAATAAGCCTTCCAATGTGATTGGACGGTAGCGGGCCATCGGGTTTCTTCGCCTCGAATGTGGTTTGAGTTGGGTCGAATTGTCTTGGATAGGCATGGGGTTGGCATTGGACAATGCCGGCCTGCATGGTAGCGATCGCTCATGGCGGGAGCGGACAGCAGAGGATCAGACTGGACGGATCGGGAGATCGATCTGATCGTCGCCGATTATTTCGCGATGCTTCAGATGGAGCTGGCCGCGCAGCCTTTCGTGAAGGCTCATCGCAATGCAGCGCTTCAGCAGCTCATCAATCGCTCCCATGCCTCGATCGAGTTCAAGCATGGCAATATCAGCGCGGTGCTGGAGCGTCTGGGGTTGCCCATCATCAAAGGTTATAAGCCGCGCGAGAATTTCCAGGGCGCATTGATCGAAGGGGTCGGGCGCTATCTTGGCTCGCCAAGCCGGCCCGCTTCTCTTGTGACGTTCGATGAAGCGGTCGTCGACGACATCGTGGCTCTGCCTATCGTCGATCCGCCGGCTCTTGTCACCGGCGAAAGGACCAGCATGCTGCCGCTTGAGCGGCTGGTGCGCAAATTCGATCCGGCGGCGCGGGATGCGCGAAATCGATCCTTGGGACTGCGGGGTGAGGAGCGGGCTTTCCATGCGGAGCGGCACAGGCTGGCGGCCGCAGGACGCGAAGATCTGGCGCGCAAAGTGCGTTGGGTGGCGCAGGAGGACGGTGACGGGGCGGGCTACGATATCCGCTCCTATGGCTTGGATGGCGGCGAGCGGCTGCTGGAGGTCAAGACCACGCTTGGACATGCGCGGACGCCTTTTTATCTGTCGAGCAATGAGCTGGCCTTCTCCCGAGAGCGTCCGGACGCCTTCAGGCTGTTGCGGGTCTATGATTTTGCGGGGTCGGCCAAGGCTTTCGAATTGGTGCCGCCACTGACCGATCATGTCAGGCTACTGCCAACTGCATATCGAGCTAGTCTTTAGTCAGATCGGCAGGGGCAGCTCGGCCCGTGAGAATTTGCAGTGCAGGGTAGTTATGACATATCGGCATTTTACATGGGGGCCTCAATCAGGTGGCAGGCGCGCGCGAAAATGTACCAGAGGATGAACTATGGTTGATTGGTCTGAAAGGCGAGAAGCACGGATTAGGCGCCCGGAAGACAGTCGGACCGACAGCCAGGTCGATTATGCGCGCGTGGTTCACTCTGCCTCATTTCGACGACTTCAGGGGAAAACCCAGATTCTGAACCTGGGCGACAGTGATTTTTACCGTACGCGCCTGACTCATTCTCTTGAGGTAGCTCAAGTCGCTCGAGGCATAGTTCAAAGATTTGATGATGCCTTGGCGTCTCACCCCGCCATTTCTTACCTCCCCGATACCGATATGGTGCAAGCGATCGGTTTCACGCATGACCTTGGGCATCCCCCGTTCGGTCATGGCGGGGAGGTCGCGCTGAATTTCTGCATGCGTGATGCCGGCGGCTTCGAGGGAAACGGTCAAACACTCCGCATATTGGGTCGCCTTGAGAAATTTTCCGAGAGCTTCGGCGCCAATCTGACGCGCCGAACCATGCTCGGGGTCTTGAAGTATCCGGTTCCCTTCAGTCGCGTGCACAATCCGGATCGCAAACCCGCCCTCGTACAGGAGACGAGCGCCGTCAAAATCCTCGATCGCGATAGATCCAAGCCTCCTAAGGCCTATATGGATTGCGATCAGGACATCGTGGATTGGATTTTGCGCGATCTGAGCGATGCCGACAGAGAACTTTTTACCGCTGTCAGCGATGAAAAAGGCAAGCACGGCAAGAGCGCCCATAAATCCTTCGATTGCAGCATCATGGATTTGGCCGACGACATCAGCTTTGGCGTGCATGACCTTGAGGATGCGATCGCCATGGGCATGATTTCCCACGAGGCGTTCGTCTCGCATGTTCCGGCCGAAACATGCGCCCCTCTGATTAAGAGGATGTCGGGCTTGCTTGGTTCCGGCGGGGCCGATGAGCATTATTCCGACCTCGTCGCAGGACTGTTTGGCGGCGAGCGCGCCCGCAAGCAAGCTATCGGCCTCCTCGTAAATCACTTTATAACGGAAGCCGAGATTTCCGAGGTTGGAAAGTTCGATGAGCCGCTACTGCGTTATCGGGCTGGCCTGCCCGAAGCCCCTCGGGAGTTTCTGAACGCTCTCATCAAGGCCGTACGCGCCGAGGTAATCTATAGTGCTTCAGTCCAGCAGCTGGAATTTAAGGGGCAGGCTATGGTCGTGGCCGTTTTTGAAGCCCTTGCTTGTGATCCCCTCAAGCTCCTTCCGGAAGCCACGCGTAGCCGGTATCGAGAAGCAGCCAATGAAAGCGCGCAGTTGCGAGTTATTTGTGATCATATTGCCGGAATGACCGACAGTTTCCTGCTGAAAACCTACGAACGGCTTTTTAGCCCTCGAATGGGTTCTGTTTTTGACCGCCTGTAATGCGAGGTTGCACCTAGAATTAACATAGGCAATATCTTTGCCAATGATGGTCAGCGAGAGCGGTGTCATAGCCGAATTCGCGGAACTAGCCTTTGGGGATGGGGGTTGTTCGGCTTATGAAATGGCTGTCTCACCGCGATGTTTTTCCCGGCTGGTTGCATCCGTGCGTACATTCGGCTAACGGCGCGGCGTTATCGAACCATGACTGAGATCCTATTCGCCTTTGCCTCTACGCTTTTCGCGTGTGTAGCCGTCATCGTGTCGGTTGCGTTCGTGCGCGTGTTGCGTGCGGGACCTAAGAAGGTTTCTTACCTCAGGCATAAGAGATATGGTTTGGCTGCCTGGGCGACAGGCGCATTGCCGAAAACCAATGTTGGTACGACGGTCCATGAACTGGAAGGTCTCGAGCTGAAGGCGCGCAACGGCCGCCTTGCTTATGTACGGCAGACGCGCGCAACCACTTCAGAAATCTGATCTGCGGGACTGATCGTTGGGGGACGAATTATTCCGGCTACCAAGTAGTGGCGTATATCCGTGGACAGAGGCGGACTATGCTTATGCTGGGTGGGTGCCCAACGTATCCGGCCACCTCTCATTCAATCTGATTGATCCACATAGCAAAGATCCGACATATAACCACCAGTCGGACCTCTCGGTGCCTCGCACTGTCGCTGTGCACCGCGTCCGATTGGCTCAGGATTATCCTTTTCCTGACTTTTTGGTAAAATTATTTCGGCGATCGGCGGCACAGGATTTCGTCCTGCTGGCGGAATCGAGCCGCGTAGGCACGCCATATTTTGTCGACGATGAACTACAAGAGGCCGATGACGCCAACGGTCTGCTGATGGGCGTGGTGGCGGTATTGCCGCGCGATGACGCGGGTGAGACGCGTCGTGACCGGAAAGACCTGCTGGCGGCCATCGATGATACCATCGCCACGGCGGCTGATGAGCGAGCAACCTGCGGACCCAATGCTGACCGACGCATAGCGCGTGAGCTTTTTGGCTCGATGGATCGGGCCCGGGAAGGGATAGCCTGCTATTTTCTGCGGTTTGCACTTTTCAGGACAGGCGAACTGCGGATTTGGTTTAATCTTGGTGACTTTCTAGGCCGTGATCTGACCGTCGCCCCCGCAGATGATATGGAACTGACGGCGGCTGGCCATCTGGCGCCGCAGGTCTATTATTTCATCAAGGATCTGTTGCACGCCCACTATCACCATGATCCTCATTCCGACCAACTGCTGCCATTGACCCAAACCGCAACGCAGTGCGTCGCGGTTGACCAGTCGAGAAGCGAAGCAGCTTGGCGGAATGCGACCCTCCGCGGCCTCACCAGGGTTGTGGTCGAGCTACGACAGGGGCGCTCGATTGCCGGCCATCAGCAGGCCAAGGGCATTATAGCCTATGCGACAGCCTTCCAGACGGTTCTGGCTCGGGTCCGTCGAGGGCGATCGATCCGTGACTCTCACTGCGCGGAAACCCGGATCATTCCCTATGATTTCGGCAATCTCGCGATGTCCCTCGACGCAAAAGACGCATCCGCCCAGTCCGCGATCAGCGCACGTATGCAATTTTTTGCTATTATCGTCGGTATCATTTTGTCGGGATTGGCGCTGTGGGCAGGTGCGGTTCAAATCCAGCCTAATCTGTGCACATCCCTTGGTACGCCCGACGCCTGCCCCAAGATCGGCCCAGGCCCGATCGTGAGCTTGGTGAACTGGATTGTCGCAAATCCCAGTACCTTCCTTGTTATCTTGGTGACGGCCGGCGTATTCGTTTTCATTGCCTGGTTCAGAGGCACCAATGCCTTTCCCTGGGTGGAGGCCGGTATCCGTTGGCTCCGTCGTTTGTCCGAGGCCTTGGGTGTGCAGATTTCCCGATGGCTACACGGCATGGATCTGATTGGCTGGTTCGCGAGCCTTGTGTCGCTTGGCACAATCGTCTTCTTTGCTGCTAAATTTGCAATCCATCTGGCTCCGACCACGGTTGTTCCTCCCATCAATCTGGATGATCAATCGGCGCAGCGGAGCCCTTGGGCGCCCTTGTATCCATTGGTCGGTCAGCGTCTGGATCAAAGCGGTCTTCTTGTGAGAAGCGTGATTGCTCCAGAAATGCGCCCGCTTTTGGATGGTGATTATGCAGATTTCCTCAAGGCTTTTCCCCTCGATGCCTTGCTCCAGCGTGACGGGCCTCTGCTGACCTTGACCTCTGGCGCCTCGCCAGGCAGCGACGGCGGCTATCTCATAATCGATCCTCGCACCTCGAAGTTGGAAGCAGGGCTCTGGAAGGATGGCGTGCTGCGGGTCCACCGCACGCAGGGCAAAATGATGACCAAGCCAAAGGCGCTGCTGGACTTCCTTGGCGCCGCAAGTGGCAGTGATGCAGGACCAACGCCTCTCGAAAAGTCCACCTGCAACTTTGAGCGTGGTGGCACAGCGGGCCGGACCCTCCATTTGTCGGGATCACTCCGCGCGAGCGATTTCTGCGAATATACCATCGAGCTTCATGCCGGTCAGTCACTCAGCTTCGATCCCAAACAAGCGAAGGGGTTGGACGTTCTGGCACCGGATGGAAACGGCTTCAAATCGATTGGCAATTCCTTCATCGCCAAGAGTCCGACACGGCAGATGATCCATGTAACGTGGTCCGGATGGCATCCCAAGCCAGCTGATGCTCTCAAGCCGCGCTCATTTTATGTCAGATTGTCGGTCCATTGATCGATTTTTCCATTCAAGGGGCTATCGCTCTCATGGCGCCTCAGGCAGAAATCGCGAAAGTTGATATTTGGAAGCGAGGAATATGAGTCTTCGGAAGGACGAAATCCTCGATCGGCTGGCCGAGCGCGGTAGCGTTGCACAGTTCATTTCCTATCGACCTGACGATCGTGGCGCTCCCTTGATGTCGTTCAATCGGCTTGCCAGAGCGTCGGCTAATGCAAGCTTTTCTTCGATGACAAGCGCTATCGAGGCGCTGTTCGCTCGGTCCCCAGAAGGCACCGTAAACGTCCGGAGCTATACTCCTGACAGTCCCCGGAGCCGGGAATTTCTTTATGGCCTTCAAACGGTCGACGACGTCGTCGCGGCGATTAACCGTCTGACGAGCGAGGGCTTGCATACGATCGCCAACGAAACCGTCAATGTCGCCGATGGCGGTGTATCCGGTGTCGTCCAAGGCGACACGGTCGAGTTTGCGCCGGACGACACGCCTCGCTGTGTAGAGAAGCCTGGCGTTGCCTCCCTGCCCTTCGATCTCGCTATTCGGTTGCTTTCAACCGTCTATGGCTTTGTGCCCGATCTGCAATGTGGAAAGGTCAGGACTGAATTCAGCATCCATCCGCTCAGGCGCGGCACACGGCAGTCTCATACTCTTCTGTGGGAACAGGAAGAAAATGTTGGGATGACGGTGGATGCCACGATGCAGTGGCCAAACCGCTTCAGTCGGCATATTGGCGATAAGGCCTATGGCCTGTTAATGGCTTGGATGCTTGGTCTGAAAGTCCCGTACACGACCGCCATTCCGCGTCGTTTGGCGCCCTTCAGTTTCGGCACTCCTACGGGGTCTCACGAGATATGGACCCGCACCTGCCCTGTTGAGCCGCGACCGGGATTGTACACGACGACCTTGGGTTGGATTGATCCCTTCTCCCTGTTGGGGAAGGAAGATCCGGACGGTACGCAGATTGCTTCACTCTTGAGCCAAGCAGCGGTTCCAGCTGCCTATGCAGGGGCTGCGATCGTCGGGCCGCAGGGACTGATCGTCGAAGGAAAGGCAGGATCCGGCGACAGCTTCATGCTGGGCGTGGCCCCACCCGAGGCATTACCCGATAGCATTCTGGACGATATCACAAGCCAATATGATGAATTGAGCCGTCATCTCGGAGCGGTGCGTTTTGAGTGGGTCCATGATGGATCTTCTCCGTGGCTGGTCCAGCTTCATCGCGGAGCTACGGGTTCATCCGGTTCAGTTATCGTCCCCGGCGATGCTGATCACTGGGTGCCTTTCAAGGTGACTCAGGGCCTGGAGGCACTTCGCACTTTGGTTGAGAATCTGCCGAAAAACTCGGGTATCGAACTTGTCGGTGAGGTTGGTTTGACGAGCCATTTTGCAGATCTGGTTCGAAAGGTAGCCGTCCCCACACGCACCGTAACGGAAAAAAACTAAGGTAGCTGAATTAGGCGTCCCCCTTCGGGCCGCGCTCTATGCCGCTGCGCTCCACCGAGCCTGCACTTTGCTTGTCTCGGCCCTCCCGGGTGCCGATCGCTGACGCGCGATCCTGGCGGAACACCGGCGGACATCGCTGGGCGCGATGGCGTGGGCCGGTCCCGGCCAAGCGGTGCGGGCGTCGCTTCCCTCTAGGCCCGTCGCGGCGGGCGGCAAGCCGGCCATTGGCGCGGCTCCTCCACTGACGTTGCGGTCCTGCGGATGCAGCCCGCCGCTTTTCCGGGCCTGCCGGTGCGCTCTTGCCGCCCACCCCGCTTTTCCGGGGTCCGGTGTGTGCAAGAGGAGTAAGGAAGATGGAACTCAAGCATATCGACATTGCCTGCCTCTCGATCTCGCCCGCCAACATGCGGGGCGTGAAGAAGGCGCCGGACCTGACCAATATCCTGCCGTCCGTGCGGGCGCGGGGCGTGCTGGTGCCGCTGATCGTGCGGCAGAATGGCAGTCCCACCACCTATGAGATTGTCGCGGGCAAGCGGCGCTATCATGCCGCGCTGATCGTGGCGCAGGAGGAAGGGAACGTAGAACCGCTGCCTTGCGCGATCATGGAGGCGGGGGACGACGCGGCGGCGCTGGAAGCCTCGCTTATCGAGAATATCGCCCGGCTCGATC
>Ga0105249_10006285_pt1 | contig 10318 bp, 8 predicted proteins | sample KBSS44metaG_FD_81522 | JGI IMG/M metagenome (GOLD analysis project Ga0105249, IMG submission 81522) | Switchgrass rhizosphere microbial communities from Kellogg Biological Station, Michigan, USA - KBS S4-4 metaG | ecosystem: Host-associated > Plants > Roots > Rhizosphere > Soil | place...
GGGGACGACGACCGAGATCACGGCGGCTGAGCCTATCCGCCGCGCGTACGGTATGCGGCGATCGTGGCCGAGCTTCTGACGATCGAGCAGGCGCAGCGCTTGATTCTCGAGCGGGTGCGACCGCTGCCTGCCGAGCGCGTCAAACTCGAGTCGGCTGCCGGGCGGGTGCTCGCGGAGCCGGCCACCGCGCTGGTCGATCTGCCGCCGTTTGCGAACTCTGCGATGGACGGATTTGCTCTGCGCGCGGCAGACACGCCCGGGACGCTGCCCGTGGTGGAGCGCATCCCCGCAGGCAGGCCTGCCGAGAAATCGCTTCAGGCAGGCGAGGCAATGGGGATCGCGACGGGCGGAGCGCTTCCCGAAGGAGCCGATGCCGTCGTCCCCATCGAGTATGTTGTCGAACGTGACAACGAGATCGAGATCGCCGAACCCGTTGCTCCGACCGCGAATGTTCGTCCTCGCGGCGGAGACGTTCGCGCCGGCCAGGGCGTCGTGGCGGCTGGAGCACGGCTTGGCCCCGCCCAGCTCGGAGCGCTCGCCGCGGCCGGTGTGGCCGAGGTCGCGTGTGGAGCGCGACCGCGGGCCGCCGTTCTCGCCACGGGAACCGAGCTTCGCCGCCCCGGCGAGCCCCTCGGGCCCGGTGAGATCTACGAGGCCAACGGGCTGATCCTCGGCGCGCAACTCGCCTCGGCTGGCGCTTGCGCTGAGCGCCTGCCGGCGATCGTCGACACCGAGCAAGCCCATCGCGAGGCCATAGCCCGGGGGCTCGAGCACGATCTGCTCGTGACCTCAGGCGGTGTCTCGGTCGGCCCGCACGACCTCGTTCGGCGAATCGAGGCCGAGCTCGGCGTCGAAGAGGTCTTCTGGCGGGTCGCGGTCAAACCCGGGAAGCCGGTCTCGTTCGGCGTGCGTGGCTCGACGCTCGTCTTCGGGCTGCCGGGGAACCCCGTCTCGTCGCTCGTCGGCTTCGAGCTGTTCGTGCGGCCGGCCGTGGTCGCGCTCCAAGGCGCCTCCGAGCCGTTGCCGAGATTCGAGCCGGGGAGGCTCGGTTCAGACGTCCGAGTGAACCCACACCGCGACGAGCTCGTTCGCGCTCGCACTCGGAACGGCGAAGAGGGAGCGGTCGTGCTCGATCCGCTGAGCGGGCAGGAGTCGCACATGATCGCCCGGGCGTCGGGAGCCGACGCCCTCGTACTCCTTCCGCGCGGCGAGGGTGAGCTCTCGGCCGGCGCGTCGGTCCGCTACCTCAGGCTGGGCTGAGCCCGGTCAGCCCTGTTGGGCCGCTAGTGGCGCGGCCGCAAGCGCGGCGGGCGGCGGCTCGAACGCGGCGCCCCCTCGCGGCTCGACGCGCACGAGTCGCGCGTAGGCGATGTAGCGCTGAGATGCAAAGAAGCGCGGGTGGCACGCCTGGAGCGCGACGACATCGTGTCCGTGCGACCGCAGCACCGCGAGGTCGTTCGCTCCGACGATCCTGTGCTTGAAGACGCTGTAGAGAAAGGTGCCGTAGGGCATCTCAAGGGTCACGGAGTTGCCGCTCCGAAGGCGCTCGATGTGCGCGAACGGGGCAAGGTAGGTCGTCCGATGACCGGCGATGTACACCAGTTGGCCTTCACCGGGCATGTAGCTGCGGCGGTCCCGCCCCGGTCCCTTTGTCAGCGAGTCGTGGTCGGTGCCGTTGACGAGGATCATGCTCAGCCCGAGCTCGGGGACGCGGATCCGGCCGATCGCCTGACCGCGGTGAGAGCGAAGCCGGTACAGACGAGCTTCCCGCGCGATCGTCCGCCGCGTCGTCGAGACCGAGACGCCGGCCCCCGCCAGCCGCGTCGGCTGGTACTCGGCGAACCGGTGTTTGTAGCTCTGAGCGAGCTGGTGCTGCTTCCAGTGGGTGTAGAGAGCGGTGAACGGGTCCTGCCAGCGCCAGACCACCAGCACCCAGGCGAGAACGGCGACACCTGCCAGGACCATCAAGGTCCCGGCGATTCTCGTTACTCGTCTCACCGTCACGCTTCCTGGGCCTTTCGTTCGCTTTCCGGCTCGCGCTTCCTCGCTTTCCTAACTGTAAGCACGATCTGCCGGACCGCCTCCCGCACCGGGCCACGTGGAGGTCGTTCCGAGGCACTGGGGTATGGCGCATAGCGACCCGCAGTGAGCACGGCGACCTGACCCGCCGAGGCCAACCAGCCGACGGCGATCACGAGAGCCGGCAACTTCACGTAACCGCTGGCGGTGAGCTCAGCGAGGTACCACGGTGCATCGAGGCCGAGGTCGTAGCGCAGCCCGAGCGATCCGAGCAGGAGCAAGGGCCCGAGAAAGCCGACGGCCAGAAGCGCGGCGCGAGCCCACGGCGGCCTGGTGCGGAAGTTGGGCAGCCAGAGCCATGCGTGCAGCGAGGGAAGCAGGAACACGAGGGCGAACGGGTTGGTCGCCACCACGAGCAAGGCGATCACGCCGAGGGCGAGCAGCGCCCCGGTCGTCCCCGCCAGCTCCTCGGTGGCCGAGACGGGTCGCCGCCGGACGAGCCGTGCGCGCGCCACGAGCCAGCCCAGCCCGCTCAGGATCACGATCCCGATGAGGGCCAGGACGGGCCAGTCGGTCGCCGGTGTTGCGTCGACCGGCAGCGGGACCGAGGGCGCATTGGGCCAGAAGCCGGCGAGTGCGAAGAGCTCGAACAGGACCGCGACCCAGAGCCAGAAGGCGAAGCGGCTGCGATAGCTTCGAAGCGCAGGGGCCAATGGGATGTGCCGCCGCCGGCAGCGCGCGAAGAGATCGACGGCTGCGATCAGAAACGGAACAAGGGCGGCGATCAGGACGAGCTCGATCGCCCAGCCAGGGAGGATGCGAGGGCCGAAGTAGATGTAGGTCGCGGTGCCGGGAGCGAGCTCGGCGCCCGAGTCGAGCCAGCGCAGGAGCTGCTCCGCCGCGCGCCCGAGTTGCTCCAGGCGCACGCCGTTGAGTCGAGACGGCTGGTCGGGGAAGGACGCCGGCGGCCGCTCGCCTCCGCTCGTCAAGGTCACCGTCGGCAGGCCGTGGGCCAGCATCGGGCCCTGCTCGTAGAGGGTGAACGGGAAGGCGAGATCGATCAGCTGGCCCAGGGCGCCGGGGTGCGCCGGCCTTCGACCCGCCTGCTCGAGCACCCGTTGCGACGCGGTCTCGACCAGCCCTGGCGAGGCGAGCCGCGGCTCGGTGCCCGCGAGCACCAACCGCGGTGGCCCGCGTCCGGCGAGCGCGGTCAGGTCGATCGCGGCGACCATCCGCCCGCCGTGCCGTTCGGCGAATCGCTTGGCGCCGAGAGCCCCGAACGCTCCCCCGTCGGTGGCGACGAAGACGAGGGTGTGCAGCGGACTGACCGGCCGCGCCCCGACGGGCGAGCCGTACGAGCGCGCTAGCTGGATCAGGGTTGCGATGCCCGAGGCATTGTCGTTGGCGCCCGGTCCGGCGCCGTTGTCGTCCCGGTGGGCCATGACCACGATCTCGTCGGGCGAGCGTCCCGGAACGGTCACGACCTGGTTCTCGAGCGTTCTCACGCCGTGACCTGGGAGCTCCGCGCGGAACCGGTCGGGCTCCACCTTCAGCCCGTAGGGAGCGAGCTGCTGGCGCACGAACGCGGCCGCACCCAGCGCACCGGCAGTGCCCGGCATGCGGTCGGGGTACACGCGGGCGAGCTCGGTCGCCACCTCGAGGGCCACGAAGCGGTCGAAGGACGGAGGCAGCGCATCCTGCGGGGCCGGTAGCGACTCGGCCTTGTGCACGCTGAAGGCAGCGATGAGCAGGGGAATGCCAACGAGCAGCCAGGTGCCGCGGTAGAGGCGTCCGCTGACCGGGCGCTCGAGCGAGCCTCGGCGGGAGCGTCGCCGCGCGTAACGGGGCGGGAGCGCGGCCATACCCTGGCTATAGTAAGACGAAGACCGACGTGCGCCGGCAGGCGCTGCCGATGCCCGACTCCTCCACCATCCTGCTCGTCGACGACGAGGACTCCGTTCAGAAGCTCCTCGCGTACCCGCTCGAGCGGGACGGCTTCACGGTGGTCCAGGCGCGCGACGGCCAGGAAGCTCTCGATCGGTTCGCCGAGCAGCACGTCGATCTCGTCGTCCTCGACCTGATGCTGCCGAAGGTCGACGGGCTCGAGGTCTGCAAGCGTCTTCGCGCCTCCAGCACCGTGCCGATCATCATGCTGACCGCCCGCGACGACGAGCTCGACAAGGTGCTCGGGCTGGAGCTCGGCGCCGACGACTACATCACGAAGCCGTTCTCGATCCGCGAGTTCCGTAGCAGGGTCAGGGCGCTCCTGCGCCGCGCCACGACCGCCGTTCCGACCGAGGAGGAACAGGCGATCGATACCGACGGATTGCGGATCGATCTGGCCAGGCGGGACGTGGAGGCCTACGGCAAGCCCGTCCAGCTCACGTACGTGGAGTTCGAGCTGCTGCGGACGCTCGCTGCCCATCCGGGCCGCGTCTACACCCGCGAGATGCTCCTGCAGGCGCTCTGGGGCGGGTCGGACTACCGCGAGCCGCGGACGATCGACGTCCACGTGCGCCACCTGCGTGAGAAGCTCGAGCGCGATCCCCGCGCTCCCGAGTTCATCCTCACCGTCCGCGGCGTCGGCTACCGCTTCCGTCGATGAGGCACCCGGTCCGGAGCGTGGGCGCCCAGCTCAGCCTTGCGCTGCTGCTGGTGGTCGCGATTGCGCTCGGGATCGTCTACGTGGCCGTGGTGCCGTCGCTCGAGGACCGGCTGGTGAATACCCGAGTCGCGCAGCTGGAACGTGCGGCGGCGAGGTTGCACTCGACTTTTCCGCCGAGTGGTGTCTACGACCCCGACGTGGTCGGGACGGCCGCTGCGAGGACTGGCGCGCGGGTAATCCTGATGCAACCACTCTCGGATACGCAGATCGTCCTCCAGGACTCCCTGGGTGGTCAGTCGTCGAGTGACGTGGAGAACGACTCCGTTGCCGCCGCGACGACGAAGACCGGCCGGTCGAACCACGGAACCCTCCGCGAAGGAGACAACCGCTACGCCGAGGCTGCGGTTCCGGTCCTGGACGGGCAATACGTACTCGTACTGCGTGACTCCGTGCAGAACCAGTTCGGGAGCGTTCACCTCGTCCAGAAGCGACTTCTTCTCGCAGCCGGCGCCGGGCTGCTGATCGCACTCCTTCTCGGGTACGGCGGCGCCTGGATGTTCGCGCGGCGGATCCGCCGGCTCGAGCGCGCCGCGAACCGGATCGCGAGCGGTCGGTTCGACGAGCCGGTTCATGACACGGGCGGCGGCGAGCTCCGCAGGCTGGCGGACGCATTCGAGCGCATGCGTGTCCGGCTCGCGCAGCTGGACGACGCCCGGCGCGAGTTCGTCGCCAACGCCTCGCACGAGCTGCGCACACCGCTGTTCTCGCTTGGCGGCTTCCTGGAGCTGCTTGACGACGAGGAGCTCGACGAGGCCACGAGGCGGGAGTTCCTCGCCTCGATGCGGGAACAGGTCGTGCGGCTGACGAAACTCGCCTCCGACCTGCTCGACCTCACGCGCCTCGATGCAGGCCGCCTCACCGTCGAACGGGAGCCGGTCGACCTTTCGGCGCTCGCGGAGGACGTCGCCGAGGAATTCAGGCCGGTTGCGCGCGGAACGCAGCATTTGCTCGAGGTCTCGCCCTCGGAGCCGGTCTTCGCGGACGCGGACGAGCTGCGGGTGCTCCAGATCGCCCGGATCCTCGTCGAGAACGCGCTCTTGCATACGCCCTCGGGAACGGCGGTGCAGATTCGCGCCCGGATTCACGACGATCGCGCGGCGCTCGAGGTCCAGGACGACTCCGCCGGCATTCCCGACGACCAGCGCGACCAGCTGTTCGAGCGCTTCTACCGGCTCGAGGGGACGCGTGCCTCCGGCAGCGGGCTCGGTCTCGCGATCGCGAAAGAGTTGGCCGAGCTGATGGACGGCACGATCGAGCTGGCCACCCGTTCGGGGCGGACGCTGTTCACGTTGACGCTTCCGGCTGCGAGCGTTGCGCCGCCGCCATCGTTTCCACGGGAAAAGATGCTCCCGACCGGTAGCTAGCTACAGTTCGAGCCGCTTTGCGAACCACCCCGCTCGTCGCAGTTGCGCTCGCCTGCGCCCTTACCGGCGCGTTGCTTGCGCTGGCCTTGGCGAAGGCGGTCGGCTGGGCGGGCGCCGACTCGACGACGACGGTCTTCCGCGCCTCGCCGTTGCCCGCCGCGACGGGACAGGCCAGTCCGGCCGCGGTCGCGCCTGCTGCGAGACCGCTCACCGGCAACGGATTCGACTCACAGGCGATCTACGCCCGCCGCTCACCGGGCGTCGTCACGATCGTGGCGGTCTACGGGACCGACCCGGCCACGGCGGAAAAGGCTCAGGGCTCCGGGTTCGTGGTCTCGCCCAAGGGCTACATCCTCACGAACTCGCACGTGATCACGACCGCGGGCGACAGCGCGGTCGCCAAGCCGGCCGACAAGGTCTACGTCGAGTTCCAGGACCACGACCGCGCCGAGGCGAAGATCGTCGGCTGGGATGTATTCGACGACGTCGGGCTGCTCCGCGTCCAGCCGGGGGCGCACGCGCTGGCACCGGTTCCGCTGGGCAACTCCGCGGCAGTCACGGTCGGCGAGCCGGTCGCTGCGATCGGAAGCCCGTTCGGGAACGAGAACTCGCTCGCGGTCGGCGTGGTCTCCGCCACGAAGCGCTCGGTCGACTCTCTGACGTCCGAATTCAAGCTCGTGGACGCGATCCAGACCGACGCGTCGATCAACCACGGCAACTCGGGCGGGCCGCTCTTCGACGCGCGCGGGCGCGTGATCGGGATCAACGCACAGATCCGCAGCACCAGCGGCAGCGCCGAGGGTGTCGGCTTCGCGGTCGCGATCAACGCGGCGAAGCGCTCGATGGAGCAGTTGATCGCGAACGGCTCGGTCTCGTACGCGTTCGTCGGCGTCGAGACCGAAGACCTGACACCCTCGCTGGCGAAGCGCTTCCACTATCCCGTCGAGCACGGCGCCGTCATCACAGGCGTCGTCAAGGGAAGTCCGGCCTCGGCCGCCGGTCTGCGCGGAGGCTCGGGTACCGAGGACGTCCTGGGAATCGAGTTCGTCAGCGGTGGTGACGTGATCGTCGCCATCGACGGCCACCCGGTCCGGAGCTCGGAAGACATCGTGCGGATTGTCACGGAGACGCTGTCGCCAGGGCAGGTCACGCATTTCACCATCCGGCGTGGCAGCGATACCCGGCAGGTGGCGGTCCGCCTCGGCGAGCGGGCACAGACCTCCGGATGAACGTCGAACCCGCGTTGTTCGACGCGCTCCTGCTTGGTTCCTCCTGGTTAGGGGCCGCTCCGCGACGGGCAGAGGTCCGTCAATGAGTGATGTACGCCACTTGGTACGGCTGACGATTCCCGCGCGCCCGGAGTACATCACGCTTGGGCGCCTGGCCCTGACGGCGATCGCGGGCGTTCGACCGCTCTCCGACGAGACGCTGCACGATCTCAAGCTCGCGCTGACGGAGGCCTGCACCAACTCGGTCAAGCACGCTTACGTCGAAGGGGGCGAAGGCACCGTCGACATCCTCTACGAGCTCCAGCCCGACCGGCTCGCGGTCGAGGTCGGGGACGCTGGTCCGGGCTTCGAGCCGCAGGACGGCGACGGCGTGGGCGACGACGAGCTCGCCGAGGGCGGTCTCGGGATCGAGATCATCCGCGCCGTCACCGACGAGGTCGAGATCGCCGAGCGCGAAGGCGGCGGCTCCAGGCTGCGCTTCGTCAAGTTCCTCGCCGCGTAGTCCGACCGCTATTCTCGGCCGGTTCCGCTCCAAACCATGCTCCAGCTAGTCAACGTCGGACAGAAGTCGCTCGTCGATTACGCGACGATCGCGACCCGCGGCCTGATGGAGGAGATCCGCCGGCTGGCGGAGCCCCTCACGGGCAAGCGGCTCGTGCACCTGTCCGCGACCGCATTCGGCGGCGGGGTGGCCGAGATCAACTACGCGCTCGTGCCGCTGATGCGCGACGCGGGTCTGGACGCCGAGTGGCGGATCATCAACGGCGGCGACGAGTTCTTCGCGGCGACGAAGACGATCCACAACGCCCTCCAGGGCGATCCGCAGGCCCTGACCCAGACGCAGCAGGAGGTCTTTCGCCGCTACCAGGCGCTGAACGCGGAGGAGTTCGAGGACGACTACGACTTCGTCCTCATCCACGACCCGCAGCCGGCGGGGATGATCGAGCACTTTCCCGATAGCCCGGCACACTGGATCTGGCGGTGTCACATCGACCTCTCTCAGCCGAACCCGGACGTGCTCGGGTTCCTCCTCCCGTGGCTTGCGCGCTACGACGGGGCGATCTTCCACATGCCCGAGTACGCGCCGCGCACGGCGGGAATGCCCCCCGCCTACATCTGGCCGCCGGCGATCGACCCGCTGACTCCGAAGAACATGGCGCTCTCGCCCGAGGATGCGGCGTACGTCGTCGACCAGTTCGGCATCGACGTCGAGCGCCCGCTGCTGACGCAGGTCTCGCGCTTCGACCCGTGGAAGGACCCGCTCGGTGTGATCGACGCGTATCGCCAGGTCAAGGCAGAGCACCCCGAAGTCCAGCTCGCGCTCGTCGGCTCGATGGCGCACGACGACCCCGAGGGGTGGGACTACTACAACCGCACCGTCGCCCATGCTGCCGGAGACCCCGACGTCTACATCCTCTCGAACCTGAACAACATCGGCTCGGTCGAGGTCAACGCCTTCCAGGTGCACTCGGCGGCGGTGATCCAGAAGTCGATCAAGGAGGGATTCGGCCTGACGGTGACCGAGGCGCTCTGGAAGACGAGACCGGTTGTCGCGGGTCGCGTCGGCGGAATCGTCGCCCAGATCCAGGACGGCGAGACCGGCTGGCTCGTCGATCCGGAGGATCCGGCCGAGTGCGCGCGGGCCTGCCTCGAGATCATGGCCGATCCCACCGCCGCGAGGCAGATCGCGTTGCGAGGCAAGGAGTACGTGCGGCGCAACTTCCTCATGCCCCGTCTGCTGCGGGACTGGCTCGTACTTCTGAACAAGCTTTCCGGGAACGACACCGCCGGCGCCGAGGTCGCGATGGTCGGCGCAGCCGCCACGGGCTAGCGCCCGGGTAGGGTGGGACCGCCATGGCGGGTCGCAGGCACCTGATCGTCGTCTCGAACCGCGGTCCGATCACGTTCACGCGGGGTCAAGACGGCGAGCGCATTCCGACGCGGGGAGGAGGCGGTCTCGTGACCGCGCTGCGCGGCCTCGTCTCGCACCACGACGTCACCTGGATCGCGAGCGCGATGAGCGACGAGGACAGGATGGTGGTGGCCGAGGCCGGCGGCGCCGCGATCGAGGAGCGCTCGCGCGACGGCTCGCCGTTCCGGCTGCGCTTGGTGGAGCACGATCACTCGGCCTACGACTGGTTCTACAACGTCGTCTCCAACCCGATGCTCTGGTTCCTGCAGCACTACCTCTGGGAGCTCGCGTACACGCCATCGCTGGACGTGGCGTTCCAGAACGCCTGGGACGAGGGGTACACGCGCGTGAACGAGGGCTTCGCCGAAGCGGTGCTCGAGGAGCTCGAGCTCGATCCGGGCGCGTCGGTCTTCTTCCACGACTACCAGCTCTACCTCGCGCCGCGGCTCGTGCGGGAGCGCGCTCCGGACGCGCTGATGGCGCACTTCATCCACATCCCCTGGCCGCAGACCGACTACTGGCACGTGCTGCCGGGATCGATCCGGCGCGAGATCCACGAGGGGCTCCTGGCGAACGACGTGATCGGCTTTCACACCGAGCGCTGGAGGCTGAACTTCCTCCGCGCCGCGAGCGACGTGGCCGGGGCCTCGTGCGACTTCGCCGAGGGAACCGCGGCCTTCGGCGACCACCGCTCGCTCGTCACGGTGCACCCGATCTCGGTCGACCCGTCCGAGTTCGACGAGGCCGCGGGCACGGACGAGGTGCTCGTCGCCGAGCGTGAGCTCGAGGCCAGGCGGCCGGAGAAGCTCGTGCTGCGCGTCGACCGCACCGATCCGTCCAAGAACATCGTGCGCGGCTTCCGGGCCTTCGAGGTCTACCTCGACGCCCACCCCGAGATGCACCGCCGGGTGGGGATGCTCGCGCGGCTCGATCCCTCGCGGCAGGATATTCCCGAGTATGCCGAGTACCTGGGCGCGATCCAGCGGGAGGCGCGGCGGGTGAACGACCGGTTCCAGCAGGAGGGCTGGATTCCGATCGAGCTCGTGATCGAGGACAACTTCGCCGCCTCGGTCGCGGCCTACAAGCAGTTCGACGTGCTCTTCGTGAACGCCATTTTCGACGGGATGAA